>Ga0325401_1003105_pt1 | contig 15077 bp, 10 predicted proteins | sample PopdelMetagenome_FD_205666 | JGI IMG/M metagenome (GOLD analysis project Ga0325401, IMG submission 205666) | Populus deltoides microbial communities from Bellville, Georgia, United States - Xylem-PdKOR-R2 | ecosystem: Host-associated > Plants > Phyllosphere > Stem > Wood/Secondary xylem | place...
GATCTGAATGGACAAGTAATATGGGAAGCAAAAATGGAGGAAGTGGAGGAATTAGATTGGACAAGGTGCCTCAAACATGCTTCAAAACCTTGTATGTTATTGTTTTTTTCCTGTCGAATTGCGTGGGGTGCTTGCTGACAAGTCAATCTTTTTGTTGTTCCGTAACAGATAGCTTTTGATTATCCATCCGAAACCTTGACTCACATAACAGGATATTATGGATCAACAATATTAAGAGGGCCTACAGTTGTGAAATCACTCACATTTTACACCAACAAAAAGAAGTATGGACCATTTGGAGATGAACATGGGATTTCTTTCTCCTCTGGATCTAATAATGGAGTTATTGTTGGATTTCATGGAAGAAAGGGATGGTTCATTGATAGCATTGGAGTCCATGTCCTAGAAGGAACATTGTCAATCTCTAGACCACCAATACCTCGGCCTACTTATGTGTCCATTGATACCAATGAAGTTCAGGTATACGAGGTACACATTCCTCGATTACAGAGGCATGTGTTCTACACTTAACAACGCTAAATACAAATAAAAATCGTGGTTTTATTAGGTAATCCCTGGAGCGGCGAAGGAAGCAGCTCCACCTGTATCAAGGCCATGGGTTGGGGGTGGAGGTAAGCCCTGGGATGATGAAGTGTTCTCTGGGGTGTAGAAATTTTTCTTGACCAAAGGAGAAGCCATATATTGTATACAAATCAAGTATGACAGAAATGGCCAATCTGTTTGGTCAGTTAGGCATGGAAGTGGTGGTGAACGAAGCTCTAATATGATAATTATTAGCTTATAATACTAATTTTACATGTTCATCCAATTTCAATCTTGACCCTTCTTACATCTGCTAGTGAGATTTTAATGAACTTCTTTTATACACTCGTGCTAAATAAGCAGATCAAATTTGACTACCTAAATGAAAAGTCCTCATAAGTGTTTGTGGTTATTATGCTTTTCTCACGAGAGATGATCGAGGCAAGGATGGTGTCATAAAATCCCTCACATTCCATACTAAAAAAGCTAGGTACGGACCATATGGAGAGGAGACAATAACATTTTTCACTTCCTCAAAGATTAGAGGAAAAATTGTTGGGTTTCATGGAAGGAGTGGTGTAACTTGAATGCAATCGGAGTTCATCGACAACAACGGTCTAATGACTTATCCTAATAAGGGCTAGGCGATCGGGGAGGCCCTGACACAATGATCATGAAAAAAGTTTTTTTTTATTATATTTGTTTGAGAATATTATTTGCTAATAAAAATATAATCCGGTAATTATAACTTGTTTGTGAAAACTTGGCATCCATACTTAGATTAATGGTGCACATGTAAATCCTCGAAATTTGATTTAATAAAATAAAACTAATATTTGATGTATATTTAATAATGTAGTTGAGAATTTTTTTTAAAAATATATTTTATTTTAAAAAAATCAAAATCAATATTTTTTTTTGTATTTTTGGAGGATATTATATAAAAATGGTAAGATTTTACAAAGAAAATATTTAAAATAATACTAATTCAATATATTTTCAGTTCAAATGAAAAATGTTTTAAATATGCATTAGTATTATCCAAAATCTTGCTTTGAAAATACCTTAATCCTTAAAACCCAAAAACAGAAAAAAGAAATCTACAGACGGTGTGTGCTCCGACACATATTGGTAATTGTCCCACCAAAAAAATCTTGCAAACTCCACGTGGAAAAAATAAAAATAAACACCGATGATTGTGTGTGAACAAGATTACAGAGGATCTCTACTGCTATCCCTTTGAGCTTCTTCTTCCTTCTGCTCAATTCAGCTCTCTCTCCCTCTCACTATCCATTTCTCACCTGAAAAAACAAGAAAGAAATGGAGAACTTAGTAATAATACGAAGCATCTCAAAATCTCCACTAACAACCCAAAGCAAGCAAGAGAGTCAATCAGAATTATCACAAAAACCCATCAAATCCTCAATCTCCTTCTCCAAAAATCCTCTCCCAAAATTCATCGACTCCCACTTGGACTCCCTCTGCAAAAACGGAAGCTTAAACGATGCCGTAACAGTTCTTGACTCCGTAGCTCAACAAGGGTCCAAGGTAACACCCAGGACTTACATGAATTTACTCCAATCTTGCATTGACACCAATTCTATTAATCTGGGACGAAAGTTTCATGCTCGGATTAGTGTCGTGCAGGAAAAATCTCCAGTTATCGAAACTAAGTTAGTTAGTATGTATGCGAAATGTGGGTATTTAAGGGATGCACGCAAAGTGTTTGATGAAATGTCTGAGAGAAGTTTGTTCACGTGGTCGGCAATGATCGGTGCGTGTTGTAGAGAGAAGAGGTGGAAGGAAGTTGTGGAGCTTTATTATATGATGATGAAAGATAATGTTTTGCCTGATGGGTTTTTGTTACCTAAGATATTGCAAGCGGTTGGGAATTGTCGGGATGTAAAGACTGGAGAATTGTTGCATTCTTTTGTGGTTAGATGCGGGATGGGAAGTTCTCCGCGTGTTAATAATTCGATTTTGGCTGTGTATTCAAAGTGTGGGAAGTCGAGTTTAGCGAGGAGGTTTTTTGAGAGCATGGATGAGAGAGATATAGTGGCTTGGAATGCTATGATGTCTGGTTATTGTTTGAAGGGTGAGGTTGAGGAAGCACATCGATTATTTGATGCAATGTGTGAAGAAGGGATTGAACCGGGTTTAGTTACTTGGAATATATTGATTGCTGGTTATAACCAGAAAGGGCAATGTGATGTTGCGATGAATTTGATGAAGAAGATGGTCAGTTTTGGGGTTAGCCCTGATGTTGTTGCATGGACTGCTATGATTTCGGGGTTTGCTCAAAATAACAGGAACGGTCAGGCGTTGGATTTGTACAAGGAGATGATTTTGGCAGGGGTTGAACCAAATGGAGTTACCATTACGAGTGCTTTATCAGCTTGTGCATCTTTGAAGGTGTTGAATATGGGGTTGGGAATTCATTCCCTTGCTGTTAAGATGGGTTTTGTTAATGATGTGCTAGTTGGGAATTCACTCATTGACATGTACTCGAAGTGTGGGCAGCTGGGTGCTGCTCAGCTGGTATTTGATTTGATGTCAGAGAAGGATCTTTATACCTGGAACTCAATGATTGGAGGATACTGTCAAGCTGGATATTGTGGCAAGGCCTATGTGCTATTCACGAAGATGCAGAAGTCTCAGGTACAACCTAATGTTGTTACTTGGAATACAATGATATCGGGATATATTCAAAGTGGTGATGAGGACCAAGCCATGGATCTCTTTCATAGGATGGAGAAGGAGGGAGAAATCAAGCGGGATAATGCATCATGGAACTCTCTGATAGCTGGTTTTATGCAAATTAGGAAAAAAGACAAGGCATTAGGCATATTTCGACAAATGCAATCTTTCTGCATTAGTCCCAACCCTGTTACCATTTTGAGCATGTTACCAGCTTGTGCAAGTTTAGTTGCGCTAAAAAAAGTCAAAGAGATCCATGGTTGTGTGTTGCGCAGAAATCTAGTTTCTGTTCTCTCTATTTCAAACTCCCTTATTGACACATATGCCAAATCAGGGAAAATAGAATATTCAAGAGCAATATTTGATAGAATCCCATCCAAAGATTTCATCACTGTGAACTCAATGATTACTGGGTATGTCTTACATGGTTGTTCAGACTCTGCACTTGGTCTCCTTAATCAGATGAGAGAGTTGGGACTTAAACCCAACAGAGGTACTCTTGTGAATATTATCCTTGCGCACAGTCTTGCTGGAATGGTGGATGAGGGGAGGCAAGTATTCTCCAGTATGACAGAAGACTTTCAGATTATACCAGCTTCAGAACATTATGCAGCTATGGTAGATTTGTATGGTCGTTCTGGCAGGCTCAAAGAAGCAATAGAACTTATTGACAATATGCCAATCAAGCCTCAATCCTCCGTTTGGTATGCCTTACTAACTGCCTGCAGGAATCATGGAAATTCTGACTTGGCAATCCGTGCAAGGGAAAGTTTACTTGATTTGGAACCATGGAATTCCTCAATCCACCAGTCAATTTTGCAGTCATATGCCATGCATGGAAAATATGAAGATGCGCCAAAGGTGAAGAAGCTTGAAAAAAGAAACGAAGTACAGAAACCTAAAGGACAGAGCTGGATCGAAGTCAACAACACGGTGCATTCTTTTGTTGCGGGTGATCAGTCTGCATCATACTCGGACCTCTTTTCCTGGGTAGAAAGAATATCAATGGAAGCCAAGGTACATGATCTGCACTGTGGGTGTTGCATCGAGGAGGAGGAGGAGGAAGAGAAGGAAGCAATTGTTGGCATCCATAGTGAAAAGCTTGCGCTTGCTTTTGCCATTATTCGCTCACCTTCTGCACCTCAAAGTATAAGAATTGTGAAAAACCTTAGAACGTGTGCAGATTGCCATAGGATGGCAAAATACATCTCCGCTAAACATGGATGTGAAATATATTTGAGTGACTCAAACTTCTTCCACCACTTTAAATCTGGGTGTTGTTCCTGTGGTGATTACTGGTAAAAGTAGAAGATGAAAACTAAAGACGTGTGAATTGGTTTGCGAGATCAGTTTCAAATATAAGACTGCAAGTTTTTTAGGAATCTGAATATTGTTCGAGTGGCTTAAATATTATCGCTTTTGCCCCTGTTGCAGCAGTTTTGCTTAAGGTGATTTGTTTGAGACCTCGGCTTTCTCGCAATTTGTATTAAACAATTTATCTAAATCTGATATGATAGATTGTAGAGTTTATTTTCAACCCATACCCTCTTGCACTTGTGTGTCCTACACTGACTAAATTTGTTTACTTTGCAGGTGGATATGATAGATGTAAAAACTGCAAAATATTCTATATGAAGCAATTGTGTTTCTTTGGTGAACATGAAGATATTTTCTTTAACTAAAGAGCATGCTTTTGCGTCCATATTTGTTGACAGGTGTGAGAAATTGTTCCTATCAAATTCAAGTACTTCGGCTTTAGTTCCACTAAGAATGCTTTCCCTAGAAGAATTCAATTGATTCAACTTTTCTATTGTTTTGGCAGCTAGCATTTGGTCATCCTATGAAATGGGCTGAGATAACTGGCAATCAGATAGACAATTCTCGTGGAATCTATGGTCAGAAAGCTCATAAACTCTCTTTTTTTTAGAAAAAAAACACTAGCCGTTGCAGGCAAGCCTTGAAACCATCGAGAAATCAACATTAGCTGATGAAGTTTTGTAAGCTTTCAGTTTGTATAAAGGTTTTTAATCAGGCTCTTGATTTGTTTCCAAGTGTAAGAATTTCTGGAAGGAAATCTTAATAGAGGTTGAATTCTGAAGGAATCTTGTTTTTTGCTCACAGCTCTCTCATTTTTTCTGAATGATAATCACTGAGCAAATTTCTGTGACTTTTGGCTTGGTTTGGGTTATTTGGAATTTGAGATTGTTTGTCATGCAGAAAAAGAACTTTTCGTGACAGCAGTGAGCAGCGGACAAATGTTACCTGAAGATCTGCACTTGAACCTAACGTGATCTCATGTGCAGACTGTGGTGGTTCATCTTTTCAACCTATCTTGAGGAATTTTTTCCCTTTATACTTCGTTTTGTTTGCTGATAAATGGACTTTCCAATCTTTGAAAGAACCAGTTACAATATGTCTCATCTTGAGACCATGGAATGAGATTTCTTTTCCATGTAGCAGACACTCCCGCCCAGCCCTTTACACCGAAAACCTATCCAATCATGGTTCTCTGACTATGATCATAAAGCTTCTGCTGCCTTTTGATTGAAGACGGCATAACATGATTCTTGTTCATAGCGCTGAGTGCAGAATGAAGTAAAGCGACCCGCACTGGAGGTTTTTGTTCTCTGGGATATGTTACCAGATGACAGCCAATCACCCACACCCATATTACGAGAAGAGTGTTCCTTTTCTTTTATCTGTTCTTGGGCATCTGTCATGTCTTCTTTTCCAGGGCATCTGTTGAATTTGCCTGTATACATGACCATGATTAAAAACCTTAGTTTTGAAGCTCTAAATATTCTGAAATTAGAACAAACGAAAATAAGAAACTAAGAGAAAGAACGGTCATTGAATAAAAGAGATTTTGACGGTAGATATGCAAGGAACTTTCGGGGGAACAGATGCAAGTAACTTTTAGAGCACAAGATGACGACGTTCTTTTCTTGGATCTGATTCTTCTATCCTTAGTGGGACAGCAAATCGGTGCCTTCTAAAAAGTTCGATAACCATTTTAAAGAGCTCTCTCGCACAAAAATAGAATAAAAACACCTTTTTGTTATGATAAATTCTAGCTATGTCTTTCGAATCCCACCTGCGCCGTGTCAATTCTTCACACTTGTAGTTCTGTTCAACTTCAACTAAGTCTTTTGAAAATGGTAACGATGTTTTTTAGTTCCATTACTAGGTTTAATGCAATATTTTGTGTTTGACTAATTAGTTGACATTACAATGATGCTCCAACAGAGTTCCGAGGTCGGCGAGAAGAAACCGGTGGCTGTTGGACCATGGGGTGGTCAAGAAGGATTTCTTTGGGATGACGGAGTACACTCCACAGTAAAACAGCTGGTGATAGCCCATGGAGCAGGTATTGACTCCATCCAGGTAGAGTATGATAGGAAAGGGACTTCAGTATGGTCACAGATCCATGGTGGCAATGGAGGCATGAAAACAACGGTTAGTCAGTATTAATGCTGATAAGAATATTAGTTTCTTCTTCTGAACGGTCATAATAGAGCACTCACAACAGATCTTTGGTTTCCTCGGTTTTAGTTGCTTTAAACTAAGACCATCATGTCATGCATGCGAAGCAATTATTCTTGTATGATCAAATTTTGCAGGTCAAGCTTGACTGCCCAGATGAGTTTCTTACTTCAGTCCATGGATATTATGGCAGTTTGGATGGTTGGGGCCCTGTATTTGTTCGCTCACTCACATTTCGAAGCAACAAGAAAACTTATGGACCATTTGGTGTTGAGCAAGGAACTTATTTTTCATTTCCAATGTCCGGGGGGAAAATTGTTGGGTTCCATGGGAAGAGCGGCTGGTACCTTGATGCAATTGGCATATATTTGAAACCTCTACAGAAACAGAAGACCTCGAAAGCTCTGGTCCAATCAAAAAGTTACGTTACCAACGGGACTGAGAATATTAGCTATACGATGATGCAGGGTGCAGGAAATGGTTTTGATATACTTGTTGCAGTAAAGCAGAAGGATGATTTTGGCAAATTCTCAACTCAAAATTCTCTAGAGTACAGCAGTGGAGGAACCAGTAGAAAGGATGATTTTGGCAGCCCTCTGCCTAGCAAACTCTCAAGACAAATTTCTCGAGAGTTCAGTGACTCAGAAAGCAACAAAAACGATGATTTTGGCAGCCTTCTGCCAAGCAAGCTTTCAACACCAATCTCTCGAGAACTCAGCGATGCAGGAAGTAACAAGGTGAGAGATTCTTCCGTCGGCAGGTTATTTTGAGGCTGTATCTTTCCATTCTTCTTCGTTCTTACATTTGACCACTAAAATTTGAGTCATGATTCAGACAACTGCTACCGAAAGGGTGCCCTCAAAAACTGAAGGGGTGATTGTACATGGACCCTGGGGTGGTGTTGGTGGTTTCAAGTTTGACGATGGAACCTACACTGGAATTAGGCAAATCCATTTATCACGCCATGTTGGAATTGCATCCATAAGAGTTCAATATGATCGTGATGGGCAGGCTATATGGGGAAGCAAACATGGAAAAGGTGGAGGATTTAAATCAGACAAGGTGAAAAACTCTAAAGAAACAATTCTTTTCAATGTCAATACCAGTTCCTAGTTGAGAAGAAATATTGGCTCGAGTTCATTGTTTTCTTGCTGCGCCTCCTGCAGATAATCTTTGACTATCCATATGAAATACTCACACGGGTGACAGGAACGTACGGACCCTTAATGTACATGGGGCCTAATATTATCAGGTCTCTTACTTTCTACACAAACAAAGGGAAGCACGGGCCTTTTGGAGAAGAACAAGGTCCCACCTTCACGAACAAAATTGATGAAGGGAAAATCATAGGATTCCACGGGAGGGAGGGTTTTCTTCTTGACGCTATTGGGGTACATGTGTTGGAAGGAACAGTAAAACCAGCAAAGCATCACCTTTCTGATGCAATTAAACAAGCTGAAGCAGATGTTGCTGAGATAGATAATTCTCCATGGTCTAATAAACTAGTAGCGGCAAGACCAGGCCAAACCGAGGAGGTAATGCACAATCACCTTACTTTTTACATAATTAACACTGCATGATATGAAGTTAAGTTCATATAAATTTATTAAAGGTTGTTAAATTTCTCAGGTTGTTTGTGGGGTGATAAAAGAGCCAGCTCCATGTGGACCGGGTCCTTGGGGTGGAGATGGAGGTCGGCCATGGGATGATGGAGTATTTTCTGGGATTAAGCAGATATTTATTACCAGAGCAGAAGCTATGTGTTCAATACAGATTGAGTATGATCGAAATGGCCAATCTGTTTGGTCTATAAAACATGGAGGCAATGGAGGAACTGCCACACATAGGGTAATCAACATCCTACCATGTAATGACAGCAGACTTGGTTGCTTTCCTGTGTATAAATTTTCCACTTACTTTTAAGATGTAATCTGCAGGTGAAATTGCAGTGCCCCCATGAAGTGCTTGTATGTTTATCAGGATATTATGGTCCCATCGGTAGTGATGGGAATAGTCCTAAAGTTATCAAGTCACTTACTTTTCATACTAGTCGAGGAAATTATGGTCCATTCGGTGAAGAAATTGGAACATTTTTCACTTCAACTACGACTGAGGGCAAGGTTGTTGGCTTCCATGGAAGAAGCAGCGCATACATGGATGCCATCGGTGTCCATATGCAACACTGGCTAGGAAATCACAGATCCCCGAAGCCTTCTTCTCTGTTTAAGATCTTCAGTTGATCCATAACAAAAAATGGTTTATCAGCATTCTCGAACTATAAATCCATATTTCATGTGTGATAGATATTGCGTATTGAAGTTCAAAGGATGACCTCATCCCGGATTCTGTCATTGACACTATATCCTCTATTGTGTTTCTGTTCTAAAAAATAAAAAAAAAACTTTTCTTTCCGGATTCAAGACTTTTTTTTTCTTTTTTTTTTTTAATGGAAAAATCCATACATAAAACTTTACAAATTGACGGTGCAAGGATTATACTGTTGGAGTGCAAAAATATCATATGGGATAATAAAGAAGGGATGGGACAACATACAAGTTAAACATAATTATTAAACTCGATTTAAAAATTAATTTGGATTACCAGTTAGATTAATTTTAATCTATATATAAAATTTAAAATAAAAATTCAGAACAAGCTGCGAGTTGAGTGATTGTTGTGTGCATTAAGGTATATCCACCATTAGTGTTACATTGACCAAGTAATTTGTATAATAAAATGCATTTTTCAACAAAAGCTACCATTACACTATTTTATTTCTTTACCATTTTGGAGGATGTATTATGGTTTTCCAAGACTATGTTTAAGAATTATCACATGATTGATTCACTTTCAATGCCACCAATGCATTTTTTTTCCCTAAACATATTTTACTATAATAAACTTATATGATTAATGATCTCCATGCTAGAAATTAAAAAAAAAAATTGTCGTACAATTGTTTAATCTAATTTTACATGTACAATTAATTTAGGCCTAGGTATGTATAACTTCGGTGCTGCAAAATGAAGACCCCGTCACCTGGAAAGACATTTTGGATCGACTAAGCAAGACCCAGGACCAGTATAGACTAGCTAACAAGTTTAAAGGCTCAAAATAGTGTGGGCTATCTGACTCAGCTTTAAGGCCCCTGAAAGTTAAAATGGGTCCATCAGTATTTGGACCTGTAAAGCGGTATTTATGGGCTTTATAGGCAAGGGCCTGGGAATGAAAACAAGGGCAATTACAGGCCCATGTATAAAAGGCAATGTTAAATCAATAAAATTAATTAGGTCATGCAGGTGGTAAGAAGATTCAAATGAAATAAAGAAAAAATCAAGAACTTTTTTGTGTGTGTGGATACTCGATTTAATTCAATTTTCTTAAATAATATTTAAAAGGGAAAGGAGAATTCCATATCTAATTCCCAAAAAAAAAGAAGGTTATTATTCCTTTTTTATATTTTTTTGATGGGATTGATAAAATATCTCTATTATTATTTCTATTATTATTAGTTGTTTCAGAATTTAAAAGAGTAACTAAAAGGACAGCTAGCCAACCATTTTATCCATGGCCATAAACAAGTTGAGGCGATTCTCTAGTTATAGGCAGCCACTACAAGTAGCTTAGGAGACCACAAATAGAAAGCAAATCTCTCTTATAATCCTCCCTCTCAAGTCGTGCATGAAAAGACGACACTCCATTCACAGGTACCCATTCCAAGAAGCTTAGGAGACCACAACTAGAAGCCAAATCTCTCAAATAATTCTTCCTCTGGCATCATACATCCCGTCGACCAAAATCTTGAACAAATCTTGAACGTTACACGCATATCCTACCAAACTTATATATATTTTCACAAAAATAATTTGAATATTCATGGTTTCTAAGGAATTCCAAGGTTCTTTTTTATTATTATTAATATGCCTACATTTAATAACAACGAAGATTTTTTGATAGATAAATTTAATTACTTCGAAACTGCAGAAGAAATATATATTTTTTATTTATTTAACCACGTATATTTTTGGTGTTTTTTTTTAATCTATACTTTATATTTTGAAACACCAAGAGAAATTAAATAAACAAAGAGACATAGAAAGTAGATAATATAATCTTCAAGAGAAATTAAAATCAAGAGGAAGGGCACATATAGCTAGCTTGATTACGACATGCGTGAGGCTTGAGATTTTTTTTTTAAATGTGAAATGAAGAATTACACTAGCTTTTTTTATTGTCCCATTATCGTACATGGAATCATTGGCTGTCTAAATAAGGTCTAAACAGCCTTTCAAATCATCAATTATTGTGCGATACTAGGCTGATGCATCCCGTATATAAACATTAATGACATGATCGCAGCCAGCTGGTTCATTTTATGAACAAAGGTGGAACCCATTATACAGAATGTGGGAGGCGCCATAAATATATATATTATTTATACATCGATCCATAAATTGATGTTACATACAATATCAATAAATATTTTCAAAAATCAGGGTGGGTGGGTGGGTGGTGACTGGCAGTAAAGTAGCATATAATGAAAACAAATAAATCAGTGTTTTATAAATTTTAAAATAACAGCAAAACTATAGAGAATTTCTTTTAATTAACGTTGGTGTCTTGATCAGTTTATGCGTATCTTGATTAATTCCATAAGTCCTGAAGTTAACAACAATGTAAGTTTCTAGTGACCCTGAAGTTTGCGAGACTTGAACTAGTTACTTCTAGAAAACAAAGTCAGGATCTGACCAGTTAAACTATACCTCTCAAGATTAACTATATAGAATTTTAATTTGATGAGTTTTGAATATTGTAGGAAATAAATAGTATACAAAAATACTTAACTAGCAAGTTAAATAAATCTACCTAATACAAGCCATATTAAATAAAATTTTCAAACTCAACTAGCAGAAAGGAGTTAAAAATTAATAAGAAAATAAATTTTAAAACAGTTACTTTCAAGCCTAATATGAGCATAAAAAATCATCATCTAAAACTAGTTAACAAGATGGTTTTAATAGAATTAAGCTTGTAAAACTCACTCGAATGTTTCAGTTTCATTCAATAATTAAATTAAAAATTATTTCAAATTTTATTAGAAAGCTTATTTAACTTGTTTATTTTTAAACTTTTCAATAATATCTATAAAAACATTTTATTGGTGTAAGGAAAAAGATAATTTAGCGAGGAACTCATTTCTCTGTAACCCTTTTTTTTTTTTTTTATGCTCTTCACTTTCAATAGTTTTATCAATAAACAAATAACTCGATTATTATATATATATATAAAAACAGGGAACTCGAGGTAGTGTCATAGTACAAACAAATTATGTGGAATTTTATTGCAATCACAGCATAATTCCAAGCATAGTGACGTCGTCCATGCATCTGAGTAAGAAGAAAGATCGGTAAACAGGGAAATTTAGGTAACGTATTGTCAAAGTATAAACAAATTATGTAGAATTTTAATGCAACCACAGCATAATCTCGAAGCATGGTACTGAGTTCACATGGTCAATACATACAGTGGATCATTAATCAGAAGAACATGACATGGGAGATGGGACCATTTATTTTGCCTTCTATGATGTTGGAAACGATAGATAACACCCGTCTGGTATTGTCATATCGATCTCCTTAATAATTGACCAAGATTTGCTGTTCGATTTTATTCCCCTGGCCTACCCATTTGCTAGCTCGAGGGGAGGAACACTCCACATTCAAATCAAATTTAAGTACTATTCACATATTGTTTGATTATATGTTTGTTTTCTAGATGTAGCATGTTCAATACAAGAAACAAAAATGTACCCGAACGTCACAACTGTGAGTAATGAGTGTCAATCATCCAAATTATTATTGTCTACTCACAATTAGCATGACAATGGCTACTGATTTTTACAGTCCATGCATGCATGCATCAGCATGTCATCGAGCGAAGCCAGTGCAGCGTCTTTTGGACGGCATATCTCTCGGCCTCGATCTCTAGGTGGTTTATCGCAGAAGGAAATTCCCAAAATTAAATATCTTTTGCTACCCAAAAATCGCCCTTCTTTGATTATGAAAGCAAACACACTTGATTAAGTAACCTCATTGATTTGTGGATTGAAAAGGGAGGCTCAAAATTATACGATATGATAGGGCTGCACCGAAGAAACTTGATTGCTCCTCCTACACTAATTTCACTTTACTCCATTCAAGTTTCCAGCTGCATGCATAAATTTGCTACTAAACATAGGTGCTCCAAGTCCTTACGTTAACGACTTTGATATCTATGGCAGCGCATGCATGTCGTCTAGGTAAGTAGGCGGCCCACAAATCAAAGTATCAAACCATGGTGGTGAGAAAATGATGTCGTGTGTGTTTACAGTTGTGATTCTGATAAATTCAACAAAGTTGAGTTAGCAGAGGCTGGCCGTGGCCTGTATTCACGATTCCTCATCCATTTTTTGTTCCATTTGCTAGTGTATGCTAGCTAGCTCTCTTTTGAAATTATCGTCCTAATAATTGCTATAATTGTACGAATATCTTCCTGAAGATAATGTCAGATATTTCTCCTTCCTTTTGCTATAATTTCTCAACGCTTTTCAATTGAGCATCAAGATATAAAAACTTAACGTTTTGTAGCAAAGAGTTTTGGATGGGCCTTCGCATGGATATGATTAATTAGAACTTTCTCCTTTTTGTTTTTTTTACCCGTCTCGTTACAAGTGTGAATGAACATGTTTCTTCCTTCCTTCCTCTTTTTTTTTTTTTCTCCTTTTGCTAATAAGCATGAAGAAAATTTAACCTAAGGGCTAATAAGATCAAGGTGATTGCTTGGCCAAGCAAGCAAAATCATAGAGCAATTTTGTACTTTTGTAACAATAGTGTTAAAAACTTTGTACTGAGTTGTACGATACGTTGATGAAAAGCAAGGAAATTAGAACGAACTTTCATTCTCATATTTATTGCACAAGCTCCTTTTTCTAATTAAAGCCTATCAAGTCCATTGAGTGACTAGGGTTTTATTAGTAGAAAATTATAGTGATAGAGCCTACCTTATAAACTGGGCGAAAGAAGAAGAATCTAATCTTGGGAATAGTTGGTATTCATGGAAAAAAGAAGGCCGATTCTCCCTTTCAACACCAAGTCACTAGCACAAAAGTGGGGGTAGATTTGCTTCTAAACAGCTTTGTCGAGAAAGTGATGGTTGGCGAGGGTCCCTACTTCCTAGCTATATTGCCTTGCACATTGAGAAAGAAGGCCGAACTTTTGCTGTAAAAGATGGGTTTTAACCAAAAAGAAAGACAAAATGATGGTATGATAAAGAAAAGAGATGTAGATACCGAAGGGCCGGGAAAACAAAAGAGATACACTAAGATCTTGATGAGAAAGATTGGAACATTGTTCAAATTTCCTTTTGCACGAGGAACCACGCTTTGGAAATTAGGTGTAAAGATATAAACCGACCAAAAGCAAAAAACTATGGTATTTGGTTGGGGTTAAAGAAAAGAAAGGGGGACATATCAAGCCATGATCACTACAACTCATTTCGGATTAAAATAACCTTATTTTGTTTTTTCAAAGAATTTATGCAAGCTAGCTATGCATGTAGTTGACTTTGATGTGATTTTAAAGTCTTCATAATTCCCAATTTTTCTTGAAAAAAAAAAATGTCAATAATTCAAGACCCGATCCACTTTTGCATGCGAAATCTAGCCAGCATAAGTTTTATATACTGTTTAGTATTAGGGATTTAGTTTTAAAATTTTATTTTTAATATCAACACATCAAAATAATTTTAAAACATAAAAAATTATTTTAAAAGAAAGATAAAAATAAATAATTTTAAAAAAAAACAATTTAAAAATACTAAAACAAACTTAAATTAGTGATTTTCAACCTTGTTCATTGATTGACATGCGATGACCTGGTGACCGAATTATCAAGCAAATCACCTAATTCATGTATGACAGCTCTTCTTTCGTCGACTCCACACAGGACCTTGAGATACTAAAATATGGATCGAGTGCTATAATTAGAAACAATGTTATATAAACACATTACATTAAATTATAGTATTTTTTTTCTTTTTAAATTTAAAATGGTTACGTTATTTGTAGACCAATAATAATTTCCTGCAGGATGAAGAGTGTGTACAATCTAAAGATACATGGAAACAAGGGAAATTAAAGAGAGTGAAGGGGAGAAAAGAGGGAAAACTATGAAATTAAATTTAATTCATTTGGTTTAAAGAAGATGAGAGAAATGTTTTTAATTATATGTAATAAAAGAAAACAGGCAACATTTTTCTTTTCTTTTTTGCTATACTTTCCTCACACAATAAGAGCTGGGATGCATGATATATATATA
>Ga0325401_1003106_pt1 | contig 15074 bp, 6 predicted proteins | sample PopdelMetagenome_FD_205666 | JGI IMG/M metagenome (GOLD analysis project Ga0325401, IMG submission 205666) | Populus deltoides microbial communities from Bellville, Georgia, United States - Xylem-PdKOR-R2 | ecosystem: Host-associated > Plants > Phyllosphere > Stem > Wood/Secondary xylem | place...
AAAAAAAACAACAAAAAACCATGCGGAGAAACACTGTAAGTAATCAACAATGTTTTAAAGAAAAAAAATTACAAAACTAAATTATCAATCAGCTCAATATTAAAAAAATAAAATCAAAAAATATAATTATGAAAAATCAAAAAATAAAATAGAAATACCATGTGAGAAAGCACCGTAGCAATTCACAGTATTTTAAAGGAAAAAAATTACAAAGCAAAATTTTTAACCAGCTCAATATTAAAAAAGTAAAATCGACAAAGATAATTTTGAAAAAAATAAACAAAAAAAAGAAAAAGTTGGAAAAAAAAAGAAAAGTCATTTTGGAAAAAAAGGGGGAAATTTGAAAAAAAAAATGAAAAAAAAAGAGAGGAATGCACTGTGGATTAGTATTGTAATCCACAATGCATTGGGTGTGGGTGAACAGTGAATTCCCCACACCCTTTATCTTATTACTTAATTGTAATTCATAACCAGCTTAATATCAAAAAATAAAATTAACAAAGATAATTTAAAAAAAACAAAAAAAAAATATGTGGGAAAAACATTATAGCAATCCACAGTAATTTGCGAGGAAAGCTACAGTGCTTCCCGCATATATTGTAATTGTAATTTTTAACCAGCTCAATATTAAAAAATAAAATTAAAAAAGATAATTTTGGAGAAAATCATAAAAAAAACAAACAAAGAAAACCATATGGAAAAAAACTGTAGCAATCAATAATGTTTTAAATAAAAAAATTACAAAACTAAATTCTTAATCAGCTTAATATTACAAAAGTAAAATCGACAAATATAATTTTGAAAAATAAAATAATAAAATAGAAAAACTATGTGGAAAAATACCGTAGCAATCCATAGTATTTTAAAGAAAAAAAATTACAAAGTAAAATTTTTAACCAGCTCAATATTAAAAAACTAAAATTGACAAAAATAATTTTGATGAAAAAAATAAAATAAAAATAAAAGGTGTAAGAAAAAGAAGTAAAAAAAAATGAAAAAAAGATAAAAAAATAAAAAAATATAAATTATTATAAATTATTGTTGTAATCTAAAATGATTTGGTGTTGAGAAATAGTGGTTTGCACATTATTTAGAGTATTGTTAATTAATAATTAATAATTAATAATAATTCTTTGGGAAACAACGAAAAGTGGCGTGGCGGGGATAGGAGTGTGCAGCGTACGCAAAACATAAAAAATAACAGGAGGTGAAATTTAGGAGATATTCGGAAAAACAAAAGCTGACACGAGCCTAGCCCAGGGCTCCGGATTCCTTCACGCATCTCTCACTCTCTTCTCTATTTCTTCACACTTTCCTCTCCTTCCTCCTGCTAACTAACTCCTCTCTGAATCAAAAAATGTTCTTAGAGTTCTAACGGATTGATCGATTGACGGCGGCGACAACGACGGCGGCCGCAATATATGGAGTCGGATTCTGTTCTTTTTCTGATAATTTGTCGACGATGAAACTGACTAAACGACGTAGTAATGGTTGTATCATCGGTGTGAGAAGCAGTTGTTCTAGGAGAGAAGTAGGGACGGTGCTGGGGTGTTCGTCGCCGAGTAAGGCCGTGACTCAGTTGGAATCGGAAGGAGATGTGTGATTGAGGAGGAGGAGGAAATGTTATGAGGTTCAAGATGTCTGATTTTAAGGTGCTTGATCGTGTCAGTATTGGCCTTGGTGGCCAGGTAAGCCAGAAAACTCTACTTCAATTTTTTTTTTAGTCTTTATCTGTTAAATATTGTTAATTTCGTTGTGATTTTCGGTTATTAACACTAAGGATAGTGCTTAATGTCCAAAAATGATTGTTCTTAGCACTGCTAATTATGGCATGGATAACTGAATTGGGGTTTTTTTAGGCGGATGAGGTGGTTTTTGAAGCAATAGTGAAGGATTCTAATAGGTTAGCTTTCTTTTCTTATTCGATTTTTTGATATTGTGTGATTATTGGAGGTGATGAGTATAATGTGGAATTGCAGCCCTTTGGATAACATTAAAGTTGTGCTTAGGAAACTTGTCGGTACTCAAGCAAAACGTAGAGGAATGCGAGCAATAGCGGTTTGGGGCTTTGTTTTGGAGTTTTCTTTATTTGTTATTTGAGGTTTTGAATATTGGTGTAACTTTGGTGTTGTTAAAGTGTTTTTAGGTGTTGAAGAAGCTGGTTCGCCGTAAACTTATTTACCATTCTTATTCGATGCAATTTCATGGTTATATTTCTTCACCTTCTAGTGGCCGTGGTTCGTTTACTCTGGCACATGGGGTATGTTCTGTTTCTGTGTAAGGTTTAGATATTGCGTATGCATTAAATGTTTCGCTGTGTGAAGCCCTGTTGGAGATTTTATATTCTGTTTCTAGGACGTTCTTCCCATGTTTCAATTTTTCCATTTGTGAGTTTAGGGATGTGAAAGTATATCTCTTCCTTTTTATTTTATGGCAGTATCATGGTAGTTTTTCTTTGAGACATTGGCTTCAACAATCAGATCGGCTTCCTACCTTGGAAGCCAATCTTGCATTGGATGAGGAATCTGTCAGGAGGGTGGGAGATGACACCGTTGGAGGACCTGCTGTCTCTCGTCAGTTGCAAATAACACAGTTTTTCTTTGAAACATTGGCTTCAACAATCAGATTGGCTTCCTACCTTGGAAGCCAATCTTCCATTGGATGAGGAATCTGTCAGGAGGGTGGGAGATGACACCATTGGAGGACCTGCTGTCTCTCGGCAGTTGCAAATAACACACATTGATGAGGGATCTCTTGATTGGAGTATGTATATCTTAATTGCATTATTGCATTATCTGTGCGCAAATAGTTGCCATTTGTTGTGCACAACTACAGTGTAAGGTGTTTGTTTTGCTTACTTAAGGTGAACTACTTGCAGAGTCATGGACTTTTGGATATAGAGTTGAGGCTGGAGAATGTGCATATAAGCCCTGTGGATAGGCATATTAAAGTAAATGCAAGCTTTCCCCCCTCTTATGCTGTTTTTTTAATTTTAGATTCTCTGAATTTAGAATTAAATTTGATATATATAGAATAAGGAAAGAAATTCTTTAAGGAAAAGGGCGTTTGAGGAAAACTCTTGTTGATTTATGCTTTCTGATATGACAACACTTGATGCACAACAATTTCAGTTTATCTATTGGAGTCAAATTTTATTTCTGGTATTCTGCTTTGAAAGTTTGGTACCTCTTCAACAGCATTGAATAATGGGAAATTTTTGTGGTTCTAGACTTATGGTTGAGGAAAGGTTTATTAGCACGAATATTGAGGAACGAAACAAGACATGAATAAATCAGCACCATTGAATTAGTGCACCTCCCACACATGATTGCATTTGACTTGAGGTATGAATAGATAGATAGACCTAATAGTGTATCCAGTTAGCGCTGCTAGCAGAGCTACTGATGTACTGAATTCTGTTTCATCCATGTTTCCATGTTGAAAAGATGTGTAGGATCTATGATGGCAAAAATGGTGCTGCGGGAACTCATGGATCCATTAATTTTCATGAAGTTCAAATCATTCCCCCCCCCCCCCCCCCCACCCACCCTCTTGTTTTTGGATTAATCAATCCAGAACCTGGTGGAATTTTTGTTGACTTGCATTACGACTCTGGATAAGCTCAAGTTTCTCTTCATTAATTTCTACCAGTTTCTTGAAGACTGGAATGCATTGGCAGTCGCTTTATTTGCTCAATATGAAAAAAAATCTATAGTATCATCATGCACTACTCATCATGTGTTGGTACTGATCCTAATTACGAAGTTGTACCTTCATGCTTGCGTGATTTACGAATTCTCCTTCTGGAAATGTTGGACTCCAAGTAGTACGAATGCAAATTACCATACTTTAATTTCCTGTTACTTGAAAGATATCTTAGTGTGCTTCTATTTCTACGTGAACTACTAAATGTTTGCATGTAAACTCATTATATATCTGGTGTTGGTTTATAGCTCGCAATGACATTACATTGGCCATGTAAACTGACTGGCGAATTTTGATGTGATAGCGTAATAGGCTTTCCTGTTTTATTGAATTGATGGAGATGCTGAATGCTCATTCAAGGCCAAAGGTTTGCAATTATCTGCTTTGTTCGTAGCTTTTGTAGATTCATTAATTCTTTTGCTCTCTCCAAAGAGTCATATGGATCTATGTCTGGTTGCCTCAAAGATATTATAACTTGTATCATCACCCTTACTTTCAAAGGAGGCTTCTAATTTATGGTCACTTGTTCTTTGCCATTTACTCTCTCGTTTTGTTACGTGAACACTTTATCTGAAATGGTCTAACTGCTAAATGCATTGATACAATATAAAGAAAAAGAAACTTTTTTGGTTCTTTAGCTGTTGTACTTCTTCATCAGCCAATATTCTTTGGATTCTTCCTTATGGTAGAACATGAAACATTTTATTGATTGATTATGCTTTTACCTTCCATCTCCAACGAGCTCGGGATCGAGGCCTTGTTATTCTCAAAGGTTACTCAATATTGAAATTTCTGCTCTACTTCAATGTGCAGAACTGGTTCGAGTTGCTTCCAGGAAAACAGCGTCTATTATACTGTACTGGGAGACAAATAGGATTGACCCTTCATCAGCCGTCTGCTCGTGACCTGATTGGTGACGTTTATCTAACTATAAATAGAGCATCAAAGTTAAATACTGGTATTTCCTTCACATCAGACATTGGCTTCATGGTCATGAATGGTGGCGACTGGCCTCATGACAAAAGTGGTATAACTGGGAAATTGGAAGTAAACTCTTTATTCCGGTTGACATCTGGAAGACGGTTGTATCTTAAGGAGGAAAAGACATCAGAGAAGTTATCCTTTGGGCAACAAACAATCAAGATTCTTTAGCCCAGAAATTGTCAGCTAAAAAATGGAGGAAACTTGTCCCGTATAAGGAGTTTCCATCGAGCCTTCCCGTGGCCAAACTTGTTCAGCTGACATTGAGGTGACAATGAGTCTCGGGGACAACCTTTATCAAAATGATGTTACACCAAGCATTATAGTTCAAGAAATTCGTGTGCAAGTTCCGCCTGAGATGTTTGATTTGTCTAGGCTCCTCTGTGGAACACATGTGGACTCCAGACTGCTAGTCCTGCGCGGGGTCAATGGACCAGCTCTCTTATTTACAAGATCTATGTGTTGATGAAACCTGTAGATAGCCATTGCGTGCAAGTACTGTAGATATAAATTGCTGTTGGGAGTGTAAGTAGCTGTTGTATTCTTGCTCGTGTAATTTGTACAGTCGATTAATTGAAGAAGACCAACCTTTTCCAAATGCAGTGCGGCCTGATGTCTGAGTGGCTTGTCAAATGTTGCAATGTTATAAAGCTTTATTTGAAAAATGATTCTACCCTTAATTTGGCCAAACCTTAATAAGAAGACAGCCAGAGGTAGTCAAGATTATACCAAACAGACTATAAAACCATCAGCAGGGGAACAACTTCTGTTTTGGTACGTTCATGCTCAATCGAATTTGCAGCCACGAACCATTCCGACCTAAAATGATGCTATGGCTATTACCAGTCGAACACCCACCTCTAAGATTTATTGCTCATGTCAATCCAATTATAACCTCTAAGATTATAGCTGTTAAACTCCACCTGGCTTTGTTGATTGATTCGAAAAATTCAAGGCATGGATTAGGGCTGGGTATTTTTTTCAATTGAATATTATAACGGACAAATCATTTCAATGTGACCGGAATTTTAGTGACATGTTGGAACTAATCGGATCAATTAAAAAAAAAAAGCAACATTATTTTAATGAAAAAATTGACCAGGTGATCTAGATGAAAAACTAACAGCATCTCATCACCCATATGTGAAGTATCAGATTATCGCAAGGAGAATCAGAAGACTATTTTTCTAAAAACATTAATGCCATAAAAATATGCATGTGGTAGGGCCCGAGGGTGGATTTGGTCTTCTTCTTTGTTTTGTAGGCGCCCGCCATTCTCACCATCACCTTGACCATTGCGCCATTGTAAGCCAATAAAGAAATGAACCGCACGAGTACTGCCGTTTTTATAGATTTGTGACGGGGATTCCCTGATCAAACCAACAAGCCTCCTCATCACCAATTAATGCTCTATGATTATATCAATATATTCTACGTCGATAGGAAGTCGAGGATTCAGGTAATTTATAAACCCTAGCTATTATCTCTCTATTTCAAGAGGTGAATATATTTTCAAGATCAAACCCACTTTCATATCATAATTTTAAACATGAAATAATACCTCTTATAGAGGCAATCAGGCAACGGATTTAAGCCAACATCGTTACTTTCTTTCGTCAAGATGCCGAATATGCAAAATAATTTACATTTCATATGCAAGAGCGCGATCACATATACCACATTACTACTACTACGCACCCTTGCATGAGAAGTGGCCTGGCGAGCTATTTGTTGCGTTATTCAGAGATCAGTAATTCCATATTCTTGAAAGAAAGGTGCAAAAGGAACATCTTGAGAGACCTTAGCAGATGGGATGGCTTTTGAAAGTTAAACATACTAATTGCAGAAGCAGCACAAATATATGAGAATTCAAGAAACTTGAAACTCACCCAACTTAGAAATCTAACATGTCCCCTAAGCGGGAAACATGGCTCCATTTCATTCACTATTATTTGCTAGCTTGACTTACAGAGCTATTAATTAGGGAAATGGATTAGATCCGTGCATAGCCAAATATAGCACCAAAGACCTTGATTTCCTTTTCAACACGAACTCTGTAAGAGATTGCTGCAGTAGCTCGGTTCTTATGTTTGATAAACCTGACCTTGTCACCAACTTGTAGCTTCTTGCTCTTAACGAATGCAACCCAACCTCTTGTGAGGACTGGCTTCGGGTACTGTCCTCTCTTGCGGATGGAGCATTGAAAGGGCCAAGCTTTGCCTTTCTCGTCTGTAGCTTCAAACGTGACGGCATGGCTGCCTAGTTTGAAAGGTGGAAGAGACCTGAGAAATCTGATAGGAACTGACAGCCTCTTCTTAGTATCAGTCTTTCTGAGGATCTTCCAGAAGTTTGCCATTTTCGAGGACAAGCAAAAGCAAAGCAAAGCAAATGAAATGGGTTTCTTCTTGCTTGTGGGAGCTTTCCTTTTACTTATTTATAGGGTTCGAATAATATATCCCTAAAAGGAATATTGGCTTTTCTTTCATTGTCTTGTCCTTTTGTTACCTAGCTACTCATAAAGCTAACATGATTTCTCGTATGAGCTAGCGAGTCGTGCGACCCCTCCACTCACACCCCCCCCCCCCCCCCCTCCCGGCCGATGGGCCAAGGAAAGTATAAAAAAACAAAGCTCATCGCGCGATTACATCCTTGTTCCTTGAAGTCAATAACGTGGAGTAATAAAGAGATGGCAAATTATGTTTATTCCATTAATTATGATATAAAATTAATTTTCTCACTCAGACTCTAAATTGTAACTATGATGTGATAATTTCTTAACATCATTAACATTAATCTAATCTAGAAATAAACTACAAGTTTCTTTAAATATTAACTAAACTGATCTAAGTTCGAAAAACAAAAAAAAATAATCTAAAATAACCTGGAAAATAAAGAGAAAAGTCCACAAATTATATATATATATATATATATATATATATATATATATATGAAATAGAATCTTGAAGTTTAAATGGTTATGCTTAAAATTTAAGCAGAAAAATGCATATAATGCTATATATTAAATTAATATAATTCATGGTTGAAGTTAATTTAATGAAAGTATATGCACACCTTGACCCTTGTGTAAAACAAATGAGCAACACAAAAATATATTTATATAAAAATGCTCGTGCAACTTGCTAGCTACAAGCAAGAGGCGAGTGAGAAATGTGCTTTTCTGATATTAAACCATGAATTATTCGTCTTAATTTATCTCAGTTTATACTTTTAATCTTTTAAAAATAATATTGAATTTTGATTAAAACATAAAATCCATCAAATATATACTCTCCAATTAATAATAATAAAAAACATCACATTCAATTAAACAAAAAAAGCTAAGCTATCGGGTTAATCCTTATATACGTAATATGCTTCCCATTTTCATTCTTTGATAAATGTGAGATTTATTTCACACAAACACACTCAAACTCACACACATTAACAATAAATTAAAAGAAGACGGCTTTTTAAACACAAATCACTATTTATTTGAATAGAATAGTAATTTTCTTTTCTTTTTCCTTTTATATTTTTTTTTATTTTTTCGATTAATTTTCTTTTTAATTTTATCCTTTAATATTAGATTTTTCTCTTAATAAGTTACCACACTCTCATAACATGAATCGTGGGTTCACCTAATTGATTAAGGTTTTTTTTTAATTAATTTTTTTTAGTATTGAGTTAATTGAGATTTTATAATTTGTTTTGTTTACTTTCTATTATATTATTTTAGTTTCATGATCCGAGAATAGTGCTTATCGAGTTAACTAAAATTGACTTAAATTATTTTTTATATCATTTTAAAGTGATTTTTTTCTTCCAATTTCATCTTTTAACATTAGATTGGTTGAGAATTAAGCTTCATAATCTGTTTTGATTTACTTTCTATGAAGATATATCTTAGTCTCATGATCAAGATTGTGGGTTTTGGCATTTTAATCCTAGTTAAATTGATTCATTTTTTTTTATTTTTTCTACGGGTTATCTTGATCTCATGACTTAGGTCACTGGTCCTTTAACAACGGATTTTTTTTTATTGGGTTATCATCATCTCATGACCCAGGTCGTTATTTTAGCGGATTGACTCAATTGACTCATTTTGTTTTCTTTTCTTATTGGAATTTTTACCAAATTTGTCATTTAATATTGTGTTTAATTAGAAATTAGGCTTCTTGATTTGTTTTGGTTTACTTTTTATTAGGTTATCCCGGTTTCATAACCCGAAGATAGTGCTTAATGGGTTAACTTGGGTTGACTTGACTCATTTTTTGTCAATTTTTTAATTAATTGTTTTATAAATTTATCGTTGAACATTAGATCCAACATAGACAATTGTTAATATTGCTTCATAATTTATTTTGATTTACTCTGTATTAGGTTATTTTAATCTTATGACCAAAGTCATGAATTTTGAAGGTTAATCAGGGTTAAATCAGGTTAATTTTAAAAATTTTCATTTTATAAGGTTATCTTAATCTGATACGGTGGTCATGGGTTTAACGGATTGACTTAAGTTGTTTTTTATATATGTTCTTTTTTAAACTGATTTTTTTTAATCTCATCCTTCAATATTTGGCCGATTGGGGATTGAAATTTGTAATTTGTTTTTATTTGTTTTATATGAGATTATCTCGGTCTTATGACTCGGGTAAAGGGTTTGACAGGTTAATTAGGGTCCCTTTTTTAAGTCCTTTTTAAATTGATTTTTTAAAAAATTATTTTATCATCTAGCATTGAGTTAATTGATAATCAGGTTTCATAATTTATTTTGATTTGCTTTCTATAAAGTTATCATAGTCTCCTAACCCGGGTCACGAATCTAATATGTTAATTTAGGTTGATCAAAATCAATCTAATATATTATTGTCTTAATATTAAAAAAATATCATGTTGAAAAAAATTTAATTAAACTATATTTCTACGAGTTGTATGAGTTGCTTTTAAACATATGCAAAGTCAATCAAGTTATATCATGTTAACCCGATTTAAATTATTTTTTTTATTAAAATAAACATTAATAATATTTTTAAAAAATTAAATTTTAAAAAAATTAATTCAATACACAACACAACATGACACAGGTGAATGATCTAGTTCACATCTTAACATGTTTGAACTCTAATTTCCTTTCACACTTCTAAAGGCTTTGATTTTCTTTTGGATATTCAAACACGGAATATCTCTTGGGAAAATATCGCACGATACAGCTGAAAAACAAAAACCACATCGCGCGATCTCCAAACCACATCGCGCGACCTCCAAACCACATCGCGCGACCTCCAACATGTTAAGGCAACGGCTTGGACTCGGAACCAAAAATCAACTACGCAATTTATTGTAATTAATTTTTTCCCGGTAGTGTCTTTAAGCAATTAAGTGTGTATCTGATTTTACCGTAGTTTTTGCTTTTAATTTTTTTAAAAAAATATTAATTGTAGTTTCTTAAAAAATATATATTTAATTAAAATTATTGTTCATTAAATTTTGACCTATAAAATAAATAAAAAATATATTATTTTAATTTCTATAAAATTAAAATTTAAAACGCGCATAAAGTATTTAATGAACTAAATAATTTTTTTTTTTATCTATGATAGAGAAAAAAACATAAATTATCACAATACTTTTTCTAAATTTTGGTCTCCTTGACATCCTCCATATTTTATCTCCATTTTCGGAGACATGAAAAGAATGACCTTGGATTCTTTGCGCCGTCCAATTATCATTGTTATCAAGCTTAATTGGAGGATTAAGGACGAATTATAGTACATGGTTTAATGACAAAAACTTAGATTAATTGGCATTTCTCATACTAATACATGCTGACCAGGTCAAGCCAATTTTTTTCTTTTTATAGAAAAGCAAGTGACGTGTTGTTGTTTATATATATATATATATATACACTTTAAAATATAATATTTATCTCATCACTCACGCACATTCATGTCTTGGCATGTTGAACTCTAATTCTCCTTTGACAGTTCTAGAAGCTTTGATTTTCTTCTGTCAACAAACATGGAATATCTCTTGGAAAAACATCGCTCGACACCGCTGACAAAGAACCCCACATCGCGCGATTCCCATGTATCTAAGTGAAGCCGCTGCATCCGAGTCAACTCACACTTGCCGCCCAACAAGTGCCACTCACTCTAGTTACATATCCCATGTATCTTAAATTAAAAAAATATATATTATCAAAAAAAATATATAATGAGAAGAGAGGCCTGGAGTCACATCAGAACCCCTATTACACAAAAGGGGTTGATTTTACAAAGTTACATGACGGAGAATATATATGAGATAAGGGTTTCTTAAGTTCTAAATTATATCCCTAAACTCTCTCTATTTATAAATTTGATTGTATAAATTTTGAATGTCGATAATATGAAATCTATAATTTATTCTGAAAAAAAATAAAGAAAACCGGCCAAGTTAATAAAACATAAATCAAATAAAATTTTGAAATTTAGTTAAAATTAAAAAAGAAAAAAAATAAATTCAAAACAATATATTTTAAATCTAATTTAGATATAAAAATGACCCCATTTGATTATATTGTTTCATTATAGAAATACGGACAAAGTTTTAGTTTTAATCACAAATCACTATTTATTTGAATAAAATATTAATTTGCTTTTTATCTTTCCTTTTATATTCTATTTTGATTTTTTTTCAATTAATTTTTTTTTAATTTTATCCTTTAATATTAAATTTTTCTCCTAAGAAGTTATCACACTCTCACTACATGGATCGTAAGTTCACCCAATTAACTAAAGTTTTTTTTTAGTTAATTTTTTTTTCCTTTAATATTGAGTTGATTGAGATTTAGATTTCATGATTTATTTTATTTACTTTTTATTATGTTATTTAGGCCTCGTAACCTGAGAATAGTGCTTATCGGGTTAACTAGAATTGACTTAAGTTATTTTTTGTGTCATTTTAAAGTGATTTTTTTTTCAATTTTATTATTTAATGTTGGGTCAGTTGAGTTTTGGCATTTTAATCTTAGTTAAATTGAGTTATTTTTTTATTTTTATTTTTACAAGTTATTTTAATCTTATGATCTAGGTCACTTGTCCTTCAACAATGGATTTGCTTTTAATTGGGTTATCACCATCTCATGACTCGGGTCGTGGTTTTAACAGGTTAACCCAATTGACTTATTTTCTTTGCTTTTTTTATTCGATTTTTTCCCCAAATTTGTCATTTAATATTATATTTAATTAGAAATTAGGCTTCATGATTTGCCTTGATTTACTTTTTATTAGGTGATCACGGTCTCATGACCCGGAGATAGTGCTTTATAGGTTAATCAGGGTTGACTTAACTCATTTTTTATCAATATTTTAATTAATTATTTTACAAATTTTATCGTTTAATATTGGATCCAACATAGACGATTGTTAATAGAGCTTCATAATTTATTTTAATTTACTCTCTATTAGGTTACTTTAGTTTTATGATCAAAGTTATAAAATTGAAAGGTTAACCATAGTTAAATCAGGTTATGTTTAAAAATTTTCATTCTATGAGGTTATTTTGGTTTGATAACCCGGGTCAAGGGTTTAACGAATTGACTCGGGTTGTTTTTTATGTTCTTTTTTAAATTGATTTTTTAAAAAAAATTCATCCTTTAATATTGGGCCAATTGAGGATTGAAATTTATAATTTGTTTTTATTTATTTTCTATGGAGTTATCTCGAACTTATGATCTGGGTCATAAGTTTGACAGGTTAATTAGGGTCGCTTTTTTAAATCCTTTTTAAATTGATTTTTTTTTAAATTATTCCATCTTTTACCACTAAGTTGATTGAAAATTAGTTTTCATAATTTATTTTGATTTGCTTTTTATAGGATTATCATAATTTCATAACTCGGGTCATTGATTTGACATATTAATCTAAGTTGATCCAAATCAATCTAATAGATTGTTATCTTAATATTAAAAAAAATATCATATTAAAAAACAATTTAGTCAAATTATATTTTTACAAGCTGTATAAGTTGCTTTTGAACATATATAAAGTCAATCGAGTTATATCATATTAATCCTTATTTAAATTATTTTTTCTATTGAAAAACATTAATAATATTTAAATATTTTTTTATAATTAAAAAAAATTAATTCAATACACAACACAACACTACACACGGGTGAATGATTTTCTTTTGGATATTCAAACACGGAATATCTCTTGGGAAATATCGCACGATACAGCTGAAAAAGAAAACCACATCGCGCGATCTCCAAACCACATCGTGCGATCTCCAACATGTTAAGGCAACGGCTTGGACTCTGAACCAAAAATCAATTTCTCAATTGATTGTAATTAATTTTTTCCCGGTAGTGTCTTTAAGCAATTAAGTGTGTATCTGATTTTACCGTAGTTTTTGCTTTTAATTTTTTTTTTAAATATTAATTTTAGTTTCTTAAAAAATATAAGTTTAATTAAAATTATTATTCATTAAATTTTTTTCTATAAAATAAATAAAAGACATATTATTTTAACTTTTATAAAATTAAAATTTGAAACGCATAAAATATTTAACTAACTAAATAAGTTTTTTATAAATTATCATAATACTTTTTCTAAATTTTGGTCTTCTTAACATGCTTCATATTTTATCTCCATTTTCGGAGACATGAAAAGAATGACCTTGGATTCTTGGCGCCGTCCAACTATCATTGTTAGCAAGCATATTTGGAGGATTAAAGACGAATTATAAATAATTAGTGACTAAATACAATCATTTAGCTTTCAAACGCATATTATCTATAACGAGTACATAGTTTAATGACAAAAACTTAGATTAATTGACATATATATATATATATATAATACTTTAAAATATAATATTTATCTCATTCTCAAACACTCACGCACATTCATGTCTTAACATGTTGAACTCTAATTCTCCTTTGACAGTTCTAGAAGCTTTGATTTGTTTTTCTTCTGTCAACAAACATGGAATATCTCCTGGAAAACATCGCTCGACACAGCTGAAAAGGAACAACCACATCGCGCGATTGCCATGTATCTTAAATTAAAAAAAAAATTATCAAAAAAATATAATAAGAAGAGGCCTGGAGTCACATCACAAACCCTATTGCACAAAATTATTTTTAAAATTAATACAACAAAATAATTTAAAAACAACAAAAATATATTAATTCAAAAAAAAAATTCGAATTTTTTCAGAAACGCTTTTGAAAAGCACTCCCAAACAAACAGCCTCTATATATGAAATAAGGGTTTCTTAAGTTCTAAATTATATCCCTGAACTCTCTTTATTTATAAACTTCGATTGCATAAATTTTGAATGTGGATAATATGAAATCTATAATTTATTTTGAAAAAAATAAAGAAAACCGGCCAAGTTAATAAAACATAAATCAAATAAAATTTTGAAATTTAGTTAAAATTAAAATAAATAAATAAATCCAAAAAAATATATTTTAAATCTAATTTAGATATAAAAAGGGACCCCATTTGATTAAAGTAAATTGTTCCATTATAGAATTGGAAATGTAGAATTATTGACAAATTTTTAGTTGGAAGGCATACTTGCAACTATAATAGATGTTGTATTTTAAAATGTTTTTTTATTAAAAAATACATTAAAATAATTTTTTTATATTTTTTAAAGTTTATTTTTAAAATCATCATATCAAAATCATTTTAAAATATTAAAAAAAATTAAATTTTAATAAGCAAACAGTGTGTTAACTATACTGCCAATCTCCTCTTAATAATAATAAAAAAAAACTATATATGTTTTTATGAGAACTATATCTTGGACGTATCCATGTAGATCATAACTTAAAAATCAGTGTAGAAATATTAAACATGCTGTTTTTATAGGGACAATAAAGAAGCGGTAAAACTCTGATTTTCGTAGACACTAAAGTCTTTGATCTCTTCTCTCCGTGGCATATTTATTTTCTTTGTCGTCGCACGATAGACGAAAAAAACAACATGAAAGACAATACACATCGTGCGAAATCGCACGATAAGGCCCTGTACGAGACATGTCATCATGTATCCTGGCTTTCTGGTGTTTTATCTATTTGTGTTTATAACTGTGTTCAGACATATCTTATAACAGGCAGCAATTTCTTCGGGCATCTATCATGTGATTTATTCAAGTCATGCATGACAATTCAATTTCCTCAATTATTGGACAGTTCCCTTAACTACTTGCGTCAACTCAAATTCTAAAAAAAATTAGATGCTTTACGGAAATTATAATTTTAGCTCAGAATCCTCCAATGCAAGATTAGTATGATAAAGCTTGCCTTGATAAAAATTATAGGTACCACATATAAACTCAAGTGAGTATGAGTAAGTATTTTATCTGGTTTCAAAAGGATATTACATCTATTT
>Ga0325401_1003107_pt1 | contig 15074 bp, 13 predicted proteins | sample PopdelMetagenome_FD_205666 | JGI IMG/M metagenome (GOLD analysis project Ga0325401, IMG submission 205666) | Populus deltoides microbial communities from Bellville, Georgia, United States - Xylem-PdKOR-R2 | ecosystem: Host-associated > Plants > Phyllosphere > Stem > Wood/Secondary xylem | place...
AGCGCCCCGCCTCATCCCGTCAAACTGGTGGAGCCAATCGGAATCGAACCGACGACCTCTTGAATGCCATTCAAGCGCTCTCCCAACTGAGCTATGGCCCCCCACCCGGGGTGCGGCGATATACCCCCGGTCGCCGGGGCAGGCAATCCCCCAAAATCCGGTTGCCGGGCGCCTCTTTCTCGCCCTTCGGCGGGGGGCTAGCTTCCGGCGTGACGACTGCCGAGGACCGCCGCCCGATGAGCCGTAAACTCTACCCCGACGCGGGGGCCGCGCTGGACGGGCTCCTGCGCGACGGGATGCTGATCCACTCGGGCGGGTTCGGGCTGTGCGGCGTGCCGGGGCTCCTGATCGAGGCGATCCGCGACAGCGGCGTGACGGGACTCACCTTCGTCTCGAACAACGCCGGAGTGGACGATGCCGGCCTCGGCCTGCTGCTGAAGACCCGTCAGATCCGGAAGATGATCGCCTCCTACGTCGGCGAGAACGCCGAGTTCGCGCGGCAGTACCTCGCGGGCGAGCTCGAGATCGAGTTCAACCCGCAGGGAACCCTCGCCGAGCGCATCCGCGCGGGAGGCGCCGGCATCCCCGCCTTCTTCACGCGCACCGGGGTCGGCACCGCGGTGGCCGAGGGCAAGCCTGTCCAGGAATTCGACGGCGTCCCCCACGTCATGGAGCGCGGGATCGTGGCCGACCTCGCCATCGTCCACGCCTGGAAGGCGGACCCGGAGGGCAACCTCGTCTTTCGCCGGACGGCGCGGAACTTCAACCCGATGATGGCCACCGCCGCGCGCGTGACGGTGGTGCAGGTGGAGGAACTGGTCGGGCAGGGCGAGCTGGACCCGGACCACATCCACACCCCCGGCATCTACACCAAGCGCATGATCGTCGTGCCGGCCGGCACGGAGAAGCGCATCGAGCAGCGCACGACCCGCAAGCGCGCCGAGCCCGCGGTCCCGGCCGCCGCCGGCACCGATCCCCTTCCGGTCCGCTGAGAGGAGCGCCCCCATGCCCTGGACCCGCGACGAGATGGCCGCCCGCGCCGCGCGCGAGCTGCGGGACGGCTTCTACGTCAACCTCGGGATCGGCATCCCGACCCTGGTGGCGAACCACATTCCCGACGGCGTCTCCGTCCAGCTCCAGAGCGAGAACGGGATGCTCGGCATCGGCCCCTTCCCCTTCGAGGGGGAGGAGGACCCGGACCTGATCAACGCCGGCAAGCAGACCGTCTCCGCCCTGCCGACGACGAGCTACTTCTCCTCCGCCGACAGCTTCGCGATGATCCGGGGCGGGCACATCGACCTGTCCATCCTCGGCGCCCTCCAGGTGGCGCAGAACGGCGACCTGGCGAACTGGATGATCCCGGGGAAGATGGTGAAGGGCATGGGCGGGGCCATGGACCTCGTCGCCGGCGTGAAGAAGGTGGTCGTGCTGATGGAGCACACCGCCAAGGGCGACGCCCCGAAGCTGCTGCGCGCGTGCGAGCTGCCGCTGACTGGCAAGGGCGTGGTCGACCTCGTCGTGACCGAGCTCTGCGTCATGGCGATCGACAAGGCGGCGGGAACGATGCGCCTGGTGGAGCTGGCGCCCGGCGTCACCGAGGAGGAGGTGCGGGCGAAGACCGAGGCGGAGTACGAGCTGGCGCTGGCCGCGGCCTGAAGGGCGCGCCTTTCCCGCGCGTTCGGGACCGAAGAGGGCTCTGCCCTCTCCGGACCTCGCCCGACAAGGGAATGATCCCCCTGGACCCTCGTGGGGCTGCCGCGGAAGGCACCTGACACGGTGTCGCCGACACCTCGTCGACCTTCCCGCGCTGTCAGTCGCCTCGGGTCATCGGCCCGGGGCGTGGGCCAGCGATGATGGGTCCGAACCAAACAGAAAAGGTGATGGCGGGGGTCCAGGGGGAGGAAGAATTCCTTCTTCCTTCCCCTGTCCACGGAGGGGCATCGAAAGGCCCGGACGCCACTACCCCTGCCGGATGGTCAACCAGGCGAGGATGACCGCGCCGAGGGCGATCCGGTACCACCCGAAGGGCGCGAACCCGATCCGGGAGATCGAGGCGAGCACCGTCCTCACCACCACCAGCGCCACCGCGAAGGCGACCGCGAAGCCGAGGGCGATCTGGCCGAGGCCGGAGGGATCGATCTCGTTCCGCACCTTCCACAGGCTGAAGACGGTCGCGGCCAGCATCGTCGGGATGGCGAGGAGGAAGGAGAACTCCGCCGCCGTCCGCCGCTCCACGCCGAGAAGCAGGGCCGCCACGATGGTGGCGCCGGACCGGCTGGTGCCGGGGATCATGGCGACCACCTGGCCGAGGCCGATCAGCAGCGCCGCGACCGGTCCGATCTCGGGCACGGAGGTGATGGTGGGGGAGGGGCGCATCCGCTCGATGAGGATGATGGCGATGCCGCCGACGATAAGGGCGACGGCCACCACCCAGGGATTGAAGAGCAGGCGCGTGATCGGGCCGTGCAGGAGGGCGCCGATGACGAGGGCCGGCAGGAAGGCGAGGAGGAGGTTGGCGGCCGCGTAGCGCTCCACCGTGCGGGGGCGCCACATGCCCCAGGCGATGCGCCACAGGTCGCCCCAGTAGGTGACGATGACGGCGAGCACGGCGCCGAGCTGGATGGCGATCTCGAAGGTCTTGCCGGGCGGGCCCTCGAAGCCGATCAGCTCGCCGAGCAGGATGAGGTGCCCGGTGGAGGAGATGGGCAGGAACTCGGTGAGCCCCTCCACCACGCCCATCAGCAGGGCGGAGAGCAGGTCGGAGAGGTCCATCGGGAATCCGTCGCGCAACAGGAAGGGGGCAGGACCCCCCGGCCCCGCCCCCCTCCCTTACCTCGGGCTCGCGGTCAGCGCACCGTCTGCGAGGCGGTGAAGGCGAAGTTGTCGAAGGAATTCTCGCTGACGCGGTGCCAGGTGTAGACGTCGTCGCGGAACTTGCGGTGACTCTCGAGGATCCGCTTGAAGCGCTCGTTCCGGCCGGCGAGCTCGTCCATCACCTCGTTGTTGGCGCGCCAGGCGGCCTCCAGGATCGGGCGGGACCAGAAGCGGAGCTGGGCGCCGGCGGCCACCAGCCGGCGCAGCGCCAGCGGGTTCGCCACGTCGTAGCGCGCCACCATCTCGGCGTCGGCCTCCGCGCAGGCGACCTGGATCGCCGCCTTGTAGGGGGCGGGGAGCGCGTCGTAGGCGCGCTGGTTGGCGAGGAAGTGCAGCCGCGCGCCCGGTTCCCAGAATCCCGGGGCGTAGTAGTTCGGGGCGACGCGGGCGAAGCCGAGCTTCTCGTCGTCGTGCGGGCCGACGAACTCGGCGGCGTCGATCGTGCCGCGCTCGAGCGAGGAGTAGATGTCGGAGGCCGGCGTCACGGACGGGGTGGCGCCGAGGCGCTGGAACACCTGCCCCGCGAGGCCGGTGATGCGGAACTTGAGGCCCTTGACGTCATCCACCGTGCGGATCTCGCGCCGGAACCAGCCGCCCATCTGCGCGCCCGTGTCGCCGCAGGGGAAGGCCACCGCGCTGTACTCGCGCATCATCTCGTCCATCAGCGCCTGCCCGCCGCCGTAGCGGAGCCAGGCGGTGTTCTGGCGGGCGTTCAGGCCGAAGGGCACGGCGGTGAAGAAGGCGAGCGCCGGGTCCTTGCCGACGTAGTAGTAGGAGGCGGTGTGCGCGCACTCGATGGAGCCGGTCTGCACGGCGTCGAGCGCGGCGAGCGGGGGCGCGATCTCGCCGCCCGGGAAGGGCTGGATCCGGAAGCGCCCCTCGGTCAGCTCGCCGACGCGGCGAGCGACGTGCTCGGCGGTGGAGAACAGGATGTCGGTCGAGCGCGGGAAGGAGGAGGTGAGGCGCCAGCGCACCTCCGGGCTCGTCTGGGCAACCGCGGGGGCGGCGAGCGCCACCGGCACGGCGGCGGCCGGGGCCGCACGGAGCAGCGCGCGGCGGTTGACGCGGGAGGTCATGCGGGGGCGTTCCTTTCCCGGAGGGCGGCTTGGTTGGGCACCTGCTTACGGCAAGGCGAGAGAGGGCGGAAGCAGGGTTCGCGGTCTGCCTTCAACCCGGCGTCGCCGTCCCGGCAGGGTGTCGCGGCCCCGGTCGAGACTTCCGGCCGTCAGGAGATCGGGCGTGTCGTCGAGCCGAAGACCTCCGGGCGGGCCCTTTCCGCCGCCACCAGCGCGGTGAGGAACTGCCGCACGTTCTCCCTCGCGGCCCCTTCGTTCGCGATGCGGAGTCGCTCCACCCCGTAGGCGGCGTCGCTGAAGGTGGCCGTGTGGGCGCTCCTGATCTCCGTGGCGAAGACCTCCCGGCCATCCGCCGCTCGGATCAGCCGGTACGCCACCCGCGCCTTCACCTCGAAGCTGAAGCCGATGGAGGGGCGCTCCAGCTCGAGAAGCTGGGCCTCGAGGCGGAAGGCCCCTCCGGCCGGTGCCAGCATCGCGTGGGTCGAGAGGCTCTGGCGCAGGGCGGCGGCGAAGTCTGCGTCGGAGATGTTCGAGGCGAGCATCGGATTCGTCTCAGTGCCGCCACTCACCGTCCCTACGACGACGGCGCCGCGCAACGACGAGTTCGGCGCGATCAGCGTGGCCTCGGACAACGGCGGGACCATCGCGCCGGGCGTCGCTCCGCTCGCACAGGCCGAGAGCAAGGCGGCCAGGGCGAGAGCGAGGAAGGAGGCCGTCTTCGGCATCGTGGTCTGGTCCCGGATTGTGACGATGTGTATCAGGCGTCTTATGCGAAGCCTTATCCTCACGCCACTCCTCTCGCTACTCCTGGTTGGGTGTGGCGCCCGGCAAGCCGTTCCGGTTGCGGAGGTCTCGGCTCTCGACGACCGGCTGAGTTGCGCGCATCTCGAGGGCGAGAGACAGGCAAACGGGGCGCGGATGGTGGAACTCGGGAACGAAAGCGATCGGCGCGCGCGCGACAACGCGGGGCTTCTTCTCATGGGGCCGCTGACGGCTGTTGCCTTCGCCGATACGGGGAGCGCGCAGCAGACCGAGAGAGCGGCCCTGACGCGCCGGAATGACCGCCTCGGGGCCCTGCTGGCGCAGCGCGGCTGTCCGGCCGGCTGAGCGTCCTCGACCGCCGCGAGGGCGGATGGCGGACGCCGGAGCGCCCGCCCCGGATCGCGGGCTTCCGGGTGGGGACCCTGCCAGACCCGTGATCAGGCTGGCTCCCGGGAACGGCCGCGACGCCGTTTCCCGGAGCGGGAGGACATCTCGCCGAGGGGGAGCCGGCCTCAGAACGACAGCCGCACCCCGCCCCAGAACGCGTAGTCGTTCCCGTCCCGCCGGGCGAAGGTCGTGCCCGCGTTCGCCATCACCGCGACGCCGGGCGCCACCTCGGCGCTGATGCCACCCGCGACCTGGCCGTAGGTCTGGCCGCGCTCCTCCACCGGGGTGCGGACCGGCAGGTTGGCGGCGAAGGTGGCGTTGGTGATCGTGGAGCGGTTGCGCCCGATAAAGTCGTGCTCGGCGGTGACGTTGAGGTAGGGGGTGACGGCCCGGCCGACGACGCGGGCGTTCGCCCGGAACTGGACGCCGAGGCTGCCGGTCAGGGCGTCGATCGTCTGGCTGCGCACGTCGGCTGTCAGCAGCTCGTCCCCGGTCTCGGTGTAGTTGCCGGCACGGGCCCAGGCGTAGCTGAGGCCGGCGATCGGGCCCAGCCGCAGCGGCCCGGCGTCGAAGAGGTAGCCGCCGCGGAGGCCGGCCGTGACGCTGCTGCCGACCGGGTCGCCGCGGAGGGTGGAGATCACGCCGGTGCGGGAGGTCTCGTACACGTCCCGGCCGGCCGTCAGCACCGTGTCCACGAACCAGTTCGGCCGGGTGAGGGAGCCGTAGGCGGCGATCCGGTAGCTGTCGGCCTCCACCTTGCCGAGGCGGGCGTCGATGTCGGCGTTCGTGCTGGCGTAGTGCAGCGCGAGGCCGAGGCGGAACTCCTGGATCGGCCGCACCTCCGCCCCGATCGTCACGCCGCCGAGGTCGTAGCTGTAGCCCGCGATCCCGCCCCGCCGGTCCCGGCTGCCGGAGGCGTAGTGGCCCTGGACGAAGACCGAGACGGCGCTGCCCGGCGCGACAGGGGCGAGGGCGGAGCCGCCGTTGGTCATCCCGTCCCCGGCGAGCATCTGCCGGCCGGCCGGGCCGTAGCGGTAGGTGTCCAGCCGCTCGAACATCGCGTTGCCGAAGGCCGTCGCGGAGGCGAGGCCGATCTCGGGCGTCACCGCGATCGCGTCGGGGGCGGCGATCTGGGCGGCGATGTAGCGCGCCACGAGCTCGAAGCCCTTATTGGTCAGGTGCAGCCCGTCGTAGGACAGGTACTGCTGCTGCAACGGGGAGCTGACGGAGCGGCAGGCGGCGAGGGTGTTGCAGGGCGTGACCGCGTCCGTGAAGCCGTAGGCGCCCGGGTTCGCCTGCACCGCGCGCAGCAGCCGGCCCGTGTCGAACAGGAAGACCCGCACGCCCTGGGAGGAGAGCGGCGCGAGGTCGCGCTGCAGGCCCTGGAAGTAGAGCCGCCCGTACTCGATGCTGCCCTCCGGGTTCGGCCCGTTGCGGACGGAGGGAAGCGCGCCGAGGTCGCTCGTCGAGCGGAAGACGATCGTGCGCGCGCCGGCGGCGACGAGCTGGTTCACCGCCGCCAGCGAGTTGGCGTTGGCCGTCGCGGCCGTCGACGCCGAGAGCGAGAGCGGCACCGCGCCGCCGGAGGCGCCGCCGTCGTTGCCGCCGATGGAGAAGAGCACGACCTCGCGCGACCCGATCCGCTCGCCCCGCGCGGCGAAGGTGGCGAGCTCGAAGGGCAGGCTCAGGTTGCGGCCGGCGGAGGCGTTGACGTTGGTCGTGGTGGCCCCGCCGATCGCGTAGTTCCGCACGTTCGCGTCGGCGATGCCGTAGATCTGCTGCAGGTAGCTGGGGAAGGTGATGTAGGAGACGGACGGGTCGGTCGTGCCCGAGGGGTAGGCCGAGTTCTGCCCGCGCAGCAGGCGCTGGACGTTGCCGTTGTCGGCGTAGCTGTCGCCGAAGGCGGTCAGCCGGTCGAAGCCGGTCTGGGCGCGGGCCGCCACCGGCGCCGCGGCCACGGCGGCCGCGAGGAGGCCGAGCGCGGCCGACGGGCGCCGGCGGCGCCCCTTCCCCCTGATCCGGATCATCCTGTCTTCCCCCCGTCCCCCGCTTGCCGCGGGTTCATCGCGCCGGAGCCGACCGATCGGTCGTTCGGCGCGCCGCATGGTGCGGATCGCGCCGCCGGAGGGTCAAGTGTCGCCGGGCGGAACGCGGCGCCCTGTGGCGCCGGCGCTACTCCGCCGCCTCGTCCTGCGCCCGCCGGTAGGGGTGGGCCGGGTAGCAGCCCAGCACGTGCACCTCGCGCGAGAAGAAGCGCAGCTCCTCCAGCGCGCGGCGCAGCGGCGGCTGGTCGGGATGGCCGTCCACGTCGCAGAGGAACTGCACGGCGGTGAAGCGGCCGTCGAGCATGTAGGATTCGAGCTTCGTCAGGTTCACCCCGTTCGTCGCGAAGCCGCCGAGCGCCTTGTAGAGCGCGGCGGGGACGGAGCGGACGCGGAAGACGAAGGTGGTGACGCTGTCGGGGGCCGTGACGGGCGGGAGGGTCGGCTCGGGCGCCATGACGTAGAAGCGGGTGGTGTTGTGCGCCTCGTCCTCCACGTTCCGGCGGAGGACCTGCAGCCCGTAGATCTCCCCCGCGAGGGAGGAGGCGATGGCCGCGTCCTCCACCCCGCCGCGCCCGGCGATGATCTCGGCGGCGCCGGCGGTGTCGGCCTCGATCACCGCCGCCCAGCCGCGGTCGCGCAGCAGGTTGAGCACCTGGCCGAGGGCCACGGGGTGGGAGTGGGCGCGGCGGATCGTCTCCATCGTCGCGCCGCGGGGCGCGAGGACGCAGTGCTCCACCCGCTCGTAGTGCTCGCCGACGACGTGAAGGCCGGAATCGGGCAGCAGGCGGTGGATGTCGGGCACCCGGCCAGCGAGCGAATTCTCGCAGGGGAGCATGGCGAGCGCGGCGCGGCCCTCGCGCACCGCGGCCATCGCCGCCTCGAAGGAGGGGCAGGGCAGGGTGGTCCAGCCCGGGTAGGCGGCGCGGCAGGCGAGGTCGGAGTAGGCGCCGGGCAGGCCCTGGAAGGCGATGACCTGGTTCACGGGGTCTCCCTCCGGGCGGCGAGGCCCGGGTGCAGCACGGCGCGGGCGCGTGCGAGGTCGGCCGGGGTGTCGACGCCGAAGGGGGCTTGGTCCACGCGCGCGGCGGCGATCCGCATCCCGGCCTCGAGCGCCCGGAGCTGCTCCAGCTTCTCCCGGTTCTCCAGCGGGCTGGCCGGCAGCGCCACGAAGCGGGCGAGCGCCGCGCGGCGGTAGGCGTAGACGCCGACGTGGTGCCAGAGCGGCCCCTCGCCCGACGGGATCGGGTGGCGGGAGAAGTAGAGGGCGGGCGCCACCGCCGCGCCCGGGGCGAAGGCGAGGGCGCACTTGACCACGCTCGGCGACGCCGCCTCCTCTGCCGAGACGATCGGGGCGACGAGGGTGGCGATGTCGACTCCCGGATCGGCCAGCGGCGCCAGCACGGCGCGCAGCACGGCGGGGGGGATGGCGGGCAGGTCGCCCTGCAGGTTCACCACCGCGTCGTGCGCCCCGTCCGGGTCGAGGAGGGCGAGCGCCCGCTCGATCCGGTCGGTGCCCGAGGGCAGGTCGTCCGCCACCATCACCGCGGTGCCGCCGGCCGCCCGCACCGCGGCCTCGATCGCCGGATCGTCGCAGGCGACCGCCACGGGACCGATCCCGGCGGCCCGCGCCGCCTCCAGCACGTGCACGATCATCGGCCGACCGTGGATGTCGGCCATCGGCTTGCCCGGCAGCCGGGTGGAGGCCATGCGGGCCGGGATGAGGACGATCGGGTTGAGCGGAGGGTTCAAAAGCTCGGCCTCGCGGCGGCGGCCACGGGTTGTCGTGGGGGGCCGGGAACACTATGGTCCGCCGGCTTCTAGCCGCGACGGCAGGGGGGTGCAAACGCGCGCCCCGCCCGGGCGTTCATGGGGCGGCACACACAGCGGGACTCGAGCGGGTCGTAATGAGCCTGGAAGCGAATAAGGCGTTCGCGGCGGTCCTGACCGCCGGCATCAGCTTCATGGTCGCGGGGCTGGTCGGCAGCGTGCTGGTCAATCCGCACCGGCTGGACAAACCTGCCATCGAGACGGGTGAGGTGGTGGCCGCCGCCGCGCCGGCCGCGGCCGCGCCGCTGGAGCCGATCGCGCCGCTGCTGGCGAACGCCAACGCCGACAACGGCCGCACCATCATGACCCGCGCCTGCGCGGCCTGCCACAGCTGGAACGACGGCGGTCGCAACGCGGTCGGGCCGAACCTCTACGGCGTGATCGGGGGGCCGCACGCGCACCGGTCCGACTTCACCTACTCCCCCGCCATGGCGGGGCTGAAGGACAAGAACTGGGACTACGAGGCGCTGAACGCCTTCCTGCTCCGCCCCGCGGGCGCCATCCCCGGGACGCGCATGGCCTTCGCCGGCCTGTCCCAGGCGCAGCAGCGGGCGGACGTGATCGCCTACCTCCGCACCCAGGCCGCGACGCCCGTCCCGCTGCCGTAATGGACGCGTTCCTCGCCTCGGCCGGGGCGGCGGCGGATCTGGCGGGGGCGGCGATCCGCCCCCTCTTCCGCTCCGCCCTCCTCGTCGAGGCGAAGGGCGACGCCTCCCCCGTCACCGAGGCCGACCGCGCCGCCGAGCGCGCCATCCGCGATCACGTCGCCCGCCACCACCCTGACCACGGCGTGATCGGTGAGGAGTACGGGGCCGACCGGCCGGACGCCGAGTGGGTCTGGGTGCTCGATCCGATCGACGGCACCCGCGCCTTCCTCACCGGCCGCCCGCTCTTCGGCACGCTGATCGCCCTGCTGCATCGCGGGCGTCCCGTGATCGGGATCATCGACCAGCCCGCGACCGGGGAGCGCTGGGTCGGGGCGGAGGGACGGCGCACCGTCTTCCGCGGCCCCCTCGGCGGCGCGGTCGGCTGCCGGCCCTGCCCGGACCTCGCCGGCGCCGAACTCGCCAGCACCGCGCCCGACACCTTCCCGCCCGGCGCCGGGGCCGGTTTCGACGCCCTGCGCCGCGCCGTCCGCCGCACGAGCTGGGGCGGGGACTGCTACCTCTACGGCCTCCTCGCCCTCGGGCTGGTCGACGTGGTGGTGGACGGCACGATGAAGGTCTGGGACTGGGCGGCGCTCGTGCCCGTGGTGGAGGGCGCCGGGGGGCGGGTGGCCGACCACGCCGGCCGGCCGCTGACGCTGGACTCCGAGGGCGGCGTGCTCGCCGTCGGCGACCCGGCGCTCCTGTCGGCCTGCGTCGCGCTCCTCCGCGCGTGACGATGGCCCGTTGAGGCCGGCGGCTTGAGCCCCCACACTTCGCGGATGCGTCGTCGCACCCTCCTCGCCAGCCCCCTCGCCGCCGCCCTCCCGGTCCCGACCCGGGGCCCGGCCCTCGCGCAGGCGCCCGCGCCGCGCCGGGTGCACGCCCTGTCGCTTCTCGGCGAGCCCTCCCTGCCGGCGGACTTCGCCCACTTCCCCTGGGTGAACCCGGACGCGCCCAAGGGCGGCGAGATCGCCCGCACCGCCCTCGGCTCCTTCGACAGCTTCAACGGCTTCATCCTGCGCGGCACGCCCGCGACCGCCACCGGCTTCCTCTATGACACGCTCCTGGCCCCTTCGGCGGACGAGGCCGAGGCCGCGTACGGCCACCTCGCGGGCGTCGTCGAGCTGCCGGCGGACGGCCGCTCCGTCACCTTCGAGTTCCGCGAGGGCGCGCGCTGGCACGACGGCCGCCCGGTGACCGCGGAGGACGCCGCCTGGACCTTCCGCACCCTGATGGAGAAGGGCCACCCGCGGCTGCGCGCCTACTACGCCGACGTGGCGGAGGCCGTGGCCGAGGACCCCCGCCGCGTCACCTTCCGCTTCCGCGGCGGCGTCAACCGCGAGCTGCCCCAGATCGTCGGTCAGCTCGCCGTGCTGCCGCGTCACTGGTGGGAGGGGCGCGACTTCGCCGTGCCGGGCCTCGACATCCCCCTCGGCTCCGGACCCTACCGGATCGAGCGCTTCGAGGCCGGGCGCTCCGTCACGCTCCGCCGGGTGGCCGACTACTGGGCGCGCGACCTGCCCACCATGCGCGGCCGGCACAACGCCGACACGATGCGCTTCGAGTACTTCCGCGACGCCACGATCGCCTTCGAGGCCTTCAAGGCCGGGGGGGTCGACTTCCGCCAGGAGAACGTCGCGCGGGTCTGGGCCACGGGGTACGACTTCCCCGCCGTGCGGGAGGGCAAGGTGCGGCGCGACGAGCTGCGCCACGAGCTGCCCGCCGGGATGCAAGGCTTCGTGATGAACGTCCGGCGCCCGGTCTTCGCCGACGTCCGCACCCGGGAGGCGCTCGCCCTCGTTCTCGACTTCGAGTGGATGAACGCGAACCTCTTCTACGGCTCCTACGTCCGCACGACCTCCTACTTCGCGAATTCGGAGTACGCCTCCTCCGGCGTGCCGGAGGGGCGGGAGCTCGCGATCCTGGACGGCTTCCGCGACCGCCTGCCCGCCCGCCTCTTCGCCGAGCCCTTCCGCGTGCCCGCCACAGACGGCTCGGGCAACAACCGCGACAACACGCGCCGCGCGCTCGAGCTGCTGCGGGAGGCCGGCTGGACGATCCGCGACCGCCGCATGGTCAACGCCGCCGGGGCACCCCTTTCCTTCGAGATCCTGCTCAGCGACGCCACCTTCGAGCGGGTCGCGCTGCCCTACGTGGGGTCCCTCGCCCGCCTCGGCGTGGAGGCCCGGGTCCGCACCGTGGACGCCGCCCAGTACCAGGTCCGCACCGACGCCTTCGACTACGACATGACCGTCACCCTGTTCGGCCAGAGCCTGCATCCGGGCAATGAGCAGCGCGACTTCTGGGGCAGCGCCAAGGCGGAGGAGCCGGGCAGCCGCAACCTGATCGGCCTGAGGAGTCCCGTCGTGGACGCGCTCGTCGAGATGATCGTCGAGGCCCCGGACCATGACGAGCTGGTGGCCCGCACCCGCGCCCTCGACCGCGTGCTGCTCTGGGGCCACTACGTCGTGCCGCACTACCACGGCCGCACCTTCCGGATCGCCTGGTGGGACCGCTTCGGCCGGCCGGAGCGCAACCCCCGCTACGACGTCGGCTTCGACTCCTGGTGGGTGGACCCGGCGCGCGACGCCGCCCTCGGCCCCTCGCGCCGCGCCCCGGCCTAGAGGGTGGGCGCCTACCTTCTCCGCCGTCTGGCGCTGCTGGTGCCGACGCTGTTCGGCATCATCCTGATCAACTTCGCCGTGATCCAGTTCGCGCCCGGCGGCCCCGTCGAGCAGATGATCTCGGAGATCCGCACCGGCGGCGGCAACACCCTCGGCCGCCTCAGCGGGGAGGGGGGCGCGGAGGGCCGCGCCCCCGCCGCGCGGGAGGAGTCCGGCGCCTCCGCCTATCGCGGCGCGCGCGGGCTGGACCCCGCGATCGTGCGGGAGATCGAGCGCAGCTTCGGCTTCGACAAGCCGGCCCCGCAGCGCTTCGCCGAGATGCTCGGCAGCTACCTGCGCTTCGATTTCGGGCAGTCCCTGTTCCGCGGGCGGCCGGTGATCGACCTCATCCTGGAACGGCTGCCCGTCTCGATCTCGCTCGGGCTCTGGTCGACCCTCATCATCTACCTCGTCTCCATCCCGCTCGGCATCCGCAAGGCCGTACGCGACGGTTCGCCCTTCGACGCCTGGACGTCGGGCGCGGTGCTGCTCGGCTACGCCATCCCGGGGTTCCTCTTCGCGGTGCTGCTCGTCGTGCTGTTCGCGGGCGGGTCCTTCGTGCAGTGGTTCCCCTCCCGCGGGCTGACCTCGGGCGGCGCGGAATCCTGGCCGCTCTGGCAGCGTGCGGCGGACTACGCCTGGCACATGGCGCTGCCGACCCTCGCCCTCGTGGTCGGGGGATTCGCCGGGCTGACGATGCTGACCAAGAACGCTTTCCTGGACGAGATCAACAAGCAGTACGTGCTGACGGCGCGTGCCAAGGGGGCGGGGCAGGGGCGGGTGCTGTACGGCCACGTCTTCCGCAACGCCATGCTGATCATCATCGCGGGCTTCCCGGCGGCCTTCATCGGCATCCTCTTCACCGGGGCACTGCTGGTGGAGATCGTCTTCTCCCTCGACGGGCTCGGACTGCTGGGGTTCGAGTCGGCCATCCGGCGCGACTACCCGGTGATGTTCGGCACCCTCTACATCTTCACGCTGCTCGGCCTCGTCATGCAGATCATCGGCGACATCAGCTACACGCTGGTCGACCCCCGGATCGACTTCAGCGCCCGCCGTTGACCCTCTCACCCCTCACGCGACGCCGCCTCGCCAACTTCCGCGCCAACCGGCGGGGCTGGTGGTCGCTGTGGATCTTCGCCGCGATCTTCCTCGTCACCCTGTTCGCCGAGCTGGTCGCCAACGACCGCCCGATCGTCGCGCGGGTGGAGGGACGGTGGTTCTTCCCCGTCGCCGTGGAGTACGCCGAGAGCGACGTGCTGAGCGACGGCTTCCCGACCGCCGCCGACTGGACGGATCCGGTGCTGCAACGGGAGGTGGAGGAGCGCGGCTGGGCGGTCTGGCCGCCGATCCCCTTCCACCAGCGCACCATCGTGCGCGACCTCGGACGGCCGGCGCCGTCGCCGCCCTCCGCGCGCAACCTGCTCGGCACGGACGACCAGGCGCGCGACGTGCTGGCGCGGGTGATCCACGGCTTCCGCATCTCCGTGCTGTTCGGCCTGACGCTGACGGCCCTTTCCTCCGTCGTCGGCGTCGCGGCGGGGGCGGTTCAGGGCTACTACGGCGGCTGGGTGGACCTCATCTTCCAGCGGGTGATCGAGATCTGGTCGGGCCTGCCGCAGCTCCTGCTGCTCATCATCCTCGCCAGCGTGATCGAGCCCTCCTTCCTCTCCCTCCTCGTCTTCTTCCTTCTCTTCTCCTGGATGGCGCTGACAGGGGTGGTGCGGGCGGAGTTCCTGCGCGGGCGCAACCTCGACTACGTGCGCGCCGCCCGCGCGCTCGGGGTGTCGGACACGCGGCTGATGGTGCGCCACATCCTGCCCAACGCCATGGTCGCGACGCTGACGATGCTGCCCTTCATCCTCGCGGGATCGGTGACGGTGCTCGCCAGCCTCGACTTCCTCGGCTTCGGGCTGCCGCCCGGCTCGCCCTCGCTCGGGGAGATCGTGACCCAGGCGAAGAACAACCTCCAGGCGCCCTGGCTCGGCATCACGGCCTTCGTCGTGCTCGGCGGGATGCTGACGCTGCTCGCCTTCATCGGAGAGGCGGTGCGCGACGCCTTCGACCCGCGCAAGGGCCCGGGGGGCGGCCGGTGAGCGGACCGACGAGCGGACCGACGAGCGCGCCCATCCTCGACGTTCGCGACCTCTCCGTCGCCTTCCGGGGGCAGGGGGTGGTGCGGGGCGTCTCTTTCGCCGTCCATCAGGGCGAGACCCTGGCCCTGGTCGGCGAGAGCGGCAGCGGCAAGAGCGTCACCGCCCTGTCCTGCCTCCGGCTCCTCGGGCCGGGCGGCACGAACCCCGCCGGGCAGGTGACGCTGGACGGGGTGGACGTGCTGGACGCCTCGCCCGCCGCGTTGCAGCGCCTGCGCGGCGGCACGGCGGGGATGGTGTTCCAGGAGCCGATGACCTCGCTCAACCCGCTGCATACCGTCGGGCGGCAGGTGTCCGAGGCGGTGACGCTGCACCGTCCGATGCGCGGCGCGGCGCTGCGGGCGCGGGCGGTCGAGCTGCTGCAACGGGCCGGGCTCGGCGCCGCCGCCGAGCGGCTGGACGCCTACCCGCATCAGCTGTCGGGCGGGCAGCGGCAGCGCGTGATGATCGCGATCGCGCTCGCCAACGACCCGCGCCTGCTGATCGCGGACGAGCCGACCACGGCGCTCGACGTCACGATCCAGGCGCAGGTGCTGGACCTTCTCGCGCGACTCAAGCGCGAGCTCGGTATGGCCATGCTCCTCATCACCCACGACCTGGCGATCGTGCGACGCCACGCCGACCGCGTCGTGGTGATGAA
>Ga0325401_1003108_pt1 | contig 15068 bp, 9 predicted proteins | sample PopdelMetagenome_FD_205666 | JGI IMG/M metagenome (GOLD analysis project Ga0325401, IMG submission 205666) | Populus deltoides microbial communities from Bellville, Georgia, United States - Xylem-PdKOR-R2 | ecosystem: Host-associated > Plants > Phyllosphere > Stem > Wood/Secondary xylem | place...
AAAACTAAATCACCATTTCTAGAAATTGTTCGTTTAATATTTCTCCTTTGAAAATTTCATTTTCCGCCTCTTCACATTTTCTACCGCGTCAAAGAACCACCCGATCAGCGGAGCAGCCAGCCCGTGAATGTTCTCCTCCTAACCGACCCAAGTCAAAACGGGTAAAAATTTGAAGTATGAGCTTTACATTGTGATGATTTTTACATTATATTTTTTAAAAAATAAACTTAATTTTTATTTTACTTGCTGTAGGAACAAAACACATTTAATTCTAAATTCTTACCCGACAGACAGTTTCCACTTTCCCCCATTTTTCTGTCCTCACCTTTCCCTTTCCCTTTCCGTGTTGCCTGTAAAGCTAACTACAAACGAATCAAAATTCTCTTTCCGCAAAAAACTCACTTTCTTGCTTAATCGCCTCCTCGATTTGAGCAGCCTCTGGCGATCTAAATCTTCTCTCTAACAAAGTTTGGTTTTGTAACTGTTTTAACTGCACAGAATAGAAGTTGTACAGTGAGTAGTTGATAGTTTTTCATTTACATGGAAGCCATAAAAAAGCAAGCTACCAGGTTTAGAGAGCAAGTTGCAAAGCAGCAACAGGTAATTAATTTCAGTTCAGATTCTCTTTTGCTGTTCTTGTTTTTTTTTTTCAAATTTTGTGTTTGTTTGTTTGCAGGCAGTATTGAAGCATTTGGGACATTTTAGTAATGAAGGAATTATTGTTGACGAAGCAGAATTACAATGCTACCAGCATCTTCAAAATCTCTACAATTCAACCAGAGCTGCCAAGGTGCAGTTATTTATTTGATTTGGTTTGGTTTTCCTTTTTTTATTGAGGCAAAATTTTGATTTTTTTTGGTGTTTTATTTCACTTTAAAATACCAGCATTTTCAGAAGAATATTGTTCGCGGTGCTGAAGGTTTTGTATCTATAAGTTCGAAGCAAATGGAAATATGTGAGTATGGATTTTGCTTTGTGACTACCTTGTTATGATTTGTTTTCTTTGAGGTTGATATGTGAGATTTTTGGCTTTGGGATTTTCATAGTGCGAAAGTTGGCTGATGAGTGTTGTAAATACGGAGCTGAGAACCAGAGCGAGAATAATTATGTCGCAAGGACTGTTCTTCAGTTTGGTGCCTCGCATAATTTGATGGAAAATGAGAAGGAAATTTTGCTTGGGGTTCTTAATGATCAGGTAATTTTACTGCCAGTTAGGAATAATCTCAATGCAAACTGAATGGTGGTAGTTTAGAAATGCTTAAGCATATATTCATGCTAATGTAAATGTGTTCCATTTATTATATATTCAGAGATCATTGCTTCTTTTGAATTTTTCTGCCAAGTTCAGATGTCATAAGTAATTGTAGTTCCTGCCTAGAATTAGTTACTCTGCATTGTATAAGTGACCATCCAATTGTTATTTCATCAAGCGTGTTAAATGAAAGCATGAAGAAACAATTGTAAGATAGACAAATTGATATGATAGAAACGAGATTATTGTTATTATTAGTTTTTAAGCCCTACATGTATATTGCCAAGAATTAATGATGGGTATCTTGGGATTTTTAGCATAAGCTGTCATTTAAGAAAAAATAAGGTTTTTCCATCTCCTTTTATGTTCCTAATTGTGTTACAGGATTTCAATATTTAGGTTTCTAAGCCACTTCGGGCTTTAATAACTGGAGCTCCTTTGGAGGATGCTCGCCACTTGACTCACCGTTATGACAAACTCCGTCAAGAGGTTGAAGCCCAGGTAAGCTTTGGTGTTTCATGGGTGTAACAGTTGTAGGAATTGTGGTAGATTCATGGTGATATGTTCTTGGCAGGCAGCTGAAGTATTGAGGCGGCGGTCGAAAACCAGGGATTCTGAAATATCTGCAGAGAGTTGCATGAAGCTTCAAGCTGCAGAGGCAAGGTTGACTGAACTTAAATCTACAGTGATGGCACTTGGGAGAGAAGCAACTGCTGCCATGTCTTCAGTTGAAAATCAACAGCAAGAGATTACTGCTCAGCGGTTGTTTAGTATGGTATTGCATGCTTTTCTTCTTTCTTCCCTGTGTATGGGTGCATTTGTGTGCACGACTCTCTCTGCCTATGATGATCTTTCGGCTTCCGGGACCACGATCTATAGTGGTTGACAACTTTGACCATCTAAACTCCTGTTGTGAATGGAGTATAGTTATTCAACAGAATCTTAAAGAAGCATTGATGTGACTGGCGTAGCTAAAGCCAAAAACATTTTATCCATGTTCATGTTCTTTTTGGTTCAGTACTTTTCTCTTGTTGATATGTGACAACATAGGTGTCAAATGGGATAAAGAATTAGGAAAGTTTGGAGGGTTTGGGGAGGGATGTTACCTCATGTGCTCCTTGCCTATTTGGGCAAAGGTATTCTTATGGTTCATCTCCCTTTTCAGCAAATTCAATTTGGCACTTGCTTCTGCATATCTCTCTTTGTAGCTAGCCATGTGTCCTTCCTTTTACCGTTTCAAAATTTTTCTTGTCCTGATAGAGTTCTCCACCCATTTTCCTGGTATAAATATCTTGCTTAATTTCACGATTGCAAAGTTAAGAGGGGTTTACTGTATTTAAAATTTGTGCTGCTTTATCAAATTTGGTTTAGGTAAAAGTTATTTCTTTTCTGCACATTGATCTAAAAAAAAATCAAATCATTTTTCAGGTAGATGCTGAGAGATGTTATCATCAACACGTTCTTACTATTTTGGATAAGCTACATGCAGAGGTTTGTTCTTTGCAACCGTAGACCTGGCATGTTTATGTGCATGTGCACACATATATCACTTATAGTTTTTTGAAAATCATATTCTCTTTATCACTCCATGCATGCTTTCTTCACTTTTCAGGTGCTCAAAACATTTACTATAATCTAATTTTATGTTTGAGATATATTATGACTGGTGCGATTCCAAAATGTTTATGATTGATGTAGATGATTCTCGAGGAGCAATTAAACGAGTCTGCATTACAGTCGGTGACCACACAGAGAGATGTGATTCTCCCACCTGAACCCAAGAAAAACACTTCAAATGGATCTGAAAATCACATGCACCCTAATCATAAGGATGCACTTTACATAGCAAAAGTAAGATGTTTGATCACTTTGAATATCCCACCTCTTCTCTCAAACCCTGCCACACCAGAAAGAAAAAAATAATTAAATATTGTAGAACACTCTTTGATTTCTTCCATCGTATCTCCTCTTGCACAGCTTTTGACTTGAAATATGAGAGAGTGCCTACACAGCTCGTGATGTTTGATTCTTGTTTTTCGCTTAAAACTACCTATACATGTCATGATATTTGATTCCTTTTTTTCTCTTAAAACTATCACACTATATCTTTATTCCTTGTAATGGCATGTGCAAGATTACTTGATCATCTCATTTGCCAATGTGGATGCAGCATCCTTCTGTTCCTTGTACTTGAAATAAAGTTATTAGTTTAATTTCAACTCTTTTTTGATAGAGTTAAAATATTTAACTCTATCAAATATACGGCCAAATATTCATTGGATAGCATGTCACTAGGGGTCCAATACCATGCAAACAGTTTGCTGGTCGACTGCATTACTCCAACAAGTAATTGTTTTTTATGTTGACAATAATTAATTTGTTTGGTCAACTACTCCAACAAAGAATTGTATTTAATGTTGGTAAATAGTTAATTTATTTAATTTAAAAGAGCTGGAAAAGGAAAGAAAACTTTGGCAGTAGTGGAGTGAAGAAGATAGGCCTACTGGCTGCAATACTATAGGTAGTGGCAGTAGCAATGGGTCAATGGTGGTGGAAACAATGGCACTGATCTTTTTATTGTGCACAGTGAGGGTGTCAGTGCCAGTTGGTGATGGAAGCAGTCATGAACTAGTAGTCAAATGAAAAGGAAGTTAAAAGTCGATACTTGGACCTTGCTTTTCCAACTATTTGTTCTTTTTTTTAAGAAGTTTTTGTTTCAAAATGATATTGTGATTTGAAGGTGCATGTTTCTTTTACAAGTAAAAGATAACCTGTTATCTTTCCCCATTAAAATACAACTTTAGTGATATTTTTCTTTGAGAAAAACTTGCATGTACATGAGTTTTTTATTTGTGGGAAGTACATGAGTTTGAAGAGACACTATGCCAAACTTTATCATGGGAAGTACATGAGTTTTTTTATCTAATTATGGCCACCATTTTATTTGTGGGTTATAAAAGTTGTATTTACTGAAGTAATAGTAAGGATGCTTGAAGAGCTGGAAGTAAACACGATAACTTAAGGAAAAAGGAAAGCCTAAGATTTAATATCTAAAAAGACCTGAAAGTAACAAAGATGCATGAGCGTCAGTAAACTAATTAAACCTGCTACGTGAATGTTAAACAATCATAGTCAGATTAAGAATTTCTTTATGTGGAGCAAAATTGTTCTTCAAACTGTTATTCAAAGGTGTTACGCTTGAAAGCATGTTCTTATCTCACTGATTTATTTGTTTACAACTGTATGCCACACTACTTAAATAAGGATCCACATGTAGCTGTTTACTGTCATGGAATTTTCTACCAGTGCAAAAGATGTTTCTTTTCTTAAGATTCACTGCTTTTTTTTGTTATTTTGGTCTCCATTTCATTTTATTTTTTTAACTCTTTGCAGGTTATACACCCATTTGATGCTCAAGCAGAAGGGGAGTTAAGTCTGTTTATTGATGATTTTGTTGTGGTCCGGAAGGTACTTTCTCTACTGATAATGCCTCCGATGACCTATAGACTGTTCCATTATAGGCCATCTTTGAAAATGATTTTGAATTATTAATCCTACTCATGCATGCATGCATGCATGCATGCATACATTAATTATATTAAGCATGCATATTCACATAAATATATAGTTGTATTGTATATTCCTTTACCATAGAGCTCAGCCTGTAAAATGATTGTGCAACAATGCCTGTATGAGCATGGGTGTGGTGCTTGCAGTTGGCAGTTTTGTCTGTTATAAATCTCCGAATTCTTTATCTTTTTGCCGAACACCATCACACACACACAACAAATATATTTATTGTTATATCCTTAGATCAGAAGTCCTTGTCTTCGTCTTTAGTAAATGACTCTGGGGGAGTGTTTTTAATACGCCATTTGAGTTTGCAAATATATGTTTCAGAATAGGCAACTCGAGCTTCAATCTTTTTCCTTTTCCTTTTCCCTCTAATTCCCCTTTCCTAATCTTTTGCTGATAATATCACAAGGTGGCTCCGACAGGGTGGTCAGAAGGAGAATGCAAAGGCAAGGCTGGATGGTTTCCTTCTGCTTACATAGAAAAGCATGAAAAAGCACCTGCAAGCAAGATAATGGAAGAAAGCTCAACTCCTTGATCCAAATTATTTATGTACAAAAGCTGTATATGTCTTGTTTATATTATAGTTCAATTCTATGCACCAGTGGTTACAGTATGTTATTGAATGCCGTTCCTTCAGGCGTGGTAGTGTATGTGTGATGAGATTGTGCTCTCCTAACTTAGCCTTCCTTTTCTTTTTCGCATCTCTCTATTTATTGTGTTTACGAAAATAAGGCCAATAAGCAGCTTTTAATGTTGTGAACCTTTTCCCTCTGCAGTAGTTTTTGTTGGATAATAAAATGCCCTGGCTATTCTTTTCCTCTCATTCTGTCGTGTTATATTCTCAAGCAGATGCTGTAGTGATTAGTTACAGTTTGGGTTCAGCAATCCTCTAGATTCCAGCAAGTAATTGCAAGTTTTTGAACCTTTTCAGCCATTGACGAAGCTTAACAAGAAAGATTTTAGTTGCTCCTTTTACTATTCCGTTCTGTGTAGTCCAGTTAAAGCCAGAAAATTCGCCACTTCAAAACTGGGCGCAAATTGAGATAATTTTAAATTAAATTAATTGATTAAATATAAATATAAAATATAAATTTACTTCGGTCTTTCTATTTTTCAAATAATCAATTTTTGGTCCCTTCAGTTTTTCCACATTCTAGTTTTCGTCCACAAATTTATTTTTATTGTTTTTTAGTATGTGATTTGAAAGAAAAGGTTTTAGTATTATTTTTATATTTCAATTGTTTGTAGGCAAATGAGGGGTTGGCTTAGTTTACGTTGTCTTTAAGGTTTTTCTGTAGGAGCCTGGATTTTATATATAAGAAATGTGGCGGCCTGAAAAGTATTACTCCTAATATTCAGATTTATTGGCTCTGTGTAGGTTCGACTATTCGACAGCATTTACTATCTGAAAACACTTAGCATGGGTTGCTGTGGGGTGGGGTAGTGATGTTCTTCCCATTGCCAAAGCGCATGTCCAACGTGGCAGTTGTTTCCCCCAAGACTGGAACTAGCTTGTGGGCTGATCTGTGGGTGTTTTCTGATTCATTTGTGTAATCGACTCACTTTCCCGTGTTCCTTGGATTCAAATTCAAAAATCTTGTCATTCTTTAATTTAACCATCAATTGTTGTAAAAGGATTGACCATGGCAGTATAATATACGATCCTGTTCTGCCCTGGTGATGCAATTGAAGATCAAGACCGGCCATGGTGATTGACCCTTTACCTACTGTGAACGACAGCAGCATGCTGTAATCTGTAGCATACGCTTACTCAGAAGTTTATTCATTTTGCAGGCAATCCCAGCTGCCAAGAGACTTGAAACTAATCAGATCGGGGGCCAAACTAGAGGACCGTCCATCTCTAATCCATGAATGGATAGAGCTCCGCTTACAAGCTGCAAGAGCACTGCCTTTCAAACAGGAGGTAATCCCTGGTGCAACTCCCTCCGACATTGGTGTCCCAAAAGAGCTCGCCAAATGTTAGCCGAAACTGGGAACTGATCTTATTGCTGAAGTACATCCACCTGATATCTTTGACTAGGTGTGAGTTATTGGAGCCAGTGTCCATGCGACATTGTCAGATTCTAAGAAATAAGAGGATAATGGAATAGGAAAAACTAGCACTAATATTGAAGGCATTGACAGGAAAAATAAAAACAATTAAGAGTGAAGTCTTGCATGGCGGATATTGCGATTAGCGAAATGCTAAATTCACTCAAGGAACTGATTGATTATTATTGCAATGAAACATATTTTACAAAAATGGTGAAAACAAGAATCCTTTTTGCAAAGGCAAGATGATATTCTCAATTTTATACAAATTTCATATACACTTGAAATTTGGGTGAACAAATGCAAGATGGGGACTACAACATGAGAAGGGAAAGGAGAGGGCCAGAAAAAAGAAATACAACTTCTGATGAATAAATGGCCCATACCACAAGTCGAAACTCCATTGTCATAGAGACAAGTCTTTTTGCACACCCATGCAAGATGAGGACATGAAAATTCCAGCCGATGAGTAATCAATTTGGTACCAAGAGAACCAGATGAAATCGTGTGTTCCTCTATTAGTGAGTTGTGATACTTCTGCAGAAAAAATGAACGAATAAAATGAAGATACAAAACCGCCACAGATTCTAAGCCCTCTTTCATGCTTGTGCATTGCTTCTTTATATTTTCCAGAAGCTGCAGTAATGGATGTGAACTCAAACATGTCTTCACTGTCACTAAAAGGGTTTCAATCAGAGTTGGAATCATAAAAGTCACTTGGGCATGGGGTCATGACCTCAGATTCAAGTACTTGAACCACCCTGTGCATGGTGGGTCTATCCTCTGGGCTCGAAGAAACACATTGGGTGGCAACTGAAAGCAGGGCATCAAGGCTTTCTACCTGCACCCCCTCACAGTTAGGATCAACAATTTCTCGTGGTCTATTCTCCGTGATTAAAAAATTTAACTGCAAGACAGAAAAAATAGTCAGAAACCAGCTTGTATACTCCATTAAATATGACAGTTCCACATACATTTCCTTTAAGCTTTACCCGGTGGAATTAGATGTGTGCCACTAGGCAATCATGGAAAGAAATAGATATAAACTAGAGACCAGTCCGTTCATAGAAAGAGATCATATACAGGCAATTAACATCTTCTAGTCACATTTTTTACTCATAGTGAAAGCCCCTCTTAATTTATATCATGACATAGAATAATGGTAAATTCATCAAGGAAGAATAAAGGAGATTAGCCCAACTGGGACAAATTTCATCAAGAAACATACCCAACCAACAATATTCAGGCCCTTCTCGATGTATGATGCATCTGTTGGCCGCTTTCCACTTAGCACTTCAAGCACCAGGACCCCAAAACTATAAACATCAGTCTTTTCAGTTGCCCTGCCACTTTGCATGTATTCTGCCAAAGGAATCAGACAGGCTCATCATAAATAATAATGGAATGATAATGTGAAAGCAATCATGATATTGCAAATGCAGAGATCAGCCAGCAAAAGAACCATCATAAATCGTTAAATCATAACCTAAAGAGATTAACAGCTACCTTGGAAGCTAAACATCTTCTGTGAAACATTGCAAGTCAAGGTATACTATTAGGATACTGTCTTCAACTATAGTACAGGTAACAAGCCTTGTCAAAGAGATATAAAAAGGGTATTCCATATTCCTCTTTCTATTCTGGAGTGTTTTTTTTTTTTTTCCATCAGAGCAAATAGCATATCCTAAGAAAAAGGTAAAGCCATTTTCAAAACCCAATTTACAAGTTAAGTGGAAAAAACTTAAGGTTGTAAGTGTGACTTTGTGAGTGAAACATATTTCTAAAATGTCCATTCCAACCAGTTTGGTCAAATCAGTAGCACAAGTTCCAGTAAATGTGCATTGCTTACCAGGAGCTAGATAACCAAATGTTCCAGCAACAATTGTAGTAATATGTGATTCTTCATCACCTAACAATTTGGCAAGTCCAAAATCAGTCACTCGAGCCTCCAAGTTGCCATCAAGCAAAATGTTGCTTGACTTTATGTCACGGTGGATGATCCTAGGGGAACAATCATGATGCAAGTAAGCCAGTCCTTTTGCTGCCCCCAAAATAACAGTCAGCCGTGCATCCCAATCCAGTTGCTCTGATCTTTCTGTACAATCAATGAAAAATAAGTAATGTTCCTTGTTTAATCCGTAAACATGAAACTTGATAGATAGAATGGTACGCCTCAATGAAAGGCTAAGAATTAAAAAAGAAAAAAAGAAATAAAAGAAGAAGAAATGAAAGGAAAAGGTCCACAACAAAAATAGCAAACTTATAATCAATGTTATAAAAATCAAAACTTCATTCTAGACTGGAGGCATCTCTGTCACTGCTCATGCCAATGGGTAGGATTTTCTTTTTATTGTCCAAAAACCATCAGCATAAAAAAGAAAAAAGAAAAAACAGAAAATAGATGGCACTACATTGTCTTGTGAAAAAGTGTCCGCGCCTCAAACTTTTAGGCCTTCCTAACATCTAAACTAAATGAAAACGAAAACATAAATCTTACCATGGAGTGCTTCGTCAAGGCTGCCACCAGATAGGAAATCATATATCAACAATTTTGACGTGGGAGAATTGCAATAACCTCGTAAATTAACAAGGTAGCGGTGTTTTATGCTTCCAAGAATTTCAAGCTCCCTCTCAAAGAAACGATTAAAACCCTCATCCATCTTTACAATTCTCTTCAAGGCAAATATACTGCCATCATCCATTTCAAGCTTGTACACGGTTCCAAAACCTCCAGAGCCTATGACATGTTCCTCAGTCAAAGTCTCTAATTTTTTTATGATGTCTTTGGAAGAGTACGGCAAGTCCCCATGAAACATTACGATCGATGCACCTGGGGCAACAAGAAAAATAACATGAGGTGCTGAGTTAAAGAACTTATTAGAAGTTTATCCAATTAAAAAACAGTTTGGACAGATAACTCAAGTTGAGAACATTACCTCCACTAACATCCATTGCAATACTGTTACTTCCATTTTTACCAAACTTCTTATATAGAAAGCATCCCCAAAAACACATAAGTGCCACAAGAAGCAGTGCACCAATGGTTGCTGAAGTGCTGATAAGCAATCCACCAGAGTATTTTTTCTTTCCTCCTTGATTTTGGCCTGCAAGCAAAGAATAATTTTAAGCAACAACCATAAAGCCTATGAGATCAGGAAAAAATCGGTGTTGTTAAAAAATTAGGTTCTCTCTTAACAATTCAATTCAGTTTCTATGGTAATTTCAACTACTTCCAGGAGTCAGATTCTAGTAATGAGAACGGTGGGAGTTTTAAGTATGTGTTATGCTGTAAGAATACAAGTAGTAAATCTATTATCATCCTAAATGTTGATACTGTATTACATCCAGCATGGCAGACATTGTACCTGGTAAAACGAAATATTGGAGAATTGTATATGTGATAAGACTGCTAGTTTACCTGAAGGAGACTGCCCATCAGTTCTGGGCCCTCCACTGTCATCTTTGCAAGTTCTTTCAATCTGCTTTCCACACAAATCACGATTTCCAGTGAACCTACAAGATATAATGTTTCAGTTTATTGATTAAGAATCTTCTTTGGCTTCTGAGGAGTAAATTTGTAAAATAGTAGAATTTGATTTTAGCTGCCGCTCATCTAGGCACACCTGAGTTACTATATCACAGTGGCTGATGCAAAATCAATTAAATATAACACATATTGGGCAAGTTGGACTTACGAGTTATCTGCAAAGTTGATGAGCACGCCATCAGATGGTATCGGCCCGACCAGAAAATTGTTCGACACATTGCTTCAATTTAACATTGTGATCATAATAAATATCAGATGTAAATGTATCAATTTCAATTTCATGGTAACATCATTCTATAAAAAATAACTCAATTCAAAGCAAATGAGGCTACTCACAAAGTTATGAGTTTATTTAACCTTCCAAGAGATGCAGGGATTGAACCACTGAGAGAGTTACTTGAGATATCCCTGTAGAAATACCTAATCAGTTTCATCTGTCTAGCATGATGATCGCATCTAGAACTAGTATTTTTCATTTAAAGCACATTAGTGAGCACAAGTGCCTGTCAATATTCTTCAAAGACCTTTTTCTCATATACAATAGCTCAGATTTAAGTGGAGGCTTCATTGTTTATTTTGTCATTACTTTCATTCTTTTTCCATAAAGGTGTGGCATAGATCCTTTCACTTCTGAAAAGACACAAACAGAAGTAATTTGGTGTTGACCATGGAACTTGAATCCTCATCTATCTTACAGTAGGAAGAAGCCAATTGGTGGAGATGTATACATTTCTACAATAGACACAACAAATTGAGCATTGAAGGCCTACAACAACCCTATCATATCCCTTGAGAAACTTGCTCAAGCCCAGGTGAATAACATCTAAATTGTTTTTGGAAAAGGTTTGTAATGTGTCACTAATGGGTATACATATATGACAAAAGGAGTTTCAGTACTCATAGAAAAAGATTGTGGAACTACATTTGTTTAAGTTGAAAACAAAATAACATGCATACAACTGAAATTTATCATGAGGAAAACAACTCACAGATTTTGAAGTGCAGTTAGGTTTCCCATTTCGCTAGGAATTGGTCCACTTAAGTAGTTGCCTTGCAAGAATCTGTAGAGAACAGACATTAATAATTTACTTCCAGTCCAATTATAAATGTGTGCGGATAGGACACCCATACAGATGTTGAAATTATATTTTAAGGTGGCTACTCTAAACCTAATTTGAATGGAAATATATCATGAATTTCTAAAAACAAGAGGGAGCAAATGCTGTAGTTATCGCACAAGCCATAATTTCTAACACCCATTCTTTTTTTAGCAAGTGAAAGTGAAATAGAACTACAAATTTAGGCACCATGGGGTCATGGGGTAGCAGCAATTTACAGGAAAACAGCAGCTGAGCTACATAAGTTACACATTAAAGAAAATAGTTACCGACATGAAAAGAAATCCTTCATTGTTAAGATGCCTGAATTGTAAACTCAAATGAAAGGCAATATGCCAACATGATCTCTCTAGTGTTTATAATTCCAAACTTCTAAGAGAAGCTGAATTAATTGTTTAGATTATGAGGTGGCTCTTGGACCATGTGCAAGTGTTAAAAAATTTGTTCCCAGTATGCAATCCTCTATGACCAGAGCTAGTGTTACTCGTCTGGGCCATCAGACATTTATCGGGTAGGCTTTTGCAACTTTTCTTCACTGGCAAAATATAAGGTTGGTTGCAGTTAAAATATAATTCACAAGGTGCAAAGTAAGTTCAGAATGCTTTACTCCATTCTGAATGAGCAATTTTCAATCATCATCACGATATTCAAAAGCAGATACTCAAAGCTTTTTCTGTGGGAGAGAAAATCCTTTTCAGTAAAAATCCTTGTATTTATGTTGTCCATCATCACTAATGCTAAATTATACAAAGGAAAATATAAATAATCAGTCGCTACTTGTGCGTTCTGCTTGTATTCAACCAGTAGAATGACAACAGCATTATTCAAAAGGATAAAAAGAAAATGTAGGACAACATGAAGTGATGATGATAAAAAAAATTATTATTAGATTTAGATGCACTTACATTCCCTGCAACTCTGTGCAATTTCCCAACTCTGAAGGAATTGTTCCATAGAAGCTGTTGTTGTATAGAGCTCTGCAACACATCATTCATATTAAAACATATAAGAAAAATAGCACCATGCCTTTAATACAGAAAACAGCAGACAATTTTCAATAAAAATAAAAAATTTCTGAAAATACATACAGAATTTTCAAGTGCGCTAACTTCCCAAGGTCAGGTGATATGGGTCCACTTAATTTATGGTTCTTCAGACTCCTGGAAGACAATGGATAAACAATCAACAAAATGTTGAATGCACTTCATATTGCATTCTGAACTAACAGATTTCAGTGAAATAAATAAATAAATATAAGAGAGAGAGAGAGATGCCCAAATGAAGAGAAAAAACATGTAGGCTATTTAAAGGTCCACAGCTCCATACTTATTTACAGGGAGCAAACTGATCATGGGCGGAAAAGAGAAAACAAGTCTGAGATTTGGATATCATTTGTGAACTCACAAATATATTACTCTCTTGGTTTTCAGATCACATGTCACTCCCCTCCAATTACATGGATCAGCATCCTCTGGCCTCCACAAAGGAAGAATACCATCTGAGCTGACAATTGCATTCCTGAAGCTCCAAAGTGCTTCACCTACAAAAAAAAAAAAAATGAATTTCAAAATTCTAATATATCACAAGTGCACTTGAGCATGCATACTCCTATAGACACTAACAAAAATAACTAAGGCAAAATGATTCTAGAAGGTAAGCAAGTTCGTGTTTCTTGAAAAATTACAGGCTACTCAAACATTGATGTTGGAAAGAAACACCTACTCCACCCTATCCACAGAAGAACTTGGAGGTCCATCTGTAGGGTGCTTACAATCATCAAACATCCCTCATCGTTATATTTCTAATCAAAATAAATTTCACATTTCATAAAACAAGTCTTGACATGAAAGCAAAATCACGCCAGGTTTGTGTTCAGATTAACGAAATTCGAATGCGAGACTGGACAACTCATAACTCACAATAAATAAAAAACCAAGTATTTCTTTCAAAGTAAATGGACTGGACCATAGATTTCTTTGTAGCAGCTTTGCTACTTCGACATAGCTTATGATTAAGTTGAAATAGCACATATGCATAATCCCAAATACCACCGTACCATCAGGACTGATAGCTCCACTTTTGTTTATGAGAATATATAGCAGTAGAATGTAAAGAAGCCAGGGCCTTAGACATCTCATTGGATAGATGGCCATGACAGAACTCATCAAGCATAATATAGCAGCTATAAATCATCTGATAGACCAAGCTCCAGAATGCTGTGCTTGTAACATATGGTTATCAGGTTGATTACGCCGTATAGCAGCTGCAGAGACAGGAAAAGATTGCCTGAAAAATATGAGAGAGCAACGATTAAAACTGCAATGAACAAACCATGCCTCTGCAAACAGAACAACCAAATTGCATTGCGAACAAAATTCATTAGCCTAAAACACAGACATCTGTAGCACGCATGAACATGCTAGAAACATGGATAAAGCATTTAAGAAGAGTTATATCCACAACCAGTTCACTGATAGAGTTTCCACAACTCCCAGCGCAATAGAACCTAATCTCTCTCTGCTAGCAGCACTGCCATTTGAAATGCACACTCATAATGAAATAAACTTCTTTTCTTTGATGGGCTATAAAAAAAATCAGTAAAATGTAGAATTTCATCATAAACAGGTTAAGTAATAAGCAAGAAAATTCGCAACAAACTGCCAAGAAAACATGGAAAAAAAAAAAACAATCTTTATGGATAACTATACACACAAGAAACGAGCTTTTAAGCAATGAATCCATGAAAAAATCGAAAAAAAGAAGTGGACCTCAAAATCGCAAACTTTACCAGACATCAAAGTTTTAAGCTGAACAGGTCAAATCTATAACAAAAGTTGGCTCCTTTATTGAGTGTCATCCATCCAGCTCAAACAACCTGAAAGCAATCCCATTTCAAGAATAGAAGGATCTTAGGAACAAGACACTGTTATGTAACTATCTTAGTTTATAAGCTTTGGACCAAAAAGGTTTGTTAATTACCGTTTTACACAGCTAAAAACACTAAAAATGAAAACTTTGCTATGAGGCCTAAATTGAAATGGGAAAAACACAAGAACCCACAAGATATTTTGTGAGGTAGAACAAAATTGAAGTGGCAAAAACACAAACAGGCACACCTTAGATTTGATCTGGTGAATAATAATGAGAAGAAGAAGAAGAATAATGTAGACTGTGAGCTGTCAAGTGAGACCATAAGCAAACAAAACAAAACACAAATATATAAAACCCGAAAACTAAAAAACACCTCTCTCGCTCTCTCTCTATAGGAGATGTGTGTGATGGTATTGTAGAGAAAGAGGTTTTTTCTTTTTCTTTTTTTGTTGCTTTCTAGAGAGAGAAAGAAGGGAAGTGTGTGTGTGTGTGTGTGTGTGTGTGTGTGTGTTTAGTGAAGCGGAATAGATGCTTGGAATTAAGAGGAACATTTAGCTCAGCCAATCAGAGTGGAGTGGATTTGCACGTGTGACGTCGACCTTCCATACGTGCCAACCGACGCTCGTTTTCATTTCCTTTCCTTTTCCTTTTC
>Ga0325401_1003109_pt1 | contig 15066 bp, 6 predicted proteins | sample PopdelMetagenome_FD_205666 | JGI IMG/M metagenome (GOLD analysis project Ga0325401, IMG submission 205666) | Populus deltoides microbial communities from Bellville, Georgia, United States - Xylem-PdKOR-R2 | ecosystem: Host-associated > Plants > Phyllosphere > Stem > Wood/Secondary xylem | place...
AAGCGACAAGAAGCTTAGCGTTTGGGAGAGAGCGAGCCATTTTATTTATGGTTTTCGTGTATTTATATGTATATATAGCTGCAGATGATACCGCAAATCCTTCTTAGAGTGGATTCTCAAGAAGAACAGCGTCCTGCAGATCAGCTAGCTAGCGGCTCGCTCTCTATACAAAGGTGGTGGTGAAAATGTGAGATTAGGGTTAGAGGTGTTTATAAAGGAAGTGAAAAGAAAGAGAAGCGTCAGGTCATTTGCTGAAGGGAGTTTCTGAGGGGTTGTCTTGGAATTTAAGAATGTTTTTTTTTTCTTATTAAATAATAAAATATTTTTTTGGTGTTAGGAAATTCTTTTGTTATTATTAGGCAAACTTGACCACCCAACCATTGAGATAATTTCAATTATACATTCAAATTATTTTCCGTATCAATTATACCATTAAATAATTTGTATTTCTTAATAGGATAATTCATCAAATATAGTTATTGAGATTGTTAACAACTCTTTTATCTAAAAAAAAAAAACTACAAAGCGTTGTTTATATTAAATAGAAAAATTAAAATTAAAAAACTATTCCTTTCAAATAAAAAAACTAGAAAAAACTAATAATATTAGATAGGAAAACAAAAAAATATATAAAAAATCTAGTTTGAAAAAGAAGAAATAAAATAATTGAAGAAAATATTTATTTTTCAAAAAATCTCTTGCATCAATCTTTTTGGATGGAAAAAAACTATTACGTGAAAAAAAAATAAAAAATATTAATAGGTTAAAAATAAAATATTAATATTAGAAAATAGAAAAAAAATAAAAAATAAAAAATATTTATGAAAAATATTTATTTTCTAAAAACACTTCAACCTCAAATTCCCTTTTATTTTTTTTTTATTTATTTTTGGAGATAATGTGACGAACATAAAATGATTTAATTGAGAATTTTTTTTTTAATGATACAATTGATATTTTAGATGTATAATCGAGACTATCATAATAATTGGGTAATAAATTTAAGATTTGTCCTTTATTATTTAATAAATACAATGAAAATCCAACTAGTTTGTAGATCCAAAAAAATAATTAATAAAAAAATATTAATTATTCTCTAATCACCATGAAATTTAAAGATATACCCTTAAATCATTTGAAAAAAAGTGGTTTTAATCAACATGCATACGAGAATATCTTTATAATTTAATTAGAAAAAGAGCCTCCCGAGTCGTGACACGTAGTATCGTGCGCGTAAATGGTCCCCGTCCCGACAAAAACTGAGATGATAACGTTGCCGGATTTTAGGGGCCAAAGGACACGTATACAAAAGGTTGTCAGGTTAGGCGTCAATATATATCGGGGATCAGTCTCCATAAATCTATATCAGAGTGAAATCAGTCCTCGAAGTCTACCTTTACAGATACAATGTATCAAATTCAAAACCTCTTGAGCTTGCAAAACGGATCACAATTACAAGCACATTGAATCCATAGCATGCATGCTATGGATATTTTATCTCGACGACTCAGATATATTTTACCCTGAAAAATTAGAAATATTTTGTTGATATTTTAAATTTTTCTTATAAAAAAAATATATGAGGTGATATAAAAGGCGGGAATATCCTTTAAAATGAGGTTAAATTTTTCTCTATAAAAAATATATTTATTTTAAGATATTCTTTTAAATTATGACTGTTTTTTTCTCTCAAGTGATACTCATTTAATCATTGGAGAGTCTCCAAATACATAAAAAAGGATCTTTTATAAAAATCAAGCATGATCCACTAGCCACCTCGCCAAGAATTAATGAATTATATTGTTGGAACAAGAAGATTAACCAAATATCACAAGTATCATCTTAACTCACAAGCTCATGGGATAAACTCAGACTTCATCAGGTATCTAGTTAACTCATTGCTTAACACGTAATCAAAACTTGATTTGAATTTTTTTGTCTCAAAATAACATCATTTTGATTATAAAAAAAATTAATCTGAGTTAACTCGGAAGAACCCGTTCAATCTATGATCTGAGCCTTGTACTTAGTCAATTCCCAAATCTGGTTTAATAATTATGATTAAAACGAAATAATTTTTAGATTAGTGATACAATTATAAATTTTTAATTTCTAATTTGATCATGAAATAATTTGTTATATATATATATATATTGAGTTGCTAATATTACACTTGGATAAATGAAACTTTTGATGCGATGAATATTATAATTCATGAGGTTTTCTTTAACGAAATTTAAGTGAAAAAAATATGTAAAAGTTAATGTATTAATTATTTTTATTATTAAATAAAACTGATTTTCCTTTTTGCTACCAGTGGTTCTATTAAATCGAGAAATGCAAGCGAAGCCCTTATTTTTTTTTACTTCAATTTTTACTAGCAACTTACAATTCTCACATTAAATAATACCATCGTTTAAATGAAAAATAAGTTTTTACCCCATAGAAATTAATAGGTTATGCTATATTCATAATTTAATTTATTGTGAAAAAATAAATAAAAGTCATCTTACAAATGTTATGGGTCTGTTTTTACTCTTTAAAGACCAGTTTAATAAATTCATACAGCTTAGGGATTAACGCTGATTATGAGTCATTGCCTCCTCAGGCTAGCCTATCTTCTAATTAATTAAAGATAGATACAAAATTAAGGACGCAATTAACTATTATGTGATTCTCCTCATAGTTTCCAGACCCGGTCTGGTTTAAGATCCGGGTCTCGGATTTTGACCGGATTATCCGAGTCAATTCTTTTTTAATCAGGTCTTGCTGGATCGCCAGGTCACGCCGGATTTTTCTTTCTTTTATTTTTTCTTCAACCCGATCTGGTTCTAGTCCCTGATCAGCCAGGTCCCGGAACAAACCGGGTTTGAAAACTATGATACTGCTATTTACAAATAGCGAATACACTAGCATACACGAATTAGTATTTTTCTCGCAATGATCTGATTTATAATAATATATATTTGTTTAGACTCTGTTTTGTTTTTGTTGTATATATTAAGATCCTATATATGTTGTTTTAATTGCATATGCTAATTAAGACCCTATTAATTTTATTATCTTGTTTACTTAATTTGATGAACAAATAATTAATTGCAAATCCCTCCTTTTAGTCTTAAACTATTTTTATAAACTAAGATACTGAAATTATCATTTATTGATATTTGTTTAATGTAAGTGTTGATTTTTTTAATTGCATGTGAACTCAGTTTGTTTGATTCATTTTAGTAAATATTGTATTAGTTCTTAGAGTGATTATCTAGTCTGGCAGAATTCTTATTATTGCTAATTTATTTTTATTTATTGCTTTTTATATAAGAGAAATCAAATAAGAAGTAATTAATTACGTTTCATTTATCCAAGATCTATCTTTTCATTGTATAGAATAGATTTGAATAAATGTTTTTGTTTATTTATCATTATCTTTATTCTTCAATTTAATTCTATTAAATTTTAATGTTTAAATATCATTTAGAGTCTTAACCATATTATTACATGTTAATATAATGTGTTCTTAGAAAAACCTATAATTAACACTCAATCTAAAAGTTTTTTTTAATTGAGTTTATATGATTTCAATCTTTTTTTATAACACTGAAATAAATGTTTAAACATGTCGAGTGACTTAACAGATATGAACACACCTCATCCCTGGTTAATTGTAAGAAATTATAAGCAAGGGGTTGTGGGATAAACTATCCCATGATTCAAATATTGCACATATCAGAGCTTGTAGGTTATTGCATCTTATAATTAGGCTATTTGTTTAGCCTAGACTTTTCTTAACACAAAATAAATGAAGGATGATATATTATTTATAATGAAGACAATTTCTCTTGCTTTTTTTTTTTAGCGACGTGCCTTGCTTTTAGTAATGAGTTATGATTTTGTGTCCTTTTTTTGCAATAACTTTCATCTTATAACTAAAGTAGAGATTTATTGTGACAAAGCAATGCCATTCAGATTGAAGAATTAAGGGAGAACATATCAGCGAATGATTAATTGAATATTCAAGAATCAAATTTGGAGAATTATAGATGGATATGTTGACGACATGTTAGTAAAAAACGTAATTTTTGAACAACATCGCTAAATATTGAAGAAGTTTTCTCCGTATTGCTGCAACTCCAGATGAAACTTAACCCTTCCAAATGTGTTTTTGTAGTTAAAGGAGAGAAGTTTTTAGGTTTTTTTGTGAGCTTTAGAATTGAGAGAATTTAGGCTTTAATACAAACCTCAAACAGCTATAAAAGCCAGGCCTTGATAGATTTCATTATTGAATGTTGTTTTGAAAGACACTTAGATACACCTGATCCTTTATCTTTAACGACATAATCTTCAGTCAAACTAGAGGCTCCAATAGAACCATTTGTGATGTTTCCCACTTAGAAATTATATGATTAATTGAACATCAATGGAAGTGGAGTTCGAATAATACTTGTCAACCTTAAAGAAAAAATATTGGAATATGAAGCCCATTTTAAATCCCCAACCATAAACAATATAACAGAACATGAAGCTCTTTTAGCTAGACTACTCCTTGTAAGGGCCTTGGATGCATACTCAATCAAAGCTTATAGTGATTCTCAATTGGTAGTTAGTTAATGCTAAGGAACAAGTGAAACAAGAGAACCAATCATGCATGTATATTTTTAAAAGGTTTTGCTCTAAAAGCTAAAGAAGAAAGCATTTCAATCATCCATATTCCAAGGGGAAACAACTATCGACATGATCTCTTGTCTAAATTAACAAGTTTAAATCATGCTAAGCTTTCTGTCAATGTTTGGATTAAAGTTCTGGAGAAACCAAGTGTTAGTAAAAAAAAGCTAGTGGTTGTTCCCATCAATATTGAAAATGATTAGAGAATTTCAATTAAAAACTATATGCTAACATTAAAGCTACCCTCAAACAAAAATAAAGCCATCCATCTAACTAGATAAGCATCAGGGTATTGTATAATTAACAAAATCTTCTATAGAAGATCAACTTCAACTCTACTATTAAAATGTTTATCCTCAGAAGAAATCACCTATATCTTGAAAGAAATATATGAAGGCATATGTGGCTTATATACAGGATCTAAAGCTCTTGCTGCTTAGGCCATACAAGTAGGTTTTTATTGGCCAACTGTACTCTATGATGCCACATAATTAGTGAAGAAATATGATCAATGTCAAAGGTTTGCCTCGGTCCCCCGACACCCATTTGCAAAAGTGATAACCAAAACCTTCCTTTAGCCTTTTCACAATGAGGATGGATATTATAGGTCCATTCCCTAAGGCCATAAGCAAAAAAAAGTTTGTCCTAGTAGTTATTGATTACTTTACCAAATAGGTTAAAGTAGAGACCCCAACAAAGATAACCACCAATAAAATATTTTAATTCTTTTGGAAGAATATCATATGTCGTTTTGAAATTTTTAAATTCTTGATTACAGATAATGGGATGCATTTTAACAACTATAAGATGAGAGAGTATTATCAAAGGCTTCATATCGATCATCGTTTCTCCTCAATATCACATCCTCAAACTAATAATCAAGTTAAATTAACTAACATAATTCTTCTTAAAGGGCTAAAAAAAGATAAAAGAAGCCAAGTCAGAATGGGTAAAGATATTATATGAAATCCTATAGGCTTAAAGAACCATTTAGAAGATGTCTACATGTGAAACCCTTTTTCTCCTCCCATATGGAATTAAAGCCATGATACCAACTGAGATTGGATGTCCCACTCACTGGGTGATCTACTATACCTTGAAAGGCAATGAGCACGATCTTAAAACCAACCTTGACTTCATAGAACAATAACGTCTGACTACTGTAATTAGAAACGAAGCCTATTGTCGTAGTCTAATTTTTGAATTTTCAAATAATAATAATAATAATAAAATATAATAATTTGAGAATTGAGTCAAGACCATATAAATTAAAGGTTCGGGACTAATAAGAAGGAAATTATAAACTTGGAAGATAATTTGGCCAAAAATTGAAGGAATTGATAAGTTGGAGACTTCATTAAACTTTATATATATATATATATATATATATATATATATATATATATATATATCAAAATATAAGTATGTATTATAGATTAAAAAAAAAAATAGCAAAGGTGGTGACCCAACAAGTTAATATACAGACATGTACAATCTGCCCAAAAGAAAGCCAAAAAGCTAACAAATGCCTAGACAAGCTACGACTATATAACCATGAATAATTAGTGGGGAACAACCTCCCTATGATAACAAATATAACCTATTAAACAGGTTAGTAAAAAAACCTATTTTATGACAGGTGTCTAAAATAATTAGCCTTGAAGTTGATTCCACATATCAATACACATCTGTCATCAAACTTGCGTCTCATATGTCTGCCACATGGAAGAACCCGCTTGGACTAGCTACTCGCCCACGTATTGCCTATGCAGCAGCATTGCATGCGTCAAAACCAAACCACTTCATTAAACTTTGATTTAATTAATTAATGCAATCAGGAGCTTAACTGAAGAAATATCAAAGTTTGGTGTCAACTTGGATCAAAATTGAAAGAAATTAAATTCTAGGGACTAAAAAGAATAGGTGTTGATACTATAGGGGGGTTAATTGTTTTTTACAGGGGTAATTTTGAAGTAATTAAAAGTTGAAAAGTTAATTAAGAACTGAATTGATTAAACTTGAAACCAAGGATTGTTTTGTAAATGATGCTGAAATTCAGGGGTCCAACTACAATTAATCCAAGGGTGAAATAAAAAAAAAAAGAAGAAAGATTTTCATGAATAAAAGTCTAATTGCTAAATGGCAAAACTTCAGGGGACAAATTGTAGATGTTCATTTCAGTAAAAAAAAAAATAACGCCATTTCTAAACCAACTGTTTATCCTCATCCCAATAGAGATTTGTTTAACCAAAACTACATCAAATCTGATCCAAAACATGGATCAGATTTATCTTCTAACCATACCTGTTAGTAGCCTCAGTTTCTCTCACCCACATGTTGCTCCTTCGATGCAAGGATTATTCGTCTCTAATAGTCTTGCAATGGCAGGACTATTGGTGTCCTATTTTCCTCAAACATGGAGTAACGATCCATGCTTATCCTCATCCCCAGGATCGTTATCCTAGGAGGGATAAGATGAACCACCAGGGCATTCTCTCGCCCTATAAAAGCCAGAGAAAGGTCGTTCACCATATGAGGGGGGAAGAAGAGACAAACATATAGAGAGACAAAGAGGATGTAAGAGAGGCAGAAAAGAAAGGAACCCAGAAAGCAAAAAGAAAAAAAAAAGCCAAAGCAGAGAGAAGGAAGACCAGAAAAGAAACAAAGAAAAATAGAAACAGGGGGGAAGGTAACATTAGCCAGTTAGCACACCATCATCACCTTCATCTCCCGTGAACTAGGTAAGTTCTTTTTCTTCCCCTGGTTTGCAATTTTAATACCTTCTTATTATGCAAAGCGTGCGTGATTTGATGCTCATGTGCTCACAATTATGGATCACTAGCCTGGGCTAGTGACTAGGTTGGGCCAGCCGAATCAAGCCTAGCTCGTACAGTTGGGCTAGATCCAGCCCCCCCATAAAAAAAGGACAAAAACTATTGAGACCATGCTAGGCCTCAAGATTAACTGGCCCAAATTTCTTTGGGCTAAGAATGTGTTTGGCAAAACACACCTTTATGCTCTTTCCCTTTAATTTTACTCTTAATTATGTTGATATTTAGCCAAACGGACCTTTTTGGATATCATAAAATTCTAACAAAATTTGAGGACCCTTTTGGATTTATTTGTGGGTCTATTATATTTTTTTATGATTTCACTGAGTATTTGGATTGTAAACTTTTACCGTAAAATGCGAATCTAGTATGCGATACATGTCTTTTTTTAAAAAAAATAATAAAAAGATATGTTTTGTTTTCAATCCAAATTTTATTGATTTATTCATTGACATCGGAGTCAATAATACATTATTTTTTGGTTATATAATATTTACCAACGTCAGAATTAGAAGTATTCGTAGTCGAATATTCATTGGCACCAGAGTTATGAATATTTTAAGCAGACCATAAAAAAATAGAATAAAACAAACCCTTAACAATTTAAGACAAAACCATCAATGCAGTCTACATCAGGTAGGACCCTTAAGAGGTGAAAGTATTTTCTCTTTTGCGTAACAAGTCTCGTGCTATAGAATCTATGTTGACCAGTAAGGGTTCCTAGTAACTGTAATACTAGATGATGACTCCTTAAATCAGACATGTTTCCCCTCTAAGAACAAGATACTAGATATATGTTCTTTCACCATTAAATTTTAAAAGGTCGCCGCGATATCGGGTGCGACACTTACCATCTCAGAACTAACCAGTATCACAATGATAGGTTCAATAATAAAATATTCAAATTTGAGGATTTGATCCTAAGAAAGCTGGAAGATATAAACAACAGAAAAAGTAAGGATAAGCTGACCCCAAAATGGAATGGTCCTTTAATAGTTGTGAGAATAATCAAGGTGAATACTTATCATTTATAAGATATAGGAATACTTATCATTTACAAGATATAGAAGGGAAGAGTCTTCCCTACGCCTGGCATTCAGATCACTTAAAACTATATTATAATGAGTAGAAAGATGAATATATATTTCTATCTATGAATGTTTAAATATGAATGTATTAGTCATTTTTTCTGTATATTTCTAATCAACTCTCTAATGGATTGTTATGTGGTCTTCCTAGTGCTATTTACACAACTCTCTAGGGGATTGATATGTGGTCTCCTTGTGAGCATTAGTCTCTTAACTCTTTAAGAGGTTGGTATGTGGTGTCCCAAGTACTATGTGCTTCAACTTTCAAAAGGACTAATATGTGATCTCCCTAAGGGCAGTAGTTCCTCAACTCTTCAAGGGATTAAAATATTATCTTCTTAATGCTATTTGCATAACTCTTTAAGGTATTGGTATGTGGTCTTTCTAATGCTATTGCACAACTCTTCAAACGATTTGTATATAGTCTCTTTAAGGGCAATAATCCTTCAACTCTTCAAAAGATAGGTACAAGATCTCCCTAGAGGCAATAGTGCCTAGTACCTCCAACAGTGCATTTACCCAACATAACCTTCAGCGATGTCCAACATCTTGGGTCCCATTCTATATTAGTCAGCCCTTAAAAACTTGCATGTATACTTGTAGCCGAAAGCCACTTCTCCACTCTAGAAAGAAGGGCAATAACCACATGAACAATACCACACGATATAAACAAGGCCAAAAGTCCATGCTGCTAAACATGGGTGTTGGACCCATGTTGGCTACTTAACCAAACATGGGTGTTGGACCTATATTGGTTACTTAAGAAAGCCTTTCAAAATATTTAGGAACAATAATGATTCAAAAGACTTAAAATATAGAACAAAACCAATTCCCAACTTAAATTAAGAAACACATGCCTTATGGCTAAATTTAATGTTTTAAATGCCTAAATATTCAATAACATTAAAACAAGTAAAATAAAATAATAAAGGTAGCTACATCTCAATGTTAGGCTCATGGGTGAGATAGGATATATGTTTATGCTCCCAGCTCCCCTTGCATCCGGGTGTAGGCAATTCTGAGAGTGGCTATCTTAGCATCTTGAGTAGCTTTTTCCTCAAGCCTACGTATCATTAACCTGTCAGAATGATACTACTCAATGGCTTACTCCATGACCCTTTTTTTATCAGCCCACCGACTTTTCGAATGAGCACACATCATGAAGGTCTAAATAAGAGAAAAAATAACATAGATGAAAAAAAAGTAAAGATACAAATTCTTAAGATTAATTAATGCATTAGAAAAGGAAAGTGAATTAAATACTTGTTCATATTTGGAAGGCCAATTTCCCAATGATGGCCATATGACATTTGTAGCTAAGGTTAATTAACACGCCAACATCAGAGAGGAGGGCAGCAGCTTGTCCAGGGCATCCATCACCTCCACTCCTCTAGGCCTAATAATGGACCTTCCCTGAAGAATAGACTTCATCATAATCTTTTCCTCCTCGCTCAAGTTAGGAAAGCGATGAGGAGGATAGTCCAGGTTCAGCCTAATAAAGAAGTCTTTTATCCCTCCGAGGTAAGGCCTTCGACTAGAAGACCTAAAGAGCCTAAGGATTGGATAAGGGATCGTTTCCACATCAAAATATGAAGCCATGAAAACTTTCCTTATTTTCCATCATAAGGCTGCCTCTAAGATCACTTAAGTTGGGGTTGGCTCCCTAGCACCCCCTAATATAGGGGTATACGTGCTTCTTGTTGCCTCCTAGTGAACCTCTTAAACAAAAGAGACATCTTCAGGGACCTCTTCAGCATGAGAGTTAGTTGCAAGAGTCTCTTTGATGCTCACAAGGGATGCTTTTTTGATCCTTTCCCTATGAATTAGGGGTTGGTTATCTTCAGAAGGACTATGTTTATAAGATAAATAAGTATGGATGGAAAGGGCACAACTATGATGAGATGTGGAGATATGGCTAGGTATAAAGACTGAGGATTCATTGGCCTCAGATCCAGTTGGCCTTAGCAAATTTCATGTACAAAGAAATATTTAGGAGATGAATACATATATAAAACCAAAATAAAATGCTAAACAAGAATTACATGTGATGCAATATAATCTATAGGCTATGTCGTTGATCTCAAACTAAGTGCGAAATGAGTCTAGCCTAACACATACCCTCTTTACCTTAGTGTTAAGGAATGGCATTGTTGCACCCTAGTAACTCATTAACACCCATTATCTTTTTTATTTCTTTGAGCGAGAGGAGTTCCCTTTAAAAATCTCCTTCATCGGCCCCTTTAGCAACCTTTCCTGACCTCTAAGGTCTGAAACCTCTTGAGGAATCCCACCCTTCCTTATTCTAGTAGAAGAAGGTAGGGTTACGCTAATTTCAAATCTTGGGCTAATCTTAATGGTTATAGATCTTTGACGAATGTCACTCATTTCAAGATTAAAGCTAAAATTCCCCTTAGGAGATGCTATCTTCTTCCCTTTTCTGGAAGTCATTCTCGGAAATACTCAGGAGTTTTTGAATTAAAAAAAAAAAAGGAAGAGATGAAGATGTTTTTGTTTAACTAAATGACAATACTCTTGTAAAGGTTTTCTGTTCTTATAAGAGCTTTTAACAAAAACTAAAGGAAATTTTGGCAAAAGTAAAAAGAAAAAGAAAAAAAAAGAAAAAAGGTTTATAAACAAGCCATTGCCTTCAATTCCCATCAATGAATGAAGGACAAATGGTCCCATTATAACCCTAGCAGGGCTAAACGCCTACTACATTAATTACTCGCCTTTGATGGTCTTCTCAAAATATTTGTTTCATCTTCCTTAAAAACCCTTTTCAAGTCAGCACTAAGTTCAAATGTTTTTTCCCTATAGAAGACAGTATGTCTCTTAACCAGCTATCTCCTAAGATATCTTTTAAGCCTTTACATGTCATATGCATTAAACTTGAAGAGCAACTAATAAGTGAATATTTTTTTACTCAATATTTTATGGTTTAGAAGAGCCCAGGATAATGTGGGTCTGATAATATGCTAGACCCAATACACTTGGGTTTAACCATCAGCTGAACCCAAGGTAATGTAGGTCTGAAAATATGTCAGACTAAATATGCTTAGCTTTAGCTATCATGTGAACCTAGGGTAATTTGGGCTTGGAAATATGCCGGACCAAATATGATTGGGTTCAGCCATCAACTAAACCCAATGTAATGTGGGTATGACAAATTTGTTAAATCTAATACACTTGGGTTTAACCATTAACTAAACCCAAGGTAACGTGGGTCTGGCAGGTTGCCATACCCAATATACTTGGGTTCAACCATAAGCTGAATTCAAGGTTACATGGGTCTGGCAAATTGTTTGGCTCATTACACGTGGGTTCAACCATCAGCTAAACCCAATGTAATGTGGATTTGACAATATGTCAAGCCTAATATTTTTGGGTTCAATCATTAACTAAACCCAATGTAATATGAGTCTGATGGATAGCCATGTCTTTTTTCTCTGAGTTTGGCCACATGCCAAGTCCAATTTTAGATTAGTTATGTGAACTATTTATGTTGATCTCCCTACATCTATAGATGTACAAAAGGTCATTTAAGGTGTCTGTCACACTTAACATCTTATTAATGATGTGTAAGGGATATTTGTCTCTCATTAATGCAACCGAGAGCAAAAGACTTTTTAGTCTTTCATTTCCTTAAAAATGACAAGGTTCAGGGGTTATAAAAGCCCTTTAACCACTTAGGTGAGAGGTTTAGAACTTTTTCTTCTCTAAAAGCATACATATATTTCAAAGTATTAATCATCTTAAAAAACAAAAACAAACACTCTTATTCTTGGAATTTAAGGATCTTTTCTTTCATTTATTGCCTTTCTCATCTGACTTTATCATCGGAAGGTCATTAAGTCCTACCAATTAAAACTGTTTTTGTAGGTACTAAGGCTTTTACCATTAATTTAGTACTTCCCGAGCTAAGGAGAAGAAAATTGTATACTTGAACATCTTAATTAACCACTATCCAAAAACCAAAAAAACATGTTCCTTAAATATTCTAGACTCTGGGACATCATCAGTACCCAATTTGTATTATAATTTATTTTTTGATATTAAAATATTTATTTAAGAATAATACTTGTGTAACTAGTTTGATTTTTCTAATTTGATCAATTAAAAAAACACTATATCATACATGGCGGCATGATAAACAAGAAGAAATGTCTAGAATATATATATATATATATATATATATATATATATATATATAAACTAAGAGTTTTTCAACATTCTTTAATTCCAATTCGAAAATTTTATCATATATACATGTTTTTGCATGTGATTGTGTTACACTAACTTTATATGGAATGATTATTTACGTGTGTGTATGTGTGTGTAGTGTTATACAATAAAATGTGATGAAAGAGATATTGAAAAATTAAGGTTTGAGATACTCTTATTCAGTGTTATGATAAGTCTAGAATGATTAGACAATGATTGAGATGTGAAATTGTTGAGTATTGAAGAGAAACGAGTTTATAGTCAATAACTTAAGACCTTCCAGTATAGAGAAGACTATGCCAAAATTTTAATAGATTTCTCAAATGAAGATCTCTCAATGGAATATATAATTCACCCAATAATTGTAATAAACATAAGAAAACATGTGTTGATTGCATAAATGTTACAAATTTGGTCATGATCCCGAAATTAATCCTATAGAAGGAAAATTATAAAAAATAATAAAGCAAAACTCTAAAAAAAAGATAAAAAAAAACATTAGCTTTCAAAAAGAAAAAAACTAACCCAATCTAAATTCTAAAACTCGCAACTCATGAAATCCTTGAATCGAGTTCAATTAAGAAGTTTAATTCTAAACTAATTAAATTTTGAATGATAAAATTATGAAAAAAAATCAATTTAAAAAACTTGTCAAAGAAAAAAAGATAACAATAAAAAAAAATAGAGATCAAATTTGAAAGGAAAAAAAACATATAAAGAATGAAATCATAAAAAAAAATCTAAGGAGTGATCTCAAACAAACTAAATAACAATTAAAAGACTAATATCAATTTTGAAAGATAAAAACAATAAAAAGACTGTAAAATTAAGAATAAAAACTTTTTTATTCATTGAATTATCACTCAAACAACCCAGCTAAATAAAATATCCTTACTAATACCTCGTATAGTTATGAAACTTGTTTTAAAACTTGAGTTTGATGGATTAGCTAGTCTTTTTAACTGGACTGATTATATTGTATGGAGTTAAGGTGGATTTGACTTGTTAAACTTTTATCTAATCCAGCGTAAAGCCTGATCAATCACCTGGCAACAAGAACTATATATGATCCATGAAGAGTGGTTTAATTAATTTCTGCTTCAGCTGTTCTTTAATTTTTAATCTTGCGAGCGGCGCCCATTTGTTAATGTTTGTGCACATGATGACGATCTTGCCTGTTGTGGTTGTTTGTTCATTTCTTTTATCAGATGGGTGGCTGAGAGCTTTGTGACCTTCCCTTTAATTTGACATGCACATTATCATCATTTCCTACCTAACTTCACTCCCACTTCACTACTAGTAGATAAGGTGTGAGTGGAATTAATACAATTTATTTAATGGATAAAATCAACGCAAAGATTTGGTGATTAAAAAGATTTGAATCTAAAGATGCTTTTTTATATAAAAAAGAAGAAGCTAAGGTTCTGACTGTGGTCTTCACAGTCAGAACCTCAGCTTTTTTTTTAAATCTAGTAGGTATTTTCTAGAGGCATTTTCACAACCAGAGGGATAGATATACACGTAAATCTCTATCCATACGCATGCTAGAGGTTCTGACTGTGGTCTTCACTCTACAAGTACAGGCTGATCCTGCCCTAAATCTTACGAGCATGGTGTCCCATAGGAAGCTTTGCCTCTACAGTTAAGAGCTGGGAATTTTAAGGTGCCAAATTGATGAAACAAGACAAGTTCACCACTTTTTCCTCTGCTTAATCAGCAGACTTCCCATTATTTCCGAAAATTGTACAAATCCCACGCCAATATTCCCTTTGTCAGCTTTGCAATGATTGCATGCTCTTGATGCTCAAACTGGGGTTATAAACTTATACATGCATGGTCAGTTCAATGCTTACTTTGTTCATTTGTCTCAGTCAATCATGCTATTTAGCGAAGTTATAGGGACTAGAAATTGCTTAAACCACTCATAATTTCTCATTTTATGCCAAGGAACCGATGTTTCTTGTCTATCGATCGACTGGTTTAGGCTTTATTTTTAAATTGATGTATTTTTAGATGTTTTTTTATAATTTTAATATGTTAATAGTAAAAATAAAATAAAAACATCATTTTAATATATAATTTTCAATTAAAAAGTATTGGGCATCCCACTATAAAACACAGACATGGGCATATATATATATATATATATAGCTAGTGAAGTTTGTGCAATGACATGACTCAAGCTTTTTACAAAGTGAAGTATTAAATTTTGAGGGCAAAGAAAACTCAAGCATAGACTGGAGAGTAGTTGCATATAGATGATG
>Ga0325401_1003112_pt1 | contig 15062 bp, 18 predicted proteins | sample PopdelMetagenome_FD_205666 | JGI IMG/M metagenome (GOLD analysis project Ga0325401, IMG submission 205666) | Populus deltoides microbial communities from Bellville, Georgia, United States - Xylem-PdKOR-R2 | ecosystem: Host-associated > Plants > Phyllosphere > Stem > Wood/Secondary xylem | place...
AAAAAACACAGCAGCCGGAAAAATACAAGTATAAATAGCTGCCTTGGTTGGTGAACTTCTCAACACATCGTATTTTTTCCATCAAAATCTGTTCGCATTCTTTCATTCCCCAGTTGTCCTAAACGAACTTTGGTAGTCTTCAAAATTGGTCTTATAACCTCCCTCCGGCAAAAGCTAGTACCTGTTTTTTTTAAGAGACATAATACTAATTGCAGTTTTGTTTCGACTAAAATGACAATCAAAGCCACGCCTATCATCAAAGATGGCTGCCTCATGGTGAGAGGCAAGGTGGTTCTGACCAGAGTTCCACAAAACATTCTTGTTTCTCCGGCAAGCAATGGCTCTGCTTTCTTTGGTGCTACATCTCCATCTCCTAGTTCTCGCCATGTGTTTAGCCTTGGAGTTCTTGAGTAAGTTTCTGTACCTACTGAAATTTTTGCTTTTAATGATAATGGTTTCGTTTTACTTTATCTGCCTTCACATTCTATTTGAAAAAGAAAATGCAAACTTCAGAATTTTACATCAAGAACTAATAAGCCCTCATCTTAATTTTGTTTGCGCCGTGTCACTAGTCGCCTCATTGTGATGTATTTGGTCATTACAGGAAGTACAGGTTCTTGTGCCTTTTTAGAGTCAAAATCTGGTGGATGATACCTCGTGTAGGGAAATCCGGTAGCGAAATTCCCATGGAAACTCAAATGCTTTTGTTGGAAGCAACAGAGGAATCTGCCCTGAATGATGAGGTGAATTCTTCTGAAACATCAACAGATAACACTTTCTACATTCTTTTCTTGCCTGTCTTGGATGGACTATTTCGATCTAGTTTGCAAGGAACTTCGGAAAATGAGCTCCACTTCTGCGTTGAAAGCGGTTAGTTTGAGATTATTTTGCCTTCACTGATTTCTATATAATTCAATTAAAGGCTTTATTTTAGTATCAATTCATTTTCATATGTTTTGTGTTTGCTTGTGATATGTTTTCGGTTCTTTGATATGATTTCTTAGGAGATGCTAATGTCCAAACCTCACAAGCACTTGAAGCAGTATTTGTGAACTCAGGGGAGAACCCTTTTGAGCTTATTAAGAATTCTGTCAAGTATGTTTCACATCAACGTAAATTTATGATCTTTTACTTGATGAATTTCTTCTTAATGTCATTCCTTTTGTATGTACCATTGATGAATCATACAGGATACTGGAGCAACACAAGGGGACCTTTTGCCACATTGAGAACAAGAAGGTATAATGTTTAGTATTTGTTTAAAATGTAGACGGATGACAGTAAAATCTCATTTCAAATGACTGGTTTTATGGCAGATTCCTGCACATTTAGACTGGTTTGGCTGGTGTACTTGGGATGCTTTTTACACTCAAGTAAATCCACAAGGAATCAAAGAGGGTCTTCAAAGGTACAATAAGAAAGTAGAGAACCCTCTGTATGTGGGAAGAAACCTATTTATTTATCTGATGGAATTTTATTAATGTTGGTTTTTTGCACTATGTTTTCTAACAGTTTCTTAGAAGGTGGGTGTTCACCAAAGTTTCTTATTATTGATGATGGATGGCAAGACACAGTGAATGAATTTCGCAAGGAAGGTGAACCTCCTATCGAAGGGACACAGTGAGTTTAATCTTCAATCTGACGAGTATTCCTCCTGTTTTAACCTGAAATGGTAAATAAGCATTTTTTCTTCTTCCTATCTACACAGGTTTGCTACTAGATTGGCAGATATCAAAGAAAATAGAAAATTCAGAAGTTGTCCAGATGAAGACTGCACCAATTTGCATGAATTTATTGATACCATCAAAGAGAAATATGGATTGAAGTAACCATTCTACCAATCTGGATGTTGAATTTCAATTGATTTTATTTTCCCATAGAGATTCTTCTATTGCTATTGTAATTGTGTATAGTTAACCAGAGAAAATCTTGATAAATGCAGATTTGTTTATATGTGGCATGCTTTAGCTGGTTATTGGGGAGGAGTTCTTCCATCATCTGATTCAATGAAAAAGTACAACCCAAAACTTGTATATCCAATTCAGTCACCTGGTAATGTGGGGAACATGAGAGACATTGCAATGGACAGCTTGGAGAAATATGGAGTTGGAGTCATTGATCCCAGTAAGATATTTGATTTCTACAATGATCTTCATAGCTATCTGGCAAGCAATGGTGTAGATGGAGTCAAGGTGGACGTCCAGAATCTGATTGAAACTTTAGGTTCTGGATGTGGAGGTCGAGTGATGTTGACTAGACAGTATCAGGAAGCACTTGAGAGATCTATTTCAAGAAACTTTAAAGAAAATAATCTAATTTGTTGCATGAGTCACAACTCTGACTCAATTTACAGGTTTTCATCTTTCCTGCCTTTTCAATCTTAAAATATGCAACCCCAAGTTATATGCAGAACTGTCTTGTAATTCTGATTAGAGTGAATATTTGTTGACAGTTCGAAGAGAAGTGCAATTGCAAGAGCATCAGAGGATTTCATGCCAAGAGAGCCAACATTTCAGACCTTGCACGTTGCGTCTGTAGCTTTCAACAGCTTTCTTCTTGGGGAGATTGTTGTTCCAGACTGGGATATGTTCCATGTAAGATATCTTGCATATTCCGAAAATGATATCAAATAAACATGTAGCTGAATATTCTGTATCATGCATGGAACCTGGTATAATTATCAAAATTTCCATGAGTTGCATTAATGAAAAGCTTTGTATTACAGAAACTGTCTGCAGTTGAAACCCAGTGAACAGAATTTTTAAAAAAAATTACAAATAGACATCATTTTTGTATCCATATATTAAAAAAAATTAAGCATAGGTATTCAAACAATTAATTACAAATAGAAGTGGAAACTTTGTTTTCTTTTCTTTTCTTTTCTTTTTTATGAGAAATAGTACTGAAGCTTAACATTACAGAAACAAAAGTAATATTCATTCTTGGTTTTCAGAGCAAACATGATACTGCTGATTTCCATGGTGCTGCAAGAGCATTGGGTGGATGTGCAGTATATGTAAGGTGAGGCAAAATGATTAAGACCCTTCTCTCTTTTGATTTTTGAATCTCTTCAGGGAAAATCTATGCAATTCTTACATACCTTTCATTGCAAAAATATTTTATTATTTCATATGAATACAGTGACAAGCCAGGCATTCATGACTTCAAAATCCTTAAGAAGCTCGTGTTGCCTGACGGGTCTATCCTGAGAGCTAGACATGCTGGCCGTCCCACAAGAGATTGCTTATTTGAAGATCCTGTCATGGATGCGAAAAGGTGAACATGCTATCCCAGATTACAATCCCAAGTGTGTCCATAATAAACATCTACCTGGCCTTTTACTAATCAGTTTGTGCTTTCAACTCTTTTGTAGTTTATTGAAGATATGGAACTTGAACAAGTTAACTGGGGTCATCGGTGTTTTTAATTGCCAAGGAGCAGGAAGTTGGCCAATGAAACAAGAAGCTGAAGAAATACCTGCTGTGCCTTCCGGGCCTTCATCCCTTTCAGGTCATGTGAGTCCTATTGATGTTGAATTTCTCGACGATATTGCCAGTGAAGATTGGAATGGAGATTGTGCGGTCTATGCTTTCAATTCAGGTTAGTTTTCCAATCCGTCATTTTCTTTATCCTATCAGATACTCTGCATCCAAAACCAACTTATCTAGAATTTCTGGTAAATTATTTCCTGTTGCAGGATCTCTTTCCATGCTGCCAAAGAAAGGGATTCTTGAGGTGTCCTTGACCACTCTAAAATACGAGATATATACCATCTCTCCAATTAAGGTCAGTAAATTAACCTCGTTGCTTTACCATTATGTTATCTTCCTGTAAAGTCTACTCAGAACCAGGCTGATTTATTATGTAACAGGTTTTTGGTCAGAATCTTCAGTTTTCTCCGATAGGATTGCTTGACATGTACAACTCAGGAGGAGCAGTGGAAGCTGTGAACTGCATTATCGATGTTTCATCTTACACAATCAAAGTCAATGGCCGAGGCGGTGGCCGATTTGGAGCCTACTCCAACACTAAACCAACCTTTTGCAGGGTGGACATGAAAGAAGAAGAGTTCACTTACAACGACAAAAATGGATTATTGACAGTCAAACTTGAATGCACAGGCAATTTAAGAGAGATTGAATTCATATATTAGGGTGTTTGTCCTTCCATAGAAATATGCATTCTACAAAAGTTCAAGAGTTCCATTCCAGGATTTGGCTTTAATTGATTCTGTAGACACGATTTTTTAAGCCTTAAATTAAGCAATCACAATTGTATAAATATTTGATTTAATAAAATATATGATTGTGTATCATTTTTATTTAAAATATTCTTATAAAAAAAATAAATAATCATATGATTTTTTTCTTGAATTTGTTATATGACTTGATTTATTTGTGAAAAAAAGCCACAATTTATGTTTTGTTGGAACGTGAATATAGACATGTATTTCAGATAATGATTTGATATTTTAAAGATAATGATTTGATATTTTAAAGATTATTTTTGATTTATTTTCAAAGTGTTGTTAAATAATTTTTATAAAGTGTTTAAATTTGATCAAATAGCGTAGTAGGTTTAAGAGTTTCTGGTACACATTATAAAAAAAATTTGTCTTGAAGAAATTTTTTTTAACTAATTTATTTTTTTTAACTCTTTTAACTCCAATAATTTCTTTTTTCTTTTTTTAAACTAAGGTGGGAGCTTTTATTTAAAGAGATTTGTAGAGTTTTTCAGATTTTTTTTAATACCACATTATATTATTTTATTAGTTAATTTTTATTTATGGAATCGTGTATTTATAATAAGATAACTTAAATATTTTATAACGTGTGTCAATCTTTTATTGGCAAAAAAATATATAAAGATTTATTTATTTTTCATGTCATTTATTTTAATTTTATTTCATATTTTTATGTAAAAATAAAATAAAAATGACATATTTGATTGGAAATTTTTTTTATTTTTACATGTCTCTTGAAACAAGTTTACTGATCTTTAGAAATAAATGGGCATGTCTTGAAAATACAGTGAGAATTTTAAACTTTGAATATATTTTTGACTAAAATTTGATTTATTATATTAAATTTTCATAATAAATTAATGTATATATATTTTTTGTGAAAAAAAAATATAATTGTCAAAAATGAAAATTTAGAATCAATTTTGATTGAATTTTTTCAAAGCAAATAATAAAATCAAAGTATAGATACCCAATTAAAACAACTGCAGATTTTAGAGACCAAATAAAATATACTTTTATGTATAAATAGTGACCAGTAACTTTGACCGGCTCGTAGGAATTGTTTTGTTTTTTTTTTTTTTTTGCTAAAAGTGATTACTGTGTGGTTTTATTTCAAAAGTCCTAGCGCAATCCATTCACAATTATAAATTCCAATCAAGATAATAGTTGTTTTTGGATTTTAAAATGTTTTTAAGAAAAATTAATTTTTTTTACTTTAAATTAATATTTTTTGGTGTTTTTAGATCATTTTGATATGCTGATATCAAAAATAATTTTTTTAAAATAAAAAAAGTATTATTTTAATATATTTATAAATAAAAAATATTTTAAAAAATAATCACAACCATATTTTTCAAACGCATGTCAGCTACCGACTTTGCCTTGTTGCCCATGTATGTTCAGCTGAATCCTTCCCCCTCGTGTGTGTGTGTGTGTGTGTGTGTATCCCTCGAGATATTTAATCATGGCGAAACATGAGACTCTAACATTTCATTTGCTATTTGATGAGGCCATTATCCCACATCGGTTAGGAGACGAGGGTCTTGATTGCTTATATGGCACCAAGAACACCTTTCTCATCATGAGGCGTCTTTTAAGGGACAAAATCCACTGGAAGTCATGTGGGAAAATACCTCATGGTGAGCCTACCATGCTGCGGATATGGACGCACCTCATCAATTGGCGCCGTCTATGGGGACGAGCCATGTGCTCTACCCAAACCCCTCGTCTGGGAGGCTCTGATGAGGCCATTATCCTACATCGGTTAAGAGACGAGGGTTTTGGTTGCTTATATGGCACCAAGAACACCTCTCTCATTGCGAGACGCCTTTTAAGGGACAAAACCCACTGGAAGCCATATGAGACAATACCTCGTGGTGAGCTTACCATGTTGCAGATATAGACACACTTCATCAGTTGACGTCGTCTGTGGGAACGAGTCATGTGCTCTACCCAAGCCCCTCGTCTGGGAGGCTCTGATGAGGCCATTATCCCACATCGGTTAGGAGACGAGGGCCTTGGTTGCTTATATGGCACCAAGAACACCTCTCTCATTGCAAGGCCCTTTTAAGGAACAAAACCCACTAAAAGCCATGTGGGACAATACCTTGTGGTGAGCCTACCATGCTGCGGAGCTGATGAGGTGTGTCCATATCCGCAGCATGGTAGGCTCACCACGAAGTATCGTCCCACATGGCTTCCAGTGGGTTTTGTCCCTTAAAAGGCGCCTCGCAATGAGAAAGGTGTTCTTGGTGCCATATAAGCAATCAAGGCTCTCGTCTCTTAACCGATGTGGGATAATGGCCTCTTCACTGTTGTCTTACATTAATCATGTTTTTTACTTGTAGAAAACTTTAATATATCTGTTTTTTACTTGTAGAAAACTTTAATATATCTCCTGCCTGCTCTTTTGAAGTGTAGAGTCTACTTGAAGAGGATAGACCAAAGCAAAAAACAACTTCACCACCAAGCATGCCACCCTTGTGAACAATGAGAACATCAACTTTGAATTATTTTTTTAACAAAGGTTGCGTTTGGGAGGTAGTTTTTTTTATTTGAATTCACCAATCTTGAAAATTTTTTTTGTTCTTATGAAAATTATTTGGAACTTGCATGTATGGTTGACCGTTTCGATTCGAGGTTTCACATCACTTGCTTTGGTGTTTTGGATTTTTCATAGTGCTTGGTTGTTTCTCAATAGCTATTGTTTTTCACGAGGCTTGGTGTGTGAACCATTTCTCAACGGTTGCAGCTTTTGGTGAATCGTTACTCAATAATAGTGGTGTTTAAAGAGTTGTTTCTCAACAGTTGTAGGGGCTTGAAGAGTTGTTTCTCAACAGTTGGTCAACTTAATAGACCATTTCTCAATAGTTGTAGAGCTTGAAGGGTCATTTATTAATGATTGTGGAAGTTGAAGGTCTATTTCTCAATGGTTTTGGAGCTCAAATATGCATTTTTTAATGATTATTGAGCTTGAGGGAGGCTTTTGATCAAGGTATCTTCTCTAATTTTTTAGGACTTGTAAACATCTTTGAACTTGTAATTATATTGTTTATCTCTTCTTTCAAATATGCACTCAATATCCATTTTTTCATATGGTGACTTTTAGGAATTCATCTTTTTCTTATAAAAGGTCTATTTTTTAATGATTTTGGAGCTCAAATAGGCATTTCTTAATGATTATTGAGCTTGAGGGAGGCTTTTAATCAAGGTATCTTCTCCAATTTTTTTAGGACTTGTAAACATCTTTGAACTTGTAATTATGTTGTTTATCTCTTCTTTCAAATATGCACTTAATATCCATTTTTTCAGATGGTGACTTTTAGGAATTCATCTTTTTCTTATAAAAGGTTCTTAGCAATTGAATACAAATATCATCATGAACTTGTCATTGATCCATTCGTTAAGAAGTGGTCTTTTGAAAGCATCAAACATTTAACTTTTTGATCATTAAAGATTTTTTGTGAACTTTATGGTCGTGGTGGTTTGCATCAAGAAGTTTTACAACTTCAATCCTCATTTTCACGTTCAATGTCCTCTTTGGTTGATTTATCACCACTAGACTACATCAAACATGCTAGTGACACTACTTATAAGGATTACTTTCCAATACCTAAGGCACTTGAGTATACTCTCAAGTATTGGAAATGGACGGAAGATGTTTTGAAATACTATGAGTCGATTCTCAAAAAGATACATATTCAAGACTCCATTTTTTCATGCATTTTTACATGTGATTGGCAGATGAATGTTATCTGTTTTTTTTATAACCATTGAGATCCTTTATTGACTTTTAAATCACATATTTATGTTTTTATATATTTTGATGATAACAATAATATGAAAATTAAACTAATAATATGTTTAGTTGGGAATAAGTGTTAAACAAGTTTTATACAAAGATCATATTAACAAGTACGAGGGATTTCATGAAGAAATCAATCAAAAAATTTAAGAAGGAAACAAAGTGAAGACGTAGAATTTAAGTGTTCATTATAGTGTTTTTTGTAAATATTTACATTTTATCTTGATAACACAATTAAAATGAACTCATACACTTTACTATGCATACCGTTTAAAGGATCTTCTTAGAGTTTTTTTTTTTTTAGTTTTCATAGCTATATTTATTTTGATCTTGAATCGATTTATAAATATTATAGATAATTTAGTTTTTTAAAAATTTTAAAGAAACGAATAATATTTACCATTCATATGTAATATTTCGTTAAGAATATTCTATCTTATATGATAAACTAATATAGAAGAATTATTAAGATTACAATTCATTCTAGTTAGCATTTTTTTTATTATGAAAATAATATAAAATTATTATTTTCAAATGTTATTGAAAAATTCATGTGACTTAGTTTTTATTCTACTCGATAAACTATACACAAGAGAGATAATGAAAAGGTAGATAAAAAATGGTGGCAAAACGGGATTAGAGAACTCCAACTTAAATGACAAGTCGTCTCTTACGAAAGACACCCTTCATATTCCATAAAAGAATCTTCAAGAAGCCCATTACCAAATCTAAAAGGCCCACGATTGCAGTCCATGAAAATAAATAAATAAATAAAAACTTCTCTAGCTTTAAAAACCATCCTCTCTGTGCAGTCTGCCTCTTATCCTCTACCTTCTAAACCCCTGAACTCTCCTCTCCTCTCGTCTCTCGAAAACATGTCTGCCACAGCTGCTTCCACCTTGAAGCCTTTGCTAATGGCAGAAACATGCATATGTTCGTTCCCTTCAATTTTCACTTCAAAACCCCCACTAAAACCTCTCCCTATCTCACATAGACCCATCAAGCTCCAACTCTCATACTCTCACTCTTTATCAACGTTATCTGTAAAACCCAAAACCCATTTATCTTTAACAATCCCTTTTGTGGCCCAGACCTCAGGTTGGGCTCAACAAGAAGAAGAAAACAACACCACTATCACTTTAACTGAGTCAGAACAAGAAGACTCCATTTTGGAAAATGAAGAAAGTAATGATTTTGAAGGTAGAGTATCCGATTGGGAGGCTGAAGGAGAGGATGCAGCTGCTTCCGAAACCGAAGCTGTTAGAGGTGAAGGAGAGAGAGGTGACGAGGAGGGGTTTGTGGAGCCACCGGAGGAAGCTAAGATTTATGTAGGGAATTTGCCTTATGATGTTACTAGTGAGAAGTTGGCTATGCTATTTGATCAAGCTGGAACTGTTGAGATTTCTGAGGTAAATAAATGTCCTTGCTTTTTTGTTTTGAATATTTGCATTTTAGTGTGTTTCGAGGTTTTCATGGAGGTTTTGTTTTGAGGGGTTGTAGGTTATATACAACACGGAAACTGATACAAGTCGTGGCTTTGGGTTTGTGACGATGAGTACCGTTGAAGAGTCTGACAAGGCTATAGAAATGTTCAATCGTTATGTAAGTTTCTCCCCTTATTATTATTATTATTATGTTTTTTTTGTTGAACTTTTGGTTATGTGTGATTTGGAACGATATAAGACTAGATGTTAACTTTTAATAGATGTTACAAATGATTGAAAGGGAATAGGTAGAGGGGGAGATGTCATATGATGTTTCTATGCCTTTAAGGTTAGAAGAAAGATGCTGGCTTTGTGGAATTTTCCTTGCTCTAATTAATTGAACTTCCTGTTTGGTTCAGATGGCTGAGTATTTTGTATGATATGAGAAGAAAAATTATCATTTATGGTTGAGTAACATTACTTTGTTTTTGTTTTGAAGATAGCATTCATGTGGGATTCATCTGTAAATGATAATTAGAGTGGCGCATTAGGTCATTTAAATATACAATCAGATAAAATGTGGTGAAACCCCAAAGAAGTGTTGCTAGGGTGAGTGCCTTTTATTTGAATTTAAGGGTGGGGCACATTGCTAATAATGGCCAATTGGTGTAGAGGTAGGACCTCATTAATCCTTATTGGAGATTACATGACTCAAGAAAAATGTTGTCGACCATGATTTATTTATTTATTTTGTTTTATATTTTTTTTAATTGACCGTTATCAGCTGGAGTTTATTGTTTTCATAAAGCTATGTTATCATCTTTCTCTTGCATGTGATTTTTACCAACAAGATGCTGTTTGAACTATGTAATTTACTGGAAAGGATGAAACTTGCTTATCTAGTAAAGCAAGCATGTTATTTATTGAGAAAATATCCTGATCTTGGGATTGGTTGCAGATAATAAATATTACAATTGTCAATAGTCGAACACCAAATCTTTGCATGGAAATTAATGACCATTTCATTTATTTTTCCTGGATGCTGGAAGTTTTTCATATTTTCCATGCTGTACTGGTTTTAATACATGTACCAAGTGCTCTGTTTTGTTTCAGTGCTTTGACTTGATGAGTTAATATTGGCATGCTGGCTAAATTCAAATGCTAATTTTTACAAGTAGATTAATGCATTGTTCATACAACATTTCTTCAACTTGGCATAGTGGATTATGATTTAACATTCTACTTCATTAGAGTTAATTCTAAAGATTAAGTGATTAATGTTAGTGATAGCTGTTCTCCTTGTTAATCAAGTCGTAACAATTAGAAAATCATCAAATCTTGCGGTGACTTTGTTTTTTCCAATTAACCAAGCTGTTTTCTGTTTGATATTGTACTGAACAGAACTTAGATGGAAGGCTCTTGACTGTAAACAAGGCTGCTCCTAGAGGATCAAGGCCAGAGCGCCCTCCTCGTGTGTCTGAACCCAGCTATAGAATCTATGTGGGCAACCTACCATGGGGAGTGGATAGTGGTCGTCTTGAGGAAGTCTTCAGCGAACATGGTAAAGTTGTGAGTGCTCAGGTTGTTTCTGACTGGGAGACTGGCCGTTCACGTGGTTTTGGCTTTGTAACTATGTCCTCAGAGAGCGAGTTGAATGATGCCATAGCCGCACTTGATGGACAGGTATGACTTGAGTGCTTACTTTTGAAATTCATAACTTTTGTATGTGGAAAGGCAACTACTCGCACTATAAGTATGGTCAATTCATTAGGAAAAAAGAAAGAAAAAAAGAGGGCTGATAACTTGAGTTCTTCAGAATCCAGATTATCTTCTCAACACTGGCATCAATCTATCAGTAGTATGCCCTTCAAATTTCTGTTCGATGATATGCATGCTTCTGGTTTTGCAGGAACTGGACGGGAGAGCAATTAGAGTAAATGTTGCTGCGGAAAGACCAAGACGCAGCTCCTTTTGAACTAATATGAATTGAATAGATATCCTGCCACCGGTTTTCTTTTTCCTTTATTCTTTTTTTTATCCTTTCGTTTTTTCTCTTATCAGTTTTGTGGTATCAAGTTTTTTGGCCAGTTGAATGGAAAGCTCGCTAGGAGTTTTGTACACAAATTGTCTTCACAGTTCCATAAAAATTGTTTCTCGAATTCGAGTACATTGTGCTCTACGAGATAATATTAAATTTGTTGGCACAACATCAAGTCTCAGACAATCCAATAATGGAACTTTCAGGATGCTGAAATTTGTCAGGCCAAGGACATCCATGAAGAAGTTGGGTTTAAAACGTGGTCCGGTGGCTTGTGTCTGGCCGTGCGCACTCAGCTGGCTGGGGACATGGTTTTTATCTGTTTCTGGCCCTCCTGGATGGAAAAACACCAATGTTCATAGATCCTGGTGAGACGACCGGCTGGTGAAATCTCAAAGCAGCAACAGTACTGTCTTCTACATGCCTGCTTTTCTCTCTGTCCGCGCCCCATCTCCTTTGAATTATGCACAGGACTTGAACCCCATATCAGTGATCTACTGTTTCCAATTGAAATTTGGATACTGCTTCTGCTCGTGACACAACTCGTGCACCCGGAAAACGAAAAGGCAAACGAATTAAACTTTTTTTCTAAGGGTGCTAAGCCAGTGCTCAGCGTCCAGTCATGTCCAGGCCTCTGAAAAATTACGACAATTAAGTTTAATGTAGTTGTAGCCTTATTTTTAGATCCATAAAAAGATAATTTCACTACTGACATTATCAGCAAGTTTACAGTCCCTGTTGGCCGGATAAAAAAAATAATAAAGGCAATAAGAAATATTCAAGTTTTAAGAATTATTTAAGACTTTTATTAAACTTGGTCTAATTAGTTAATTTTGAAACCTTTTGAGTTTAGATTTAAAATTAAATTATATAGAAGTTGTTAGTTAATCATTAAGGATAATTTTTTTTAAAAAAAAAAAAACACCAAACAGCAATAAAAAAAACAACCAGCAAAACATATATTTTAGATAGGTATTTTAGACATTTATCACTTTAGACATTTATTTAAGTGCATGTCTGAATTCTATTATGCATGTTTAATATACGGTTGTTGGTTGAACAAATTTCCCGGTTTAGAACTGGTGTCTGGTGATGTACAGTAATTTTTTTTTTTTTAATGGTAATTGTAATGTAGTAATTCCACCATCCACCAACATGCACAAGCTTGAAGCACAAGCTAGAGTTCAAGCTTTTTCTTGCAGCAGATACGCAACTTCTAATGACCGACGACCGGTCAAAATATATGTACAAATAGTTCTTCCTTAACTCCGCTGTAAAGTGAAAATGACACACTTTTAAGGAATTGTTGATTAACATGGATTTCAATCAGCTGAAGATCAGGACAAGCAAAGATATAAACAAGAGATGGAATTTATATATTATTTACAACTCGAAAGCACGAGCTTAAGAGGGTTTTGTGAACACCATACTTGCAGAATCTCATACATCTGCACAACTTCGAAAGTGATGGCAGCGGCATTTCTCCGACAACCTCGCACCTCTAGTTAAAAGACATTCCAGCCCTAATAACCCCGCAATTGGGCATCTCGACTTGTTAAAGGGACATATCGAACAGAAGTTTCACTCCGAACACTGATGGAACCATCCTCCTTCTTGTCAACCACCTTCAAATCCTGAAATATGTTACCAACTGGAATCACCATCCTGCCACCAGGCTTCAACTGATCGAGAAGTGGCTGTGGGATTTCTGGTGCTGCTGCCCCAACATGTATGGCATCATATGGAGCAAACTCTGGCCAGCCTTGTCTTCCATCTACAGATAAAAATAACCATTGAAGCTCAGTTACTAACATTGTTAAAGCTGATTTCTGTTGAAAATTCATCAGCAGAAGATTCAACTTCTTTCAGCAAACACATTAAGTTAGCCAAAGAAAAAACTTGTCATGGAAATCCTTTTTTTATGACCTTTACTTACAGGAGATATGACATTCATAAAAATCAAACAAGAGGACTTCCATATGAAAGCCTACTATGATTTGTCCTTTTTCGAATAATCTTCACCCTAATAAGTAACATATATGGAAATCTCAAGTTATTTTACTGTTATGGCAAGTAGATTAGCACCTACACTCTTCCCTTGGGATACAAAAGAACATTTAAGAAAAAATTATTATTTGCAAGGTTGAAACATACCACCAACATGAATTGAGAGGGAACCTTCTTTCAACAATGGGGCAGCTGCGCTTTTCTCAATATTCTTTAAGGAAGAATTAGCCAGCTCTGGAATATGTTCCACACCAACAGCACGACCTTGTGGTCCAACCATCAAAGCAAGGCATGCTGTCAAATACCCAGTCCCTTCAAAAGTAAACAAAGTGAGAAACTCAGGATTTAATTGCATGCAGAGAGAAATGTTCTAGAACTATATATGCATGAGTTTCGTTATTCTTAAATGAAGTCTACCCACTACAACCAAGCTAAGCAAGCCTTACCTCCCACCCCCTACCATTGTAGAACGAGTTTACCATCAATGATGCCTACACTCACCCAGAAGCTTTGCACAACTAATGATAATCATCAAGACCATTGGCTTCTATTGACTGTGGTCAACAGCCATTGAAACAATTTAGAAAAAAATAGCAAATTGAAACAAATTTCTAAAGTTGCTTTGCTTGTTATGGTTCTTAAAACTTTACAAATTGCAGTCCACTTCCTAGTTGAATCAGGATTTGTAAATCATAGTTCCCTTACGGTTTCAAAACCCTAGTTAGATCCAACCAGGAATATCCGGTCACAGAATAAGATCTCAAACTTGTTCAGCATCACGACCTGCAGCATTGTCCAATATTTTTATATGCTTAAAGCCTAGTTATTTCACACCTAAAACTATCATGTTTGTTTGTTAACACTAAGTCTTCAAGAGACCTCTACAAGTAGCCCTTAGAATGAAATTGCTACAAGTAATTTATAATGCAGATTTGAAAGGATTAATGGAGATAGGAAGGATGTAAGGGAAAAGCACCTGAGCCAACATCTAGGGCATGCATTCCAGGCTTCAAATTCTCCTCCAACAACTGCAGGCAAGTTGCATGCATATGAGGTGCAGAAATGGTGGCATTGTAACCTATCGCCATGGGACTGTCAACATAAGCTGGAGTACCATCTGGCACAAACAAAGCCCTGTCGATAGTTTCCATTACTTCAGAAACCTTTTTAGAACTGATGACCCCATAATGCTGCAAATGCTCCACCATTGCTTTATTTTTATTGATGCTACTACCAGACCAGAATCGCTGAAAATTGACAAACAGAATGTTTAAAACAATATTCAAACAAAAAGATGATAACAAAACACGCCTAGCAGGATGCACAAAGAACACAATGGCAGGTAATGTGCTATAGAAAAAAACACGTAAAAGCTCAGTTGTTCCTAGAGAAAAGGAACACCATATTCTTGAAAAAATTTTTGCTGATATCAGTAGCACAACCAGAGAGCATGGAAATAAACACCACTATTTACGATGAAGTCATATGAATGCATTGAAATCAGGTAGATAACATGGAACTGATATCTCCAATGGAAATATTTTC
>Ga0325401_1003115_pt1 | contig 15059 bp, 10 predicted proteins | sample PopdelMetagenome_FD_205666 | JGI IMG/M metagenome (GOLD analysis project Ga0325401, IMG submission 205666) | Populus deltoides microbial communities from Bellville, Georgia, United States - Xylem-PdKOR-R2 | ecosystem: Host-associated > Plants > Phyllosphere > Stem > Wood/Secondary xylem | place...
CTTCGGCGCGCAAGGCCGCGCACACCTTCCACCCGCTCATCCCGGGCATCATCAGGTCGAGCAGGATGGCGTCGTACCGTGCCTCCCGCGCCCGCCACAGCCCGTCGACCCCGTCGTGCGCGACGTCGACGGCGAAGCCCTCCGCCTCGAGGCCGCGCCGCACGCCGTCGGCGAGACGCACCTCGTCGTCGACCACGAGCACCCGCATCGACCCAGTGTGGCCGTCGGGCGCTGAAGCCGGGCTGAAGCGCGACGCTCCACCGGCGCGCAGGTCGGCGGACTCAGAGTCGGCGGATCGACCAGTCCCGTCCGGTCTCCCGGACGACGGCGACCGCTCCCGCCTCCAGCGGGATCGAGTCGCTCGCGCCGGAGACGAGGTCGGTTCCCGACCCGTCGAGCCGGACGGGCGAGTCGCCGTGGTGCATCAGGAACAGGTAGTCGGCCTCGGCGCCCCGACGTCGGACCGCCTCGACACCGAGTGCGGCCGCACCGTCCACGACGGGCGCCACTCCGAACTCGGTCGCGAGGTCGGCGAGGAAGGCGTTCAGCGAACCCGGTGCGAGCTTCGTCGACACATAGGTCGCCGTGCCCGAGCCCGAGGGGCAGCGCGTGATCGCCGGTCGGCCGGAGAGGGCGCCCGACCCGTAGCGGGCGAGCGTCTCCGCCGACTCCGCGTGGAGCAGCTCCGTCCACACGACGCCCTCGAGCCCGTTGTCGAGGGTCACCGCATCGTCGTCCGCCAGAGGCACGATCTGCTCGCCGCGCACGCCGAGCAGCGATCGGAGCATTCCCGGGTACCCGCCGACGATGACCCGTTGACTCTCGTCCGCGATACCCGACCCGAAGGTGACGACCAGGTTCCCCCCGGTCTGCACGTAGCGCTCCAGCCACTCGGCCGTCGCTCGGGTCATCGCGTAGAGAGCGGGCACGACGAGCATGGAGTAGCCAGTGGCGTCCGCGCCCGGCCTGACGAAGTCGACCGCTCGCCCGCTCAGCCAGAGGGCCCGGTGCGCGGCCCGCACCTCCTCGGAGTAGCCGACCGCGTCCGTCGGCAGATGCGGGGTCTCCCACGACCACCAGCCCTCGGCGTCCCACACGATGCCGATCTCCGCCTCGACCACGGGCCCGGTCGCGGGCGGCTGCGCCGCCTCCCCGATCCGCTCGAGCAGCTCCCCGAGCCGCACCACCGATGCGAAGACCTCCGTGTCCGCACCCGCGTGCGGCACCAGTGCTCCGTGCCACAGCTCAGCTCCGCCGGCCGAGGCCCGCCACTGGAAGAACAGCGACGACTGCGCCCCCCGAGCGATGTAGCCGAGGGAGTTCCGGATCATCCGGTCCGGTCCCTTCGCGAACACGCGGTCGCCCACGCGGATGCCGGTCGCGTTCTGCTCCATCAGCACCCACGGGCCGCCCGCCCAGGACCGTGTGAGGTCCGAGCCGTACGCGACGTGGGTCTCGCCGTCGGGGCCGGTGGTGTCGAGGTAATGGTCGATCGACACCAGGTCCTGCGCGTCGCTCCAGGACCACTGCTCGAGGTGGTTCCACGTCGGCAGCATCAAGTTCGACGTGATGGGAGCGGCCGAGCCGGATGCACGGATCTCGTCGCGCTGCTCCGTGAACGCCGCGAGCATCTCGTCGGAGTTGAACCTCTTGAAGTCGACGAGCTGCGCCGGATTGTGCAGGTACTGCGTCTGCCGCGGCGGCAGGATCTCGTCCCAGTCGCCGTAGCGCTGCGACCAGAACGCGGTGCTCCAGGCCTCGTTCAGCGCGGCAATGCTGCCGTATCGCGCTTCCAGCCAGACCCGGAACGCCCGCGCGGCGTGCGGTCCGTGGTCGATCGTGCCGTACTCGTTGTGCACGTGCCAGCCGCGGAGTCCGGGGTGATCGCCGTACCGGCGCGCGAGGAAGCCCGCGACGGCGCGTGCCGCGGCCCGATAAGCGGGGGCGCTGATCGCGTACGTGTCGCGGGAGCCGTGGAGCACGGGAGTGCCGTCGTCGCGGATCGGGAGGGCGTCGGGGTGCGCGAGCGTGAACCACGGCGGCGGCGAGGCCGTGGGCGTGGCGAGGAAGAATCCGATGCCGGCCGCGGCGAGCTCGCCGACCACCTCGTCGAGCCACGCCGCGTCGTACCGTCCTTCGCTCGGCTCGAGCACCGCCCAGGAGAACACGCCGATGGTCGCCGTGTTCACCTTCGCCCGCCTCATGAGGGCGATGTCCTCCGCGCGGGTCTCCCGCGGCCACTGCTCGGGGTTGTAGTCACCGCCGAAGAGGAACCGACCGGGGGCATAGGGGGTGGTGCTCGGCAAGGTGTCCTCCAGGTCGCGGGCGCGGTCGCCGGGTCGGATTCAGCGGGCTCAGCGGCGGAGCGTCGGGTGCTCGTACCACCCGCTCACCCCTTCACGCCGCCGGAGATGAGGTCGAGACGCCAGTACCGCTGCAGTGAGAGCACGAGGGCCACGAGCGGGATGATCGAGATCGCTGCGCCGGTGATCGCGACGGAGTACAGCGCCGGGCTCCCCGACCCTTTGGACAGCAGTGTGAACAGCCCGACGGTCAGGGGGTAGAGGTCCTGGTCCGAGAGCATGATGAACGGGAGGAGGAAGTTGTTCCAGGTGCCGATGAAGTGCAGCAGGAAGATCGTCACCATCCCGGGCAGCATCAGCGGTAGCACGATCAGCCGGAAGATGCGCCACTCCCCCGCGCCGTCGATCCGCGCCGCCTCGAGCGTCTCCTGCGGCACGGCCGCCATCGCGTAGACGCGGGCGAGGTAGATGCCGAAGGGGCTCACGATGCTCGGCAGGAGCACCGAGAGCTGGGTGCCGGCGAGTCCGACTCCCGACAGCAGGAGGTATTGCGGCACCGCGAGCACGATGCCGGGGATGAGGATGCCCACGAGGAAGGAGAAGAAGATCGCCGACCGCCCGGGGAAGGCGTACTTCGCCAGGGCGAACCCGGCCATGGCCGACACCAGGACCGACAGCACGGAGGCGACGCCCGAGTAGAGCAGCGAGTTCAGGCACCAGAGGAGGTACTGCCCGTTCTGGTAGGTGAAGACGGCGACGACGTTCTCCCAGAGGCCCGAGCCCGGGGCGAACGTGAAGGTGGTGAACAGCTCGCCCCGCGACTTGCTCGCCGCAGTGAAGACCCACACCACGGGGATGAGGCAGTAGACCGCGCCGAGGATCAGCACGAGGGTCGGGATCGCTCCCATGCCGCCTTCCCGTGCCCGGCGGCCGGCTCTCCGGGTGTCGCGCGGGCGCGAGCTCTGGCGCGAGCCCGTCGGCCGGGTCGCCGTGGTCGCCGTGGTCGCCGTCATGATGCGGCCCGCGTGCGACGCCCGCTCATCAGGCGGAGGACCAGCGCGGAGACGACGACCGTGCCCATCGCGAGGAGCGTCGATGCGGCGGCGGCCTGCGGGAGGTCGTCGGTGCCGAACGCGTCGCGGTAGATCGCCATGAGCGGCACCCAGCTGTTGGAGATGACGCTGGTCATCGGCTGCAGCGTGGCCGGCTCGCCGTAGAGCTGGATCGTTCCGATGAGGGAGAAGAAGGCCGTCAGCACCAGCGCCGGGGTGACCAGGGGGACTTTGATCCGCAAGGCGATCTGCCTCTCCGAGGCGCCGTCCAGGCGCGCCGACTCGTAGATGTCCGAGGGGATGCCGCGGAGCGAGGTGTAGATGATGATCATGTTGAAGCCCACTCCGCCCCAGATGGCGATGTTCGCGAGAGAGCCGTAGATGCCGGGCTCGACCAGGAACGGGATGGGGCCCCAGCCCGCCGCTCGGGTGAGGAAGGAGAAGGGACTCGTGCTCGGGAGGTACATGAAGCCCCACAGGAGCGCCGCGACCACGCCGGGTACGGCGTAGGGGATGAAGATCGCTGTGCGGCTGAACCTCTTGGCCCGCACTGCGGGCACGTCGAGCAGCAGAGCGAACAGGAGCGCGAGGCCGAGCGTCAGCGGGATGGCGATCACCCCGTAGACGAACAGGCGTCCGAAGCCCGCCAGGAAGGTGGAGTCCTGCAGCACGGCGACGTAGTTCTCGACACCCACGAACACGTCCTCCTTGCGGCCGAGCAGGCCGCCCTGCACGCGGTACGCGCGGAGGCTCAGCCAGATCGCGTAGCCCACCGGGATGACGGTGAACAGGAGGTACAGAACCACGGCGGGCGCCGTGAAGAGATAAGGAGCGAGCCGGGGACCGGTCGAACGCCGGGAGGGCTTGGGCGCCATCACCGTCTCGGCGGCCGGGGGTCGGATCGTGGTCGTCACGTGTGTGTCACTTCTCTCGCGTCGAGCGGGCGGGGCGACGGTTCGTACCCGACGCCCCGCCCTTCTTCAGGAGTTGCTCACGGTGAAGCCGCTCTCGACCATGTCGGCGATGACGGCCTCCTGGGTGGCGATGAAGGCGTCACGCCATGGCGTGCCGTCGTTGATCGCCTTCTGCAGTTCATCGCTGAGCACGGAGCTCGCGAGATTGACGTTCGGTCCCCAGGTCACGGGGATCGTGTCGGCGGAGATGCGGCTCGCCACCTCGTAGAAATCCGTCTGCTGCGGCATGAGCGACGGGGGATCGTTCCCCTCGGTCATCTCCTGCCCGACGGTCGCGGCGGGGTACAGCGCCTGGGTGTTGATGAGGATCTCGTTGCCCGCCCCCGACGCGTTGAGCCACTTGACGAACTCGGCCGCCTCCTCGGGGTGATCGCTGCTCGTGGTCACGACCAGCGCGGAACCGCCCTGGTAAGGGACCGCCGCGTCTCCCGGTGTCCACTGGGGAAGCGGAGCCATCTCCCAGTTGCCCGCCGTGTCCTCGGCGACGCTCTCGATGACGCTCGGCGCCCACACCGCCGACGGCCAGGACAGCATCGTCCCGGCGTTGAGCGCCGCGTTGTACTCGGGCGTGAGCAGCGGCTCCGTGCTCACGAGGCCCTCCGCGGCGAGTTGCTCGAAGAAGTCCGCGACCTCGAGCGACGGCTCGTCGGCGATCCCCACCGTCCACTCCTCCCCGTCGCTCGACCACCACTCGCCGCCGGCCTCCGTGGCGACGCCCGCCCAGAAACCGAACTCGGTCGGGGGCAGCGCCGCGATCACCGAGGCGGGATCGGCCGCCTTGACCGTCTGAGCGGCGGTGCGGAACTCCTCCCAGGTGGTCGGCACCGCGACGCCGAGCTCCTCGAACCGGTCGGCGCGGTAGACGGTCGCCATCGGACCGACGTCCTGCGGGACGCCGTACACAACGCCGCCGAAGGTGGTCTGCGCCCAGGTGCCCTCGGTGAAGACGTCCTGCACGTCGTCGACGTACTCGGTGATGTCGGTGGGGACGTCGGCGACGATCATGGCGGGCAGGGTCGTGTACTCGACGAGGGCGATGTCGGGCGCGTTGCCCGCTCGTGACGCGGTGACCAGCTTCGCCGAGGAGTCCGTGCCGCCTCCCGCGTCGGTGTAGGAGATCTGCACGTCGGGGTTCTCCTCGTTCCACTGGTCCACGACGCTCTGCGAGTCGGCGCTCCAGGCCCAGTACTCGAGTTCGATCGGTCCGTCGCCCGATCCGCCTGTCGGCGAGCAGCCGACGAGCCCGGCGACGCCGAGCCCCATGATCGCGACGACGAACGGTCGGTGTATCCGCATCAGAATCTCCTTTGACAGCTGCGTGGCCGGGCCTCGGCCGGCGCTCACAGAATGACCCCGGCACGGTTGTTTGTCAACAAATGGAACTAACTGCGAGCCGCTGGTCGTGCGCCAGGATGATCAGGAACGAGGTGAGGGTGGATTGACGACGAGGACGCGCGAGGCGCCGGCCCTCCCGGCGAGCCCGGGGTCGCCGTGGCCGGCGCTCAACCAGGCGGAGCGGAACGCGCTGCGCGAGGTGCTCATCCACGGCCCGATCTCCCGCGCGGAGATCGGGCGGCGCATCGGCATGTCCCGAGCGAGCCTCACGCGCGTCACCCGCGCTCTCCTCGACCACGGCCTCATCGAGGAGGGCGCTCTCGAACAGCGCGCACGGACGGGTCGGCCGAGCGAGATGTTCGGCATCGCGAGGAGCGCGCGGCACTTCTTCGGGGTCAAGCTCACCGGCGATGCGATCTACGCGGTCGTGACCGACCTCGGGGGCACGGGCGTGGCGACGCACGAGGAGACGCTCGCCTCCCGGGAGATCGTCGATGTCACCGCACGCATCCGCGCGATATTCGACGCGTTCTCCGCACGCTTCGACGACATCGTCGCAGCGGGCGTGTGCCTCGGGGGCGATCTGACGCAGGATCGCGAGATCGTCGTCAGCGCACCGTTCCTGGGCTGGACCGACGTGCCGCTCGGTCGTCTGCTCACCGCCTCGCTCGGCATCCCGGTCGCGACCGAGAACGACGTGCGGGCACTCACGGCCGCCGAGCAGTGGTTCGGAGCCGGCGCGGGGTTCTCGTCGCTGGCGCTTATCACCATCGGCGCGGGCATCGGCTTCGGGTTCGTCGTCGACGACCGCCTGGTCACCGGCGCGCACGGACGGGCCGGACGGCTCGACCACCTACGGGTGGACGCCGCCGGGCCCGTCTGCGCCGCCGGTCATCGCGGGTGCGCCTCGGTCTACCTGACCCGCGACTCGATCGTCCGGGCGATCCACGGGGTCGACACCGACTACCACGGCGCGGTCGAACTCGCCCGCGCAGGTCATCTCGGTGCCGCTCGCGCCTTCCGCGACGCCGGAGTCGCCCTGGGCGTCCTCATCGGCACCGTCGCGAACGGCCTGGATCCGGAGAAGATCCTCCTCACGGGCGATGGACTGGCCGTGTGGGAGCTCGCCCGAGAGCACGTCATCGCCTCCATCGACGACACCTACGACCCCGGCCCCGAGCCGCTGGACATCGACGTGCAGCCGTTCGAGTTCGACGAGTGGGCTCGGGCGGCGGCGATCGTCGGCATCCGCTCGACCCTCCGCTTCTGAGCCGGTTCGTTCCACTTGTTGACAAACTTGTCAAGAAGAGAACAGGCTCGGAGCGGGGCCTCAGCACCCCGCACACGTCGAAGGAGACCCGATGGAGGCAACCGCTCGCGAGCAGGTCGCGGGGCGCTCGGTCGAGTGGCCCACCCGCGGGCTCAGCTTCGGAGGGGACTACAACCCGGAGCAGTGGGCCCCCGAGGTGTGGCGGGAGGACGTACGCCTCATGGGCGAAGCCGGGGTGAACATGGTCACCCTGGGGGTCTTCGCATGGGGACTCCTCGAGCCGAGCGACGAGGAATACGCCTGGGGCTGGTTCGATGAGGTCATCGGTCTGCTCGCCGGCGCAGGGATCGCGATCGACCTCGCGACCCCCACCGCGGCGCCCCCGAGCTGGTTGCTGCACCAGCACCCCGAGGTCCTCCTCGTCGACGAGCACCTCGTGCGGCGCGCACCCGGCAGCAGGCTCGGCTGGTGCCCGAGCTCCCCCGTCTTCCGCGGGTACGCGCTCCGCATTGCGGCAGCCCTCGCGGAGCGATACGGCGACCATCCAGCGGTTCGGCTGTGGCATGTGAGCAACGAGCTCGGCGGCGGCAACGCCCGCTGCTACTGCGATGTGTCGGCCGCTCGGTTCCGCGAGTGGCTCGCCGACCGGTACTCCGACGTCGAGGTGGTGAACGCAGCGTGGAAGACGGCGTTCTGGGGGCACCGGTTCTCCTCCCTCGACGAGATCCAGCCGCCCCGGGGAGCACAGCACGCCGTCAACCCGGGTCTCTTCCTCGACTATGCGAGGTTCTCGTCGCACGAGCTGCTCGAGCACTACCTGGGGGAGGCCGAGGTCATCCGCGCCCGGAGCGCAGCGCCGATCACGACCAATTTCATGGTCGGCTCCGGATCGCACGTGGTCGACTACTCGGACTGGGCGAGGCACGTCGACATCGTGGCGAACGATCACTACACCCTCGTCGACGACCCCGGACGCGCCGAGGACCTCGCCTTCTCGGCCGACCGCATGCGCGGGCTCGTCGATCGGGATTCGCCCTGGCTGCTGATGGAGCACTCCACAGGCGCCCCGTCCTGGCAGCAGCGCAACCGGGCCAAGGACCCGGGCGAGATCGCGCGCAACTCGCTCGCCCACGTGGCGCGGGGGGCCGACGGCGCCCTCTTCTTCCAGTGGCGGGCATCGCTGGGCGGTGCCGAGCAGTTCCACTCCGCGATGCTCCCGCACGCGGGCACCGAGACGCGGGTCTGGCAGGAGGTCGTGGCACTCGGACGCGGCCTCGAGCGACTGGCCGTGGTGGCCGGCTCTCCGGTCGCGCCTGCCCGCATCGCGCTACTGGTGGACGAGGAGTCGGCGTGGGCCTTCGAGCAGGGACTCAAGCCCCACCGGGGTCTGAGCTACGCGCGGGAATCGCGGGTGTGGCACACGGCGTTCTGGAATCGGCAGGTGCTGGTCGACGTGCTCCCCGCCGACGCACCGCTCACTGACTACTCGCTCGTCGTGGTCCCCTCGCTCTTCATCTCCGGAGATGCACGGGCCGAGCGGATCACGCGGTTCGTCGCCGATGGGGGGACAGCGGTGGTTACCTACCTCTCCGGCATCGTGGACCCGACGAACACGGTCATCCCCGGCGGGTACCCGGGCGCCTTCCGGGGGATGCTCGGTGCGTGGACGGAGGAGTTCCGCCCGCTCCAGATCGACGAGGAGGTGCGGCTCGACGACGACTCGTCGGTGCGGGACTGGACGGAGGACGTCGTGCTCGACGGCGCCGAACCGGTCGTGAGCCACCTCGACGGCGCGACGCAGGGCCGCGCCGCCGTCACCCGCCACGACTACGGCGAGGGCGGGGCCTGGTACGTCTCGGCGGCGCTGGCGTCTAGTTCCGTTCAGCGGATCGTCGATCGGCTGATCGCGGAGCTCGCGCTGCCCCGTGAGGTCGAGGCGCCTCCCGGCGTGGAGGCCGTGCGTCGCCGCACCATCGACGGCGACGTGCTCTTCGTCATCAATCACACCTCCGACGACGTCACCATCGCGACAGGCGGGCTCGACCTGATCAGCGGGGAAACCTCGCCGGACGCGACCGTCGTGCCTGCTGGACGCGTGGTCGCCGTCCTGGAAGGAATGCGCCCGTGACCCTCACCCAGCGACCCGCCGGGCATCCGCAGGAGGCCACCGTGAAGCGGCGGCACCACGTGCTCCGGAGTGACGGAGTCGAGGTCGTCCTCGCCCTCGGAGACGGGCTCCCCGAGGTCGTGCACTGGGGCGCCCCGCTGGGCCCCGTCGACCTCGACGAGCTGGTCGTCGCGGCGAGTCGGCAGGTCTCGCCCAGCGCTCTCGACTCCCCCTGGCCGTCGACGCTCGTCCCCACGGAGTCGGACGGCTGGGAGGGCAGGCCGGGACTGGCCGGGCATCGGGCAGGGCGCATCGCCGCTCTCCGCTGGACCCCGGCGGAGACCGCCGGCGACGATGCCCACCTGCAGGTGTCCGCCTCGGCCGACGGGCTCCGACTCGTCATCGACATGGAGCTCGACGGAGCGGGGCTGCTCCGGATGGTCACCGAGGTCGTCAACACCGGGGCGGATGACTTCGAGCTGACCTCTCTCGAGGCGACCATGCCGGTCGGCGACGACGCGGCCGAGGCGCTCGACTTCTCGGGGCGCTGGACCCGAGAGCGCAGCCCGCAGACGGCGTCGGTCCTCGAGGGCAGCCGCGTCCGCGAGTCACGCCGCGGGCGCACCGGCCACGACTCCCCGATGCTGCTCGCCCTCGGCACGCGCGGGTTCGACAGCCGCGCGGGTGCGGTCTGGGCGGTCCACCTCGCCTGGAGCGCCGACTCGGTGTACCGCTACGACGCGCTGCCCGAGTCGCGCACCCTTCTCGGCGCGGGCGCCCTGCTGCGCCCGGGCGAGGTCGTCCTCGCGCCGGGCGAGCGGTTCCGTGCGCCGGCGACGGTGTTCGCCTGGAGCGACCGCGGGCTCGACGGGTTGAGCGACCGCTTCCACCGCTCGCTCCGCGCGCGCGACAATCATCCGTCGACACCGCGCCCCGTCACTCTGAACACGTGGGAGGCCGTCTACTTCCGTCACGACGCCCGTCGTCTGCACGAGCTCGCGGAGACCGCCTCGAGCATCGGGGTGGAGCGGTTCGTGCTCGACGACGGATGGTTCCGCGGCCGCCGACACGACCGGGCCGGGCTGGGCGACTGGGAGGTCGACCGCGAGGTGTGGCCGGAGGGGCTGCATCCGCTCGTCGATGCGGTGCGCGAGCGCGGCATGCAGTTCGGTCTCTGGTTCGAGCCGGAGATGGTCAACCTCGACTCCGATCTCGCTCGCCGTCATCCCGACTGGCTCCTGCAGGACCCGGCCGCGGGAACGCGTTCGTGGCGCAACCAGTACGTGCTCGACATCGCGAATCCACACGTCTTCCGTCATGTCGTCGAGTCGATCTCCGCTCTCGTGGCCGAGTACGAGCTGGACTACATCAAGTGGGACCAGAACCGCGACCTCGTCGAGGCGGTGCACGCCGGTCGCGCCTCGGTGCACCGGCACACACTCGCCGTCTACGAACTGCTCGCCGAGCTGCGACGTCGGCACCCGGGTCTCGAGATCGAGTCCTGCTCCTCCGGAGGCGCCCGCGTCGATCTCGGCGTGCTGCAGCACACGGACCGGGTATGGGCGTCCGACACCAACGACCCCGTGGAGCGGCTCGACATCCAGCGCTGGACGAGCCTGCTGATCCCGCTCGAGCTGATCGGCGCGCACGTCGGTCCGCCGGTCAGCCACACCACCGGGCGCGTCACCGACCTGGGCCTGAGGATCGCCGTCGCCCTCCTCGGGTCGTTCGGGATCGAATGGGACGTCACCGAGTGCTCGACCGAGGAGCTCGACCAGCTCCGTGACGGCATCGCCGCCTACAAGCGGCTCCGCGGCCTCCTCCACAGCGGCGTGGTCGCCGACCTCGACGGCGGCGACGCCGGGCTACGGGTGACGTCGGTGACGGCCTGCGACGGCGAACACGGCGTGGTGAGAGTGGCCCGCATCGCGAGCTCCGACCGCGCGCTCCCCCGTATGCTGCGTGTTCCGGGTCTCGATCCGGACGCGGTCTACCGGGTGCAGCCGGTGCGCGAGCTCCGGCCGCCGCGGCAGATCGAGCCCACGTCCCCACCGTGGCTGGAGCGCGGCGACGTCGTCCTGACCGGAGCCGCGCTCGCGGCGCACGGAGTCCGGCTGCCACTGCTCGGTCCGGGGCAGGCGCTGGTGCTCGAGGTCCAGCGTGAGGCGTCGCACGGCGGGACGGAGCCGGGATGGCCGTGACGCGCACCCCCATCGGCGGGTGGACCGTGCAGGCGAGTGGCGCCTCCGTGCCCGACGCCGTCCGCGCCGCGGAGCGCATCCCCGCGTCGGTGCCCGGATGCGTGCACACCGACCTGATGGACGCCGGCCTCCTGCCCGATCCGTACCTGGACGAGAACGAGAGGACGCAGGCCTGGGTGGGGCTGGCGGACTGGACCTACCGCGCCGTGCTCCCGTGGACGCCGGACGGTAGCGAGCGCCAGGTGCTGGTGTTCGAGGGCATCGACACGGTCGCCGCCATCCGGCTGCACGGCGTCGAGATCGCGACGACGCGCAACATGCACCGGACCCTACGCATCGACGTCACGGGACTCCTCCGGCCGGGCGGCAACGAGATCGAAGTCGCGATCGCCTCTCCGATCAAGTCGGCCGACGCCGCGAGCCTCGCCCTCGGGTATCGGCCCCACGTCAACCACCACCCGTACAACGCCATCCGCAAGATGGCCTGTAGCTTCGGCTGGGACTGGGGCATCGACACGAGCACGTCGGGGCTGTGGCGGCCGGTCGCCCTGGAGACCTGGTCGGGGGCCCGCTTCAGCGAGGTGCGCACCGGCGGGGACGTCGTGGACGGTGTCCCCCGCTTGCGCGTGCGTGCGGGGGTGGACGCGACGGCGCCCGGAACTCCCGAGGTGCGGGTGTCGGTCGCCGACGTCACTGCCACCGCGCCCGTCGTCGACGGGGTCGCGGTACTCGATCTCGCGGTGCCCGACGCAGCGCTCTGGTGGCCCCGCGGGCACGGCGATCCGGCTCTGCACGACGCCCGGGTCGACCTCGTGGTCGCGGAGGGGTGCGTGGATCGCCGTGACGTGCGCGTCGGGTTCCGGTCGGCGGAGGTGCGCCTGACCACCGACGACGCAGGGGTGGGCTTCGCCATCGTGGTCAACGGCCGCGTCGTGCAGGTGCGCGGCGCCAATTGGATCCCCGACGACGCCTTCCCGCACCGGGTGGACCGAGCGCGCTACTCGCGTCGGCTCGATCAGGCCGAGTTCGCCCGCCTCAACCTCATCCGGGTGTGGGGTGGGGGCCTCTACGAATCGGAGGACTTCTACGCCGAGTGCGACGAACGCGGACTCCTCGTCTGGCAGGACTTCCTCCTCGCCTGCGCCGCGTACGCCGAGGAGGAGCCCCTCCGCTCCGAGATCGAGGCGGAGGCCCGGGAGGCCACCGCGCGTCTGGGCGCGCATCCCGCCCTGGTCGTGCTCACCGGCAACAACGAGAACCTGATCGGCCACCAGGACTGGGGCTGGAAGCAGAGGCTCGAACGACGCACCTGGGGAGAGGGGTACTACTACGGGCTCTTCCCCTCGCTCGTCGCCGAGATCGCTCCGCACGTCGCCTACGTCCCGGGAAGCCCCTTCAGCCCGGCCCGGGACGATCCTCAGAACGATCCGGCGCAGGGCACCGTGCACATCTGGGACCTCTGGAACGAGAAGGACTGGCCGCACTACCGCGACCACCGCCCACGATTCGTCGCGGAGTTCGGATGGCAGGGGCCACCGACCTGGAGCACGCTCGTGCGCGCCATATCGGACGACCCGCTGACGCCCGAGTCACCGGGCATGCTCGTGCATCAGAAGGCGATCAAGGGCAACGACCACCTCACCGACGGGCTGACCGCGCATCTCCCGCTCCCCGACGACATGGCCGACTGGCACTGGGCCATGTCGGTGAACCAGGCCGTGGCCATCCGGACCGCCGTCGAGTGGTTCCGCTCGCTCACCCCGCACTGCACCGGCTCGATCGTGTGGCAGCTGAACGACTGCTGGCCCGTCACCTCCTGGGCCGCCGTCGACGGAGACGAGCGCCCGAAGCCCCTGCTGCACGGGCTCCGACAGGCCAACCATCCTCGCCTCCTGACGATCCAGCCGGTGGACGGCGATGGTCTGCGCGTCGCGCTCGTCAACGACACCGCCGAGGACTGGATCGGCGAGCTCGAGGTGCGTCGCCTCCAATACGGCGGCGAGGTCGCAGCGAGCGAGGTCGTGCCCGTCCGGGTTCCCGCGCGGTCGGCCCACGATGTGGCGCTGAGAGCCCACCTCACCGCACCCGTCGAGCCGGAGCGCGAGCTCGTCGAGGCACGCATCGACGACGCGACCGCCCGGTGGTTCTTCACCGACTACCGTCACTCCGACCTCGCGCCGTCGCCGTGCTCGGTGGAGGCGAGCCGCCGCGGCGACGGCTGGGACCTGACGATCACCGCCGACGCCGTCGCGCGGGAGGTGACCGTGCTCGTGGACCGCGTGCACCCGGATGCAGTGGCCGACCGAGCACTGATGACCCTCCTCCGCGGAGAGCGCGTCGTCGTGCGGGTCGAGGGCGCCCCGGACGCGCAGCCCTCCGACTTCGCGCACCCGCTCGTGCTGCGCTCGGCCAACGACGTAGTGGCCTCGGCACGGCGCTCCGTCGGCGAGGCCGAGGAGCGCCGACCGGCGCGATGACTCCGGGTGGCACCTGCGGTCAGGGGTTCGGAAGCGACGACTCCGCGATCAGATCCGCGGTGCGACGGTTGGGCGGCTAGGGTGCGCTCGTGCCCATCCGCCCCGAGATCAGAGACTGGTTGCTCGACTCCGACCCCGCACTGCGCTGGCAGGTGCAACGGGACCTGCTCGCCGAGCCGCCCGAGGTGTGGCGGGCGACGCGGGCCCGTGTCGCGACCGAGGGGTGGGGCGCCGAGCTGCTGAGCAGGCAGGACGCCGACGGGCAGTGGGCGGGAGGCGCGTACTTTCCGGCCGGCCACTTCGACGGCGACGGAGCGCGGGAGCCGGGGCAGCCGTGGACCGCGACGACGTGGGTGCTGAAGGACCTGCGCGAGTGGGGACTCGACGCGGGCGCGCTCGCGGGCACGGCCGGGAGGCTCGCGGCGAACAGCCGCTGGGAGTACGACGACCTCCCCTACTGGGGCGGCGAGATCGACGTGTGCATCAACGCGTTCACGCTCGCGACGGGCGGATGGCTCGGCGCCGACGTACGCGTGCTCCGCGACTGGCTCCCGGCGCACCAGCTCGCGGACGGCGGCTGGAACTGCGAGGCGGAGGAAGGCAGGTCGACCCGCGGGTCGTTCCACTCGACGCTGAACGCCATCCGGGGCCTGCTCGACTTCGAGCGCATCGCCGGCGATACGCGAGTGCGGAGCTCGCGCCACGCTGGCGAGGAGTACCTGCTGCGGCGTCAGCTGATGTACCGCGAGAGCACCGGTGAGCCCGTCGGCGACTTCGTCGGATGGTTCGCCCACCCGAACCGCTGGCGCTACAGCGCGCTCGACGCGCTCGACCACTTCCGGTCGGCGGCGCTGCACGACGGCGTCGCACCCGACCCCCGCCTGGCCGACGCGATCGACCTCGTCCGCGCGGCCCGGCAGCACGACGGCACGTGGCTGCAGGGCAAGCCGCCCGAAGGGCGCGCGTGGGTCGAGGTCGACGCGCAGACCGGTGAGCGGTCGAAGTGGCTGACGCTCATCGGCACGCGGGTGCTCGACTGGTGGGACGCGTCGACCCGATGAGCGGCGCCGGTACGGGCCGATGCCCGACCGACGCCGCTCTCCGAGATCTCAGCTGTCGGAGGCGTCCTTCGCCTTCTCGACGTTGAGGCGCTCCTCGCCGCGGTTCTGGTCGAACCGACCCTGCTCGGTCAGCTCCGAGTCGTCGGTCTTCTCGCCGACGAACTCCTCCGCCTTGCCGGCGGCCTTCTGGGTGACGTCCTTCGCCTTGTCTCCGAGCGACATGTCTCTCTCCTGGTTCGAGTCGGCGGACGCCGACGGGTCTCAGCGGATGTCGGCGGG
>Ga0325401_1003116_pt1 | contig 15057 bp, 7 predicted proteins | sample PopdelMetagenome_FD_205666 | JGI IMG/M metagenome (GOLD analysis project Ga0325401, IMG submission 205666) | Populus deltoides microbial communities from Bellville, Georgia, United States - Xylem-PdKOR-R2 | ecosystem: Host-associated > Plants > Phyllosphere > Stem > Wood/Secondary xylem | place...
TTTTATAAACCTAATTTGATGTCATATATACATCATTATTTAATTGTTAGTGAATCATAGTTGGAACTAAAAATAATTTTTTTTGCTATCAATTCATAAGTTTATGATTGATTTGTTGTTTAGCGTACACACATCAATTTTCTTCTCTACAAAGTTTTGTTGTTGCAATCTCATCCCCTCCAATTACCTCGTGTTTTATCAATATCTTCTTTTGTTTGTTAAAACAAAAAATGTTAGAAATCTTAACTGTAATTAGTTGTTAATTCCATCCCTTGTTATTTTATTTTATTTTATAAAATTTGATCTTTATTTTTTTAATTTTTTTTTTGTTTTTTTATCATTTTTTTCTTAAATTTGTTTTTTCAATTCTATCCCTAATTATTTTGGTTGATTGAGAATTTGACATTATGATTTTTTCAAGTTTACTTTTTATGGTGTAATTCGGCATCATAATTTATGTCGCATGCTTTGAAGATTATACGGAGTATGAGGTTTTAGATCTTTTAAATTATTTATTTTTAATTTCATCAATCAACATTCAACATTGAGTTGGTTGGAGATTGACTTTCGTTATTTTTTTCTTAACTTTTCTTTCTATGATGTTTTCTCGATCTTATGTCATAGTTCATGGATTTTGCAGATTTACTAGGGTTGACTCGAGTTTTTTTCATATATATTTTTAAATATTATTATTTTTTTATTTTATCCTTCAATATTAAGATAGTTTGAGAATTGAGCTTCATAATTTTATTCAATTTGCTTTCCACGAGGTGACCCTAGTCTCACGACCAGGTTATAGAATTGACGTGCTGGCTCAAATAGACTCATGTCAATTTTTTTTTTGTTTTTTAAAATTGTTTTCTTTTTATTTTCTCCATTCGATATTTTATTTGCTAGGAATTGAGATTCATTTTTTTTTCATTTTTCTTTCTATGCAATTATCATGTTCTCATTTAATATTTTTACTTTGTTAACAAACAAGATCATTGGACCTTTTAAGAATATTGTAAAGATATATTTTCATAATATATATTGATAAGCTTTCATCTTTTGCATTGAATCATTATTAAGTTTTTGTTTTGTTTTACAAAATGAACATTAATTTACACTTGTTATTAATATACAATGAATATTAATAAATGCATCACACAAACACACACACACACACACACATATATGGAAGGCTGTTTGCCTAGTCCATTTCTGAAAATCACCACCGATTCTTGTTGATTTTCTCTTTTGCCAAAATGAAGTTTGCTTTGCTTCAATCACGTGTTTTTCTTTCATTATGTTGCTCGAAAGTTGCCAATGGAATAGTTCCGTCTATTTTTCTTTTGGAGATTCAATCCTTGACACATAAAATAATAATCAAAATCCCTACTTTGTTAAAGAGCAAGGCCCCTCCGTATGTAAGGGATTTCCCTGGAGGGAAAGCAACTGGAAGATTTAGTAATGGAAAAATATAGTCCGACTTGATTGGGAAGTTAGCTTTAGCAGGCTGAGCTTGCATGATTACTTTCTTTAGTTTTAATGCTCTTAACTGTTTGCATGATGCTAACTTTTCTAGTTATCATTATTTTTTCAGAAACATTTCTTTTTAATATTAAGAATAGATTACAAATGGTATATTTCCAATATGGTCCTTCAAGAAATTGATTTTTTCTCCTTAAGAAATAGCGTGAACTTTCATAATTTCTCATTTCTCAATATTGGACCTATCTCATGAATTTCTCTTAACCTTATTTTCCTTTATTTGTTGGATGGATATATGTCAGTTTTATCAATGGAATACCAATTGAATCTCTTCAAAAATTACATATCAAAGCTTCAACAAGTTGTTGGAGAAGAGAAGAGCAAATCCCATCATATCAAGAGGCCTATTTCTTGTTTCATTAGGAAACAATGATATTGCCACTACTTACTATTCATTTCATTAGGAAACAATGATATCAAGAAAGAAAAAATATAGTTACAATTGATGAATAAGAATAGGAGAAATCTTTAATTTTTGTAATTTGTAATTATAGTCACATTTTAATTTAATTGCTATTGATTAAGAAGTGCTGACAACTTATTGCTTTCTATTGGTGCAATGTTGAAGAATTTACATAATCTAGGATCTCGAAAAATTGGGTTTTTGAGTACGTTATCGTTGGAATGTCTGTCACCAGCTAGAGTTGTCGTAGGAGGGTTAACTAGAGAATGCTTTGAAGATATCAACAATGGAGCCATTGGATGCCCTAGGTTTACTCTCTAGAAAGCACCAGTTTGAGTCTCACAAACCTTAGAGCTACTGGAGACTTACATGGTCGTTAACTTCAGGGCCTGTGGGATTTGTCGAGGTGCGCGCAAGCTGGTCCGGACACCCACGTTAAAAAAAAAAAACAATGGAGCACAAATGTACAATACCAAGTTATCATTTGAACTAATTAGTCGTCTTAACTGTAGCCTTGCTGACTCGATGGACTGTTTGAGAGTGTGGTTGCGATTACTTTTTAAAGTGCTTTTCACTTGGAAATGCATCAAAATATATTTTTTTAATTTTTTAAAAATTATTTTTGATATCAGCGCATCAAAATAATCTGAAAACACTAAAAAAATAATTTAAAGCAAATAAAAAAATAAAAAAATTTTAAATTTTTTCAAAAACATTTTTAAAACGCAAAAATAAACAGGGTTCTAACTCTAAGATTTTCTATCTTGAACGATGTCGATAATAGTACCCTGCTTGCTGTCATCCAACATCCTGAAGCACGCATCAGGTAAAATATTCTATACAACAATTTCTCATTTCTTTACCTCAGTCATGGCATGATTGTTATAATTATATTATTAAAAACATCAAATTAACTAGCTAGCTGATTAGGAGAAATCTTTTAATTTTTGTAATTTGTAATTATAGTCGCATTTTAATTTAATTGCTATTAATTAAGAAGTACTGACAACTTATTGCTTTTTGTTTGTGCAATGATGAAGAATTTACATAATCTGGGAGCTCGAAAAATTGAATGCGTTACTATTGAGATGTCTGCCACTAGCTAGAGTTGCCGTAGGAGGGTTAACTAGAGAATGCTCTGATGATATCAACAATAGAGCACAAATGTAACTTGAGGGTGTAGTTCAATTAGTTAAATCTTGGATTTGCTCCTCAGAGGTTACTAGTTTCAGTCTCATAAATCTCAGAGTTACTGGAGGTTTACATGGTCGTTAACTTTGGAGCCTCAGAATATTAGTTAAGGTGCACATAAGCTGGGCCGGACGCCCATTGTTACTAAAAAAAAAAAAATGGAGCACAAATGTACAATACCAAGTTATCATCTGAACTAAGTCGTCTTAACTGTAGCCTTGCCGACTCCGACTCCAAGATTTTCTACCTTGATCAATGTCTATAATAGTACCCTGCTTGCTCTCGTCCAACATCTTGAAGCTTGCATGAGGTGAAATATTCTATACAACAATTTCCTGTTTCTTTACCTTAGCCATGACATTATTGTTATAATTATATTTTTAATAACATCAAATTAACTACTGATACTATCAAGATTTCAACAAGCTGCAAGAGGGTGTTGTGGCAAGGGAACCTTTGAGGTAGGGATAACTCAATGTAACCAAGGCACTCCTACACGCATCTTAATATGTGTTTTAGACATGATTTTCCTCTTACTCAGGCTATGAAATGCATCCCTATTTATAGGAGGTGGAATATGGATATTTTGTCTTTAATGATGACAAATTATGGCCTTTGGTTTGGCTGGGAAGGATTCCAACCGTTGGTTCAAAGTGTGCATCGTGAGTTGTCAAATTTGCTAGAAAAGGCTGCTTGATTTTACCTTTTTAGGTTGGCGCCGACGTCGGTGTCATGTTAATACTTCATAGGCCTAAATGGACCATACTCAAGGATAGAGGGATGTCAGTTGACCATTTTGGTGCATGTTTTGTTAATTTTGGTGGACATATAAGGCATTAAATGCACTTTAAAAGTAGCTCTTTGGGCAAAATCAGGGAAGACAATGAACAGTGATTAGACGACGTGTCGTCCGATCCTTTTTCTTAAAAAAATGCAAAAATAACACCTTTTTGGGTTAAATAAAGGTGTCAAACTTTAATTGAGTCCTTCCTCTTTCGCATCCATTCAATTGCACCCCTAATTAACCCTAAACCTTTGATTTAGTGCAATTTAGCCCCTACAGAACGTCAATTGGAACCCTGAATTTACGCGCCTTTTGTGGTTTGGTCCTTAGCCTCATTTTTATGCAATTTAACCCCTAATTGACCATTAAACTTTTAATTTCTTCAATTTTACCACTCGGTTTTTATCAATTAAGCCCCTATAGTTTGACGCCTTTTACAAATTGGTCATTAGGTGTGAATTTTGTCAATTTAACCCTTAAGTGACCCCACTTATTACAATAAATTAACTTGGTAAAAATTAAATTTGATTTCTTAAAATTCAAATCTTCTCAATTAAGCCTAAATTAGGCTCCCAAACTTAAATTTTCACCAAGTAAGCCCCAAATAAAATTAATTTGACCAATTTAAAGTATAATTGAGTCCTTATACTTAATAAGGTACAATTAGGCCTTGAATTTCCTTTAAAATTATAGGTTGGTTTTTTTTTAATCCTCCCTTGTCTACTTTCTTTACGTCACCAACTTTTATTTCATTTTATTATTTTTATTTTTTTAAAAGTGAATTTTAGGGAATAACGCAGAATGGAGTTATGACATTTAATACGTATAATTTTAATAATTGTAATCAAGAAGGCAGAAGAACTTACTCCCACCTTGTACTCAAGCCTAAGTATGAAGGCAGTTGTAACAAAAAAAGTAATACGAAAAAAGAGAAATATAATTCTGTTTCACTCTCTACAGTCCACATGCTTTTCTTATTTCCCTTGTTTTATTCCATTCTCCTTTTTGTCTGTTAGCCATTTTTTTTCTCAAATCAATTGTTCCCCCACCAGGTGCCCCTCTCTTCCTGTGCCTATAAATACAGAGGGATGAACGAAAAACAAGAGGGGGAAAAGATTACAAAGGGGCGACATTTTTTAGATTACAGAGAGGTGACAAAAAACAAGGGGAGAAGTTTTTAGATAGAGAACGATTTGGAGAACAGGGGATATTTTTTGAGGAGATGACAGGGGGGAACATTTTGAGACGACTAGGAAGAGATAGAGTTAGGGGGAGAAAGAAAAACAAAGAGAAAAGGCAAGAAAACAAGGGAGTCTAGAGGTGAAAAATAGAGAAGAAAATCAAGGAAAAAAGTGAGGAAAGAGAGAAAGAATAGAAAGAAAACAAAGAAAGAAAAAAAAAGGAAAACAGATGAAAGAGAGAAACAAGAAAGAAAGGGAAGCATAACAGAAGAAAAGGAAAGAAAACAGAGGAGAAGGGAACAACAATAACCTCTCTCTCTCCGCCGGTAGAAACAGCAGCACCGCCACCTGGAACCAACACCCGATCGCCAGCACAAGCCACCGTCATCCCAGCTACCAGAGCACCTCCATTCCAGGTAACTCTTCTTCTTCTTCTTCTTCTTCTTCTCTTCTTCCTGGTTATTCTCTTGCATGTAGAATATGTACTATTCACGTTTCTGCAACAAGAAAAACAATTAACCGGTAACCGGCTAATTATAATTCATTGGTTACTGTGCATAGCAGCATAGTAACCAGTCCATTGGTTGTTTCGGGCTGGACCATCAGCCCAGCTCACACGAATGGGTTGAGTCCAGCCTTGTAGAAAAAGGTTGGTTTTTGTTTTTGGGCCGGTCCCGATCCAGTTTCATTTTGGGCCCAAACCCAATTCATTATTATAATATATAATGTTATATATTGTATATTGTTTTTTTTTTAAATCTCATAAATCTTTTCAAAAAATTGTGATTTTTGGCTCGTTTTTTTATACTATTTTTATTAATGTTGATTTGTATTTTTATATCATAATGATATAAATTCGGTATTAAAATACACAAGTTTTCTCCAAAATGTTGCAAAAAGTTATAAAAAAAATGATATCATATTTTCATACAACAAAGATTTAAAAATATGTGCTAGCATGCATTTCAGATTTAATAACCAGTTTATTAAAGTTACGAGAACTAGGCCAATATTTAAAAAATTAAAAAAAAATCATTTTATTTTCTTTTAGTATCTGGGGTTACGACCTTATACGTAAGATGTATTCTGGATATTAAATTCTTTTGTTAATGTTAGAACGATTAGGTTTTACCTGATAAGATAAGGATATCTTTACCGAGACAGACTTTTCTTAAACCATAGATGGACCAACAATTAAAAATATAATAACACCTTACCATATATCAGACAATTAAACAACGCAACTTACTTTAGGTAGGATGTATTTGGGCTGTTAATACCTTTCCGTTACACAACTAGCACTACCAGAAAATCGATAAATACAAACAGAAATACCGAGGGAATATTTTTGTCGGTAAATTTTCGAGGGATTTTACCGACGGAAATATTCCCTCGGTATATACTGAGGGAATTACAATGGGAAAACAAATTAAAACAAAGCAAACAAAAAAAATGATGACGTGTTATTTTTACCAACGGAATTACAAAGGGAATCACCGACAGAATTTTTCGTCGGTATTTTTTAGAGAGCTCTAGACTTTCCAATTACACTGTTAATTGTTGTTCTTTACAAACAAAATCACCAACGGATTGAAAAGTCATCGGCCGACATTATTTGGCGGTTTTCTGAAAAAATTCAATTAATTTAAAATTTCATTTAAATATTATAGACGGAATCGCCGATGGATTGAAAAATCATCAGTAATTGTTGGCGGTTTCTGAAAACTTTTTATGAAATTGAAAATTTAAATTAAATATTACCGATAGAATTACTGACGGAATAATTAAAAAATATTAATATTCAATTATCCGTCGATAAATCCGTCGCTAACTCGCCCCAACAAAAAGCTTGAATCCCCTTATTTTACAAGGGACAGACTCATTTATTCTTCTTCTTCTTCTTCACTATATGTAAAAAACATCAATATCTATTTCTTTCTCTTATTTTCTCTCCTCATCTTCTTCTCTTTTCCTCCATGCTCAGGTATGTCTTCTTTTTCTTTCTTCTTTTATCCTCTTAGTTTTTTTTTTTTTTATTAATGTGCTTCATGAAAATTTTTTTCTTCCCTTAGCTTCACTTACAACTACATTAAGGTAAGATTTTTCTTTTTTCTTCTTTTTTCATGATTTTTTTCACTATATTTGTTTTTTATTTTATTTTTAATTGTTTTTGTTCTTAATAATTGTATAAATGTTGTTGTGAGATTGTTTTTTTCATATGAGATTAATTTTTAGTTGATTTATTTATAGGATTTTTAAATTTTTAGCAATTGCACTTCATTTTTTTCATATGAATTATTTTAGTTGAATTTATTTTTTCATTTTATTTATTTGTTGCAAATTTGTTTAAGTTGATTTTCTTATTCTTTTTTCTAATTGTCTGAGGGGCCAATTGAAATGAGCAGCAAGTGTAAGAACCAGGCGGATGGTGGCAGGTTTCACCACAGGACTAAAGGTGTCACCATAATCCAAGCCAGGTTCTTGACTAAACCCTTTTGCAACCAGCCGTGCCTTGTGTCTAGCAATAGATCCATCCGAATGACGTTTAATCTTGAAAATCCACTTGCATCCCACCAAGTTCCTTTTTGCTAGTAGGGGAATAAGACTCCAGGTGCCTTGAGTATGTAAGGCATGAATTTCATCTTGCATGGCCTGTAACCACACAGGAGCTTTGATAGCAGATTTGTAAGTAGCTGGTTCTATCAAAGACAGATAAACTGCACTGGAGTCCTGAAGACTGGCTAAGAAGGCCTTCCGTTTATTGATGCCACTTTTGCTTCTGGTTTGCATGGGATGCAAATTTAGAGAAGGAATGGACAAGACCACTTACAAGTTGTCAGGATTAAAGGCAGTAGAACTGATACTAATATCAGGCGCCACAGGAGGAGGGGAAGAAGCTTAAGTGGAAGCAGTAATGGATTGAGGACTAGGAGAAACTGTAAATAAAGCAGGTGTATGGTAGGAAGGAGAACCAGGGAAGGAAGGAATAACTGTGTTCTCTGTATTAACAAGAAGCACAAGACATGTAGAGGAGGAATAGGATGGTGAGGATTGAACTGTGGTTGGGGGGATATGTGAGAATTCAGGATATGGAAATTGTTTTTCATCAAATATAACATGTCTTGAAACAAACAATCGCAGAGTAGGCACATGATAGCACAAATAACCCTTGCACTTGATGCCATATCCAAGAAACACACACTTTGATGTTTTTGGCTGCAATTTGCTATGATTATAAGGGCGAAGGAGAGGAAAACAAGCACAACCAAAAATCCTAAGGTGATTAACAGCTGGAGAAGACCCAAAGAACATCTCAAAAGGAGACTTGTGAAGAAGAACTGGAGTGGGCATACGGTTGATGAGGTATGTAGCTGTTAAACATGCATAAGACCAAAATTAAGATGGTAATTTGGCAGTGTGCAATAGAGTTATTGTGGTCTCTATAATATGTCTATGTTTCCTCTCAACTACCCCCATTCTGTTCAAGGGGTGTGGACATGAGAGGTGATGGACAATGCCTTTGTCAATAAGAAATTGTTTTAGACGATTGCAGGTGTATTTCCCCCCATTAGTCTGCAGAGTTTTAACAATAGCAGAATATTGTGTAACAAGATAGGAATGGAAGGCAACAAACGTAGAAAACAGATCAGACTTATTGACTAAGGGAAATAACCAGCAATAACGTGTACATTCATCAACAAAGATAGTATAATGTCTATAACCATCCACTGAGATACATGGTGCAGGTCCCCATAAATCAGTATGGATAGTGGAAAATGGAGAAACAAATGTATGATGATGCTTAGGGAAAGGCAGTTTGCTAACTTTCCCTGCAAGACAGGGATGACACATCATAGGGGAAGAAGTTTTAAGAACATGAATATGAGCTTTATTCAGCATGAGAGAGACAACAGAATTTGTGGGATGTCCTAACCTATGATGCCATAGATTGGACTGAACAAGTTGGCCAAGAAAGGCCTGAGCTGGTGATTGCTGAGTAGAAGACGATGGTGAAAAAGCATGGATAGGATATAGGCCATTACTGCACAAGCCTCTGTAAAGAATCCTCTTGGTGGCTTTGTCCTGAATCCAAAAGCAAAATGCATCAAAAATAAGCCAGCAATTATTATCAAGGCAGAGCCGATGGACTGATAATAGATTCTGAGTTAATTGAGGAACAAGTAGCACAAAATCCAACTTGAGTGAAGACATAGAAGAATGAATGATAGACTGACCAACATGAGATACTGTCAAACCTTCACCATTGGCAGTTTGAATTGTGTCTGTTGTTGGATATGGTGAGGCCAATGTCAGATTATTCAAATCTGCTGTCATGTGATTAGTGGCACCAGAATCAGTGAGCCATACTTGAGAGGATCCTGAAGCATTGGATGCTGGTTGTGCAGAGTTGACCATGGTGTGCATGGCTTGCATAGTAGGCTGTGAATCTGGAAAACGAGCAGAGGAGAATGAGGGATGTGGTGAAGGGGCTCGATATGAGGTATGTTGCATAGTTGGTGATTGTGTGGGATAGGACTGCTGAGAAGGATAAGCAGCAGTAGGATACATGCCAATATGGTTTGGTCCTTTGTCATTATAGAAGCAGAACCAGGTAATGTGATTAGATCTGCAACATATATGACATTTAGGTTTCTTATAAGAAGAAGCATCACAAAACGGGGTAGTATGTCCCTCAAAATTGCAGAGTTGACAGATTGGCATCATGGATGCAGGGTGACTGTGAAATTGCTGATTAGGTGAAGAACCAAGAATGCCAGGATTAGAGTGTGGATGTTCATTTGCCATAGAAGGAAACACTGGTCTAGAGTGAAAATGTCTAGCTCCTTGAGTAAAACGACCTCTACCAGTGTTTCTATTTCCACTATAAAGCTTAAATCCTCTGTTAACAGCCTGAGATGAACTATGATTCATAGAAAAACCTGTAGTTGCAGCCATTACTGTCATTAGAGGAGCATGAGCTAATGCCTCTACAATCACTTCCTCTGCAAGCAACTGTGAATGAAAATCATGCAATGAGATCACACTCTCTCGTCCTCTTATAACATATCTAAATGTGTTATACTCCATAGGCAACCCATTGAGAGCCAGAATAACTATATCTTCATCAACAAAGTATACACCAGTAGCTGAAAGATAATCCCTAACTTCTTTAAGACGATGAAGATATTGTGAAATCGAATCTGCTCCTTTTTTAATTGTTTGTAGATTAGATTTCATCTGAAAAATGCTGGTTCTAGACACTGTTGAAAACTGCTCCTTCAATCGATTCCACAGATCCTTGGAGCTGGTGCTACCAATTGCATAAGACATAGCAATAGGGGATAATGTAGCAGTGATTAATTGCATGATGGCTCGGTCATGCATTTTCTAGACTATAAATTCATCATTTTGAGAAGAAGCAATTCCAGACTCGCATGAAGTTGAGCTGAGCTGAGGTGGACAATGAATTGATCCATCAACATATCCCATAATGCCATTGCTTTCGAGCAAAAGTTGCATCTGAAAGTTCCAATTGAGGTAGTTTGAATCATCCAGCTTGACATTAACAGATGTAGGAATAGAAGGAATGAGAGCTGTGATTGGAGATTGCAGAAGTTGAAGTTGTGAAGCAGTCACCATTGCAAGATTAGTAGATTATCAATCAGAGATCAGAATGTGGAGAAGAAGCAGATAGAATGCGGAAGCAATCAGAAGGGATCTTTAGGCGTGAGCTATGAGCTCTGATACCATGTTAACATGTAACTTCAGTAGTAGATACAGAGAGGTTGAGTGAGAGACGAGAGAAAAATGTAAAACTTATTAATCTTCTTCTTTTCTGTTATTCAATCCACCATCTTACTGTAGTTAGTTAGTTATATATATATACATGCACTGTAACAACTTAACTGCATGTAACTAACTTTTCTAACTAACTAACAGTTATCTCATAACAGATTTATTAACCAATATTACACTTATCATTCACTGTACTCTAACATATAGAAGCTGGAGATACCTCGAAAGAATTTGTTCAAATGTTCTCTGAGGAGAGGAGAAACGAGTGCCTTATAAGCACTTTCAGTTGGATGGTAGCTGTCCCAAAATATATGATCGGAAACATTTGCACACATCACAGGAGTATATCGATTACATAATATAGATACCTCCAAACCCCCAGTACCACAACATCCTTTATCCACAACTTGAAAACCTGAAAACAACGAAATCAGCACAGGTTACGAACCACGGATACTTCAAAATCCTTCACATGTTCATACGGATCCCATATGTACAATAATTGATCTGATACTTTCAAGATTCTGAAAAGCATTGAATACTTACCCAACGTATAAAAAATTCAAGGAAATGGGTAATTTTAGTACCATATAAATTAAGGAAATCATAACAGTGTTAAGGAAATCAATTTAACTACACACATAAAAAATCAAAATTAAGGAAATCAATCATAACTGTGCTAGAATGAGTGATCAATTGGGGCATATAATGCGAAGACACAATGCACATAAAATATATATTCAAGATATATTTATTTCTATCTCTACTCGTTTCATGAATGGGTTGGTCTTCGATCACATACCAGACCTCATTTTCACTACTTTTATTAATTAACAGTAATCATTACTGAAGGGAGGTTAATTTAAAGCAGGCTCGAAAGCACGGCAAAAAACGTGGTTGCTTACCAAACTAGCTGTAGCATTCCCATTTGAATCTGCAATTGCGGTCATCCACCCTTTCATCCTGTCCTTTTTTTAATGAATTATAACTGTATGGCCCTCAGATTTTTCTTTTTTTTAAAAAAAGTGAATCTCTCGAGTCACGAAGATTGAAGAGAGGGTACCCCAAAAACTTACAAGAAGCATGATCCACCTCCACACTTTTCCACGACGAGAGTAGCCTCTTTCCGTGCCACCTGTATTTCTTCCGTGGTTGATACTGCATTGCGAGGTGATTTTAAATATCCACTTAATTATATGTATAGAAAAGTTGAATTACTAGCTTGAGGATAGGTTTTCTTGAGTTTAAAAGGTGGTTTGGCTTGATTTCTACTTGACAAGTATGGCACTAATCTGGCACTTAGTTGAGTTTGATTTGGTACTCCTTGAAGTAATTAGTTGACAAGTCATATCACATATCAGATTCATCAAGTTTACAAGAAAGTCTCAGACAAACAAATAAATTATTGTGACAGATGAGCACACGTACTGAACTAAGAAATTTATCTGTCGCACCGTACCTACCAGAAGCCCTCTCTCCTTCCATATGCTGGGGTCACTTAATTTATTGCATAATAACTCGGGAGGTTGCAAGAAGGGCAGTTGGGTATCTGTAATTTAAACGTATTTTTGTATTTTAAAAATGTTTTAAATTAATATATTTTTAATATTTTTATATTATTTTGATGTGCTGATATAAAAAATAATTTTTTTAAAATAAAAATAAATATTATTTTGATGTATTTTCAAATAAAAAAACATTTTAAAAAACAATCACTACCACATTTCTAAACATATTTTTAGTTATTTCTATTTGCCTACCACGTTTTAGTTCCAATCTTTGGACAAATAATTAGATAAATTTATTTAAAATGTACTTTTAATATCATCTAAAAAAACTTAATTTTAATTAATATGTAAATTAGTTTATTTAGCAGCACTATGTTATGTAAATTTTAATTAAACTATTATGTTATGTAAAATTATGTCATGTTATGTAAATCTTTATTAAACTGTATATGATCAAAAAAATTTCTAAATGTAGAAAAAGTTGAGGTTGGAGGGAACTATTTGACATTGTTATTAAACCTACCTCAACATGTCAACGTTAAAACTTACTAACCTACTTTATTGTTGAGCCTATATTTAAAATTAAACCACATGGAATTTATCTTGATGTGACCTAGTCGGCTAGACAATTTTAAAAGCAACCTGAATGACTGGTCAAAAAATATCGTTTGTCATTCTTTTTTTTTTTCAAGATGGCACTTTTTTTTAAATATTAAGATTGTGATATATTGAATCAACTTGAGTTTCGCGGTTTAACCCACCAAACCTGAATGACTGGTCAAAAAATATCGTTTGTCATTCTTTTTTTTTTTCAAGATGGCACTTTTTTTTAAATATTAAGATTGTGATATATTGAATCAACTTGAGTTTCGCGGTTTAACCCACCAAACCCGTAATTCAGGTCATGCACTCCACGAAATTTAATAACTTTATTTTTTACTTAATTGTATGATAAAAAAATAAACAGTTGTAAAGTCAAGTATAAATCAAATATCAAGACATTTATTTGAGACTTTAATAACTTTATAGAAAAAAAAACTAAAATAATTATGAATATCAATTTAAAATAAATTAAATATTGTATGATGAGATTGAAAAACATTTAATAAAGAATTAAATTTAAATTTAAAAGGATGAAATAAAAAGAAAAAAAAGAAAAAAAAGGGGACCTCCTTCGCTAAGCAAAAGAAAAGGAAAGAAAGAAAATATTTTATTTAGTGTTTATATGAATAGTTATGGAGGAGATTCATATCCAAATTTTCTTAGCATGTAGTATAATATATAATTGCCTCTACAGAATTGGAAAAAAAAACCAATTGCAAGAAATTACACGGGTGAATATTATTTATTTTAAATAGTGCTTAATTACATAACATGCATGGATACTTCCAAAATTATCTTGAGGATGCTGGTTGAGCTCCTGCTTCGCTCTCCATATAAATGCACAAGCAAGGAACCATTCGAGACGCCAACAACATTTTTCTCCTCCTTCGTCAACCTAATCACATCAGGAGGGATCGAGAAAGCCAGGGAAGATTATCAAAAACCATGAAGTTTCTTTTATTGAGACTAACGTCTTGTTGCTTTTATCCTACCTTGTTTCTCTTTCTCACTGTTGTATGCAGCGTTAAATCTTCGGTAAAGCTACCACCTAATGTTACTGTTCCAGCACTTCTGCTATTTGGGGATTCCATAGTTGATGCAGGCAACAACAACAATATTCGAACACTTGTCAAATGCAACTTCCCTCCTTACGGCAAGGATTTTGAAGGAGGAGTTCCTACAGGAAGGTTTTGTAATGGAAAAGTTCCTTCGGACATCATAGGTATGATAACAAAACCTCTCTCTCTCCATAACATTTCAAAGCTAATGGCTTGATATATGGCTCACATGTCCTGAAACTCCTCCTGGATTTCCAAGCTTTATATATTTGGAGGAGTCAGCAACGTCATGTCCAGTTTCAGTATCGCCACACAGGACTCAAATTAATTAGCAATTATATATATATATAATTGTTTCATAACCATGCATAAAATCTTCAAATTATAACCAATTTTTTTTAAACATATCCTAGTTCAGTATTTAATTATATTTTGAGAGCTATTTTGAAAAAAAAAAAAACCCTATATTTTTCAGTTCTCAAAGGTGTAGTGAGACAAAAATCTAGTTCCATGGAAATTGGGATCGTGAGCCATTAAATTGAAGGTTGGAACAGTATTTCATAATTATTATTTTTTCCACGAAAAACAGGTGTAACAGGGCTATCTCTCTGAGGGAAACATATTGTACAAAACACTTTTAAATTGTTTAGTTTCAGTACATTGATTTTTTCTTATTTTTTAATGATATAGTGGTTGACTTTTACCTATTATTGTTTAGTTTCAGTACATTGTTTAGTTTCCTGAAATGGGTTCATTTGGAAGGTAGAGTAGTAAAATTCTGACTCTTTAAACACAGCAAAAGCCATAAAAGAAGGTCAAGATGCTTAATCGAATCTCAAAAATGTCAAAGCCTTTTTAAATCATGATGCTGCACTTGAAGCTAATTGACCAGGAATCCCTCTTTCTTCTGCTTTTTTCTTTAGCTAAAGAATTGGGGATTAAGGACACATTGCCAGCATATTTGGATCCAACAGTTCTACCTCAAGATCTGGTAACAGGA
>Ga0325401_1003117_pt1 | contig 15053 bp, 4 predicted proteins | sample PopdelMetagenome_FD_205666 | JGI IMG/M metagenome (GOLD analysis project Ga0325401, IMG submission 205666) | Populus deltoides microbial communities from Bellville, Georgia, United States - Xylem-PdKOR-R2 | ecosystem: Host-associated > Plants > Phyllosphere > Stem > Wood/Secondary xylem | place...
TGTTGATTGATATATAAATAAAAAGAGGTGGTGAAAATGTACTTTTTGGTCTCTGTTTTAACCTGTAGTATGTCAAGATAGATGAAGAATTTTGGTGATGAGATTGAAAGTATTTTATGAAACCATCGAAAAAATCTACAAAAAACAACAGAAACTTATTTATGTTTTTTCAAAAAATAAAATAAAATTGAAACGCAATGTTAAACGGTGATGATACGCCATTCTGGCAATTCCTAGAGATAGACATTCCATGATGGGGAATATATTATGTGTTCATGAGGGAGTGAAAAGAGGTCCCCACCGTGATGGAGGAATAATGAGAAGATGGCTTTTGGCATCAGCCAATAGCCCCTTCTATGCTCCAAAAAGTTCGTCTCTTGTTGTGGGGTCGAGAGAGTGAGCTATAAGCATGTGTTGTTTTGCTTCCTGTGATAGGGATCTTGTCGTCTATTTTTTTTTTTTATATAATCTGGATGTCTGGGTCCATTTATGTACATCATAATTAATTTTTAGATCCACTAAATATTTTACAAGTCTAATAAATATATAAAACACCACAGAAATAATAGATATATATATGCGAAGACTCCAAATCCAGAACACACAGGGAGACTAAAGACTGCTTGAAGTGCAAGCCTCGGTGTCTTGTCGTCTATTTCTTGATTGGATTCATGGTTATCTTAATATGGTGAGCACTCACGGGAGGGCAGGCTATCTGATGGCAAGGGAGTAATATTACTCAAAATGAACAAATCCTGTGGAGCAGTCATTTTGCTTTTGTCTTTACTTTCTTACCTCGTATTCTCTCTATTTAAAGACAGAATGCAAATGTCATGTGGTCTTACCTCTGACATGCCACCGAGGAAATTCTTTTCTGATTTTTTGTTACTTTAAAATTCCCAATTTGGGCAAAACAGTTAAAAAGTCAGCAGATTAAGGTCCGTACGATAAAAATGTAGTAATATTTTTTAAAAAACTATTTTTTTATTTGATAATATAATAACAAAAAAAATAAACTTTCATAAAATTAAATTTCAACAAGAAAGTTTATTTAAGATTATGGCAATTTGATAAAAAGTAAATCAAAATAAATTATAAAAATCAATTCAAAATAAATTAAATATTGAATGATGAAATTAGAAGAACAAAAATAGACGAAAAAAATTCAATCAAAATAAAAAATATATATAAGATAGAATTTTAAAGAAGGAAAAAAAAATATCAACTCAATGAATCAACCTTGAAACCTCCCGACCTAACTCTTTACTTTGCTCGAGTTTAAAATTAACCTATATGGGAGTAGCCCCGACATGACCTAGTTGACTTGGCTAGTTTAAAGACAACTCAAATGACCGGTAAAATATTTGGTTTGACTTTTAAAAAATAAAGATGATATTATTTTTCAATATTAAAACAAAAACCTATTGAATCGACCTGAGTTTCTTGGCATAGCCCATCAAACTAAATGTCAGGACGTTTATTTAGGACTGCGATAACCTCACAAAAAAATTATAAAGATCAATTTAAGATCTATGAAATCTTGAAGGATAAATTGAAAAAAAAAACAAAAAATATTCAATTGATAGAAATAAATTGAATGTCAGAATTAAAAAAAAAAGAGATTTTTTTCAATATTGAGATGAAGACATATAATTAGATTCTCCTGAATTTCACGGTTTAATTTATCAAATTAAATGTCTCGATGTTTTTTTAAACTGCGATAATCTCATAAAAAGTAAATAAAAAATATAAAGATCAATTTAAAATCAATGAAATCTTGAAAAATAAAATTAAAAACAAAAAACAAAAACTATTCAATCAATAAAAATAAAATTGAATGTCGGAATAAAAAAAAAAAAAAAAAAAAAGGGAGCCAGCTCCTTTTTTCGTTAATATGAACAATGAAATAGCTGGATTTCCCCTAGTTCTTTTTTCGTTAATAGGATCAGTTGATATATATGTAGGAATTCCAAGTAGTTCGCATGGATTCCATTTTTTTGTGATAGAAAGATTTCTGGTGAATTTATGCACATTCCACCATGCATGACTACGAATGAGCCTTGTTAATGTTGTGACAGTGTAGTTTTTATACGAAGGACAATTCTTCATCCTCTATAAATAGCGGTTTGTAGAGATGGAGAATATACCCTATAAATATGCTTGTGCCTTCGGTCAGAGTTTTAATACCATCTAATATAGATGAAAGTTAATATATATATATATATATATATATATATATATATATATATATATAATTAACATGAACAAGCAATATAAAATTATATTGCATAGGGTCACATCATAAATTCTAATTTAAAACTTTATTACTCAATTTTTTAAAAAAATTCTCTCCTGAGGTTTACGTACAACTCCTAAAATAAATCCAAAAACCTATATAATCAAACTAAGATTACTAAAATTAAAGAAAAGTTAATAAAATTCCTAAACAAAATAGAAAAAATAAAAATAACTAAAAAAAAATAATTTTTATTAAAAACCTTCTGCATCAGTCTCACTGGGATGAATTAAAACTTGCCAGTGAATTTAAATTAATTTTGCCTCAATCTTGTGGATTTCTATCAAGGCTCTTCAACCCCTTTTTTTTAGATTTATAATAATTTTAGATATCAACTTCAGCTCCTTCATGTTAAATTTTGTATAGGGCACATTAATTAACTGACTTCTAAAGTAATGAATTGCAAACCTCACTTTATTCATCAACATGTGTTGTGTTGTAACTCATTCCCTCTAATCCCGACGAGAGAATGTGAATTTATGCTAAGAAAAATCCCTAATCCATTCAGTTAGATGTTGGTGCTATCAATGAAATCTCGGTGCTTCAATAGATAATTTTTGAAAATATTCAAAAAATATTATCAATTGAAATCTTTAAAAATAATAATAAATTTGTTCAAACAAACATTTTTAAAGTTATTGTCACACATATGTGACATCACGACGATCATCATTCTAGATCAAGATTTTGGTATGGTGTTGAAAAAATAAGGAATTGTTGTTCTTTTTATGGTTTAAAAAGGTTTAGAGTTTCTACCTGATATTTTAATCACTAGGAACTCTAACTAGTCTTTAGAGTTCGGATAAGAAGACTAATTATGTATAAGGAGAACAATATCACATCTAGTATACCTTACCTAGTGTCATAATTCAATTTTTAACAACACAAATTTAAAAAAAAAGAGAAAAATGAAAATGAATGAAGAATAATTTGAAATTTGGGTCAAGACAATATATACTGGAAGTTTCAAGGACTAATCAAGGTGGATTTATAATTTTTGGATTCAATTTTGATAAAAATTAAAAGAATTAATAAGTTTGGGGACTTAATTAAACTTTGAATTAGTTTAATTAATGAATCAAGAGTTTAATTGAAGATTTGATTAGATTGAAGACTTAATTAAACTTTGAATTAGTTTAATTAATGAAATCAGGGGTTTAGTTAAAGAAATATCAAAGTTCAGGGTCAATTTAGATCTAAATTACAAGAAATTAAATTCTAGAGACCAAATTGAATAGACGCTGATACTTAAAGCGGAAAATTGAAGAATAACCCTTAGTCCAAAATGACGTCGTTTTACATTTCCTGTTTCATCATCTTCTTCCTCTATAAACAGAGGAAACGAACGGCAAAGAAAAAAAGGAAATGCTGCCCAGAAGGTGTCAACTCAACCCAGGAAAAATGTAGACCATTCGGTCTTCCACAGTTCCTAAACCAATCAGGTCTCCCTCAATGCACAGCTGGAGTTTGGATCAAAACCTATCACCAACAGTCCAATCGTGGCGGGACTGTTGGTGTCCGAGTCCTTGCTGGAAACCAACTCCCCAGCCATGCTTATCAGGAGGAGAGACGTGGGCTGAGGCAGAGAAGGAGGATCCCTATAAATACAAAGGAAATCAACTTTCGCAGGGGACAAGAACAAAAAAAAGGAGAAACGAATGAAAAGAAAGACAGGAAAAAAAAGAGAGAAAAAAACGAGTTAGGGAACAAGAAAAAAGAAGTAGAACAAGAACAGGGAGAGAAGGAGAGGACCAAGAGAACACAAAAAGGGCAAGAGACAAACGAAAAACGAGATAGGACATCGTCAGGCCAGATCGTCACCATCGTCTTCGTCTCTAGCCTTCAGCACCAAGTAAGTCCCTCCTCTTTTTCCCTGCTTTGCCATTTTAATTAGTTGTTCACTGTGCAAGCATGCGTGCATTAATTCATGCATGCCCGCTGCAGACATAACCGGGTCGCTAGCTCAGGCCAGGTAACAGATGAGGCCGGCTGGGTTGATCTCAGCCGTACAGCTAGGATACATCTAGTCAAAGTTTTTAAACCCGGCTCGGTGGCCGGCCCGGTCCAAGATCCGGGTTCCGAGTTTTGACCGGGTCGGCCAGGTCAATTTCTATTTTTAAAAAAATTCAAAACGGCGTCGTTTTAGTAAAAAAAAAATCAACGGGTTGCAACCTGGTTTTTGACCAGGTTTTGCCGGGTTAACCCACCGGGTCAGCCGGGTCACACCGGGTCATGCCTTATGCTATTTTTTCATCAACCCGGCCCAGTTCCAGCCCCGGGTCGGCCGGGTCCTGGGTCGACCCTCCGAGCCGGGCCGAGTTCCAAAACACAGCATCCAGTTCATATATATATATATTATGGATTTGTTCACTAGTATTAGAGTCAAGAGTACTGTATTTTTTGGGTTGATCAATATTTTCCAACACCGAAATTGGAAATATTCATAGGCAAATATCCACTGACACCAAAGTTAGAAACATTATGGAAAGACCAGAAGAATGGAATAAAAACAAACTATTAGCAATTTTAGATAATACCAGCAATGTAGCATGTCTTATGTAAGACGTTTAAGCGGTGAAAGTATCTTCCTTTTCGTGTAACTAGTCCTATACCATAGAATCTCTGTTGACCAGTTAGAATTTCTAGTGACCATAATATTAGGTGACGACTTTTTAAACGAGACCTTTCCCCAAAAAATAAAATGTCAGATATCTATTTTTTTCGTACATTTAAATTTTTACAGATCATCGCGATGTCTGGGTGTGACACCTAGAGTAAGCTACATTGCTTATTTTTATGATTACTAAGGCTCTATTGTGTTTTTCTAATTATTGGTCTGTCTATTCATTCAAGCAGGTTCATCCTAGTAGAGTGAACCATGGATTTACAATCAAATCTTATTATTCAAAAGCCTAAATATTTTTTATTTCTTTTAATATTAAGAATACATCTTAAGTATAAGTTCATAATTCTTAAATATTAAAAGTGAAAAAATGATAGAAAATGAGATGTTCATGGACTTAATATGCCTTCTATAATATTGGAATACATCTTACGTATAAGTTTATAAACTCTAATATTAAAAATAAACAAATTGATTGTTTGCTATTTTTGAAATTTAAGATAAGTTCTCATAACTTTAATAATCTTGTTATTAAATCCATGATGCATACAAAATATAAAAATTATTTTTTTTGGTATTTTCAAGAAATACTTAATCATGCAAATATTTTTTTATCTTATTCCCTTTCTCTTTTATATTTTTTTATTATATTTTTAATTAAAAATGTAAAATATGTATTCTTAAAGAAACTTGGTCATATGCAATTAAAATATTTTATTAATTAAAAAATTTATCCTTTTTTTACCATTTATTTAACACATGAATGAGATAAAAGAAAAAATAAAAATACAAACCTCCAATCATCCTTTTTTACCCACACATCCTTTTTTTTCCACTATTTTACTCACATACCCTACAATCATATTTTTTACAAACCATTAAAATTCAACAATAATTAAAAAAACATATTAAACATCATTCAAATTCCAAAATGGACCTTTCAAAGGTTGGGAATAAATTGGAGAAGTTTCTGAAAAATCAGGAACAGTGTTGAAAGACCTTATAACAATGGTGACACATGTGCCCCACGCGTCGTCGCCACCGTCGGTGAGTGGGCTCATATGCTGTTGCCGGTGAGGATAAAAAAATGGTGGATCTTAAACTGTTTTTCCCCCTCTTTCTTTCTATGCTTGCGATGAAGGCCATCGTTTCTTGCAAAACAAATAAAAATTCACTTCGACATAGATTTTTAAGTTTAATGGTTTGTTTCCTTCCTTCTCTCTTAGATTTGCTTTCTCGCTTCTGATATCCTCTTCTTCTTCACAGTTATTTGCTATTGTGGCAGTGGGTTGGTATTGACACAACACCATAAATCAAAGATGTGGATGTTGATTTATGCCAATAAAAGAGAGATGAAAAGAAGTTATTGGTCTTAGTTTTTTTCTTGTAGGGCTGTAAGGAAAAGGAAATAGGTATGTAGAGGTTGGTTTGATTTAGGTGATTTGGGGCTGATTTTCGATGGCAGGTAGCTGGTTATGATTGTGCTAATGGAGAAAGTTGTTATGATGGTTTAAGGTTTTGTGGGTTGTTGTGATAGTGGGAGGATAAAGGAAATGATCTATGGCTGGCGTTGGGATGGTCAAATAAGTGGAGGAAATGGGTCTCGATTTGGGTTTTCTCATGGTGCAGAGAAAGACCGCCATTTCCAACGATGAGAGAAAAAACAAAAGGGTTACTCGTATTGAGATAAAGAGGCTGGTGTGCTAAAGGAGGTGGCATGGTGTGCTGCGCAATGAGGAAGGGAGATGGATAATCGAGTGTTTTATACTTTAGGCTGAGATAGAGTAAGAGTGGCTGGTGATTTTTCTTAATGTATCCAAGTTGGTAGAAGATGATGTGTATAATAAAGGAGAGATAGGTGAAGATGAGTGTTTTATTTTTGTGTATGACTAATGGCTAGTTTTTTTTTAAAACAAAAAAAAAAAAGAGGAAAGATAGGTTTGTTAGGGTTTTTTTATGTGAGAGAGTAGCTCTTTTTTTTACTTGTGTATTTTTCTCATCCCCTCTTTTAGGTTATCATTTTGTTTATAGCATTTTTTTTTAAGTGTGCATAACCACTTATTTCTTTCAAATTTAATTTCTAAAATTGTTCACGCTCATCTACTATTTTCTTGATTTCTTTAAAATCTTCTACCACCATTTGGCTTCTAATTTTTTTAAATATCATTTTTTTAAAATAACACTATACAATTCAAAACTTTTTTTAAACAATACCCTTTCCTGTTATTTCTTAATAACATTTTAATCACTTAAATCTTTCTTTTTTTATGTTTGATTGATTATTATCTTTTTTTTTTATTAACTTTTTTTATAAAAAAAATATTAGTACAAAAACAATAAGCAAAATTGTCAAAAATTATGAAATGACTAGAAATTGGCCAAATCATGTCAAAAACATATATTTTTTTAATATTTTTGTATTTTTATGTATTGTTTGGAAAATATTTGAAAACAATGGTAAAAAATTGGATTATGATAATTTTCCTCTCTTTATAATACTTATTGTATAAATTCCTGTAAGGGATTTTATAAAGTAAAATGTAAAGAAAAGGTGTGAAAGTTCTCCTAAGTTAGGTGAAAAATCCATTTAGTTTTGATATTAACAATCAAAAGATGGTTACTCATGTAGATGTTTCAACACTCAATTATTTTAAAAACTAAGAATTCCCTTTTTGTTTTCAAAAATAGTGTAGGTATTTAGGCAATTTGCTTGTTGTGAAAGAATATTTAATATTATTTCACGAATGATTTGTGATCGGGTAACCTACCTGTGATGGTTGATTTTCTTGGCATTTATTGATGGTATGGTTGACACCTGTCATTCTTGATTACAGGGTTGATTTCTTTAAAGCTTTATAATTGAAGGGTTGACACATATCCTTCTTGATGGTAGTGTTGGACATACTGATTACAGGGTTGATTTCTTTGGTATTTTTGGATTGCAAGGTTGACACATATCCTTTCTAATAACAGTGTTAGACTTCATGATTACAAGGTTGAATTTTATTTTTCTAATGGTAGGGTTGGACTTCTTTATGGTAGGGTTGAATTCCTAATAACATAGTTCAAATTTTCCTTTCCTAATAGTAGGGTTGGACTTCTTGATAGCACAGTTGAAAAATAAGAATTTCTGATAAAAGGGTTAAAATCTCCTTGATATGATAACTTTTTATTGAATTTAATTCATTGAAGCCTTATTAAAGTTCATTAAGGATTTTTCCTAAAGAATTTATACAAAACATTATACAATGATTTGAGATCAGATGGCATGCATACACCTTACCTGGTTTAAAATATAAACCCTCCCTTTCTTTACCATCTCTTTATTGCTTGATGGACATGGTTTGTAATTTTTTAGAGGAGTTTTCTTGATTCTTCAACTCATTCAAGTTTTATCTGTGTGATAAATACATTTGACTAGCTCTTTATTGTGTAGCCTAGACTTTAGACAATAAATGAAGCTTTACTTAATTGATTATTTCTTGAAAAGTGACAAACTGACTCTTAACTATGATGTTTCCCCCTGGTTGGATGTTGCCTTTTCTAGTAGCTCATTTTTTTCATTGATGAAAGGGTTTGTTATCACCGATTTGGCCTCTTGCTTCCAACCCACTCAAATGGCTTATGAGTCCTTTTTCATAGTTTTGGCAATTCTACATAACCCAACTTTTTTAATTGTTCACCATGACCCATTTGTTTGTTGAAAATTTTCTATTATACTAATCAATTTAAGAGGATCATCCATTACCTCTTAATCTAACATCACTGACGAAAATGAGCTCAACTATCACTGTTAACAAAACTACCCACTGTATCATTGCCGAAAGAGATATGTTTCAAACTGCCTTTTGTAATTGAAGTTTCCCCTTTATCTTGCTATGTATTCTTTTCAAATAAAATTGCCTCTAGTTGATCTAGATAAGCTCATTCTTCTTACTATCATCAAAAGGCAATTATCATTGTCAGTTGCCTTTTATGGCTTTGATGGATTTCATTGAATTATCATTTAACTATTGTTATCACAATGAGATTCTTTTGACTAATCTATATTCTATAGGTGCTTGTCTTTCCAAAGACCATGGATTCATGCATCGTCTTTTTTTGTAAAGAACTTTGCAAAATAATGAATGAAGATTTTTTAAGAAAATCATTTTATTTTGTGTTTCAGGACCATTTCACAAATTTTAATTATTGCCTTTGTATGTCCTATGGTTGGTTTGAAATCACTACGATGTAGATTTAAAAGTATTTCTTTAGTTGAGGCCTTAAAACGAGTCTTCAACACTAAGATGTAATTTTGTTGGTATTTTATTGATGATTGACAAGATAAAGGCTGAGATAGAAGTGCTAGCTTAAAGTTGGGTTATCCATGGCTAAAATGAATTTCTTGTATTTTAAAAACAAAATTTACTTGATGTAAGCTTAAAACAACTTTGTTTTGAATTTCTTACAAATTCCAGGGGGTTTAATCTTTCTTTAGGAAAATGGTAATTTGGTCTAGTGAATGTATATGATTAGGTAACCTTCTACCTTTTTGTTTTCAATACAAGAAGCTTGAGTGACAGCTCGAGGTTTTATTTAAGAGAAATTTATCTTCTTTTTAGCACTTATTTTATTAGCATGAATAATAATAAGTAGCTTATTTGCAATATCATGATTCATGTGAAGAGTTGTATTTTGAGAGCCCAATTTATCGGTCTAGATTGCTTGTTTGCTTGATTAAAAATGACTCTTAAAGGCACATAATATAGGCTATGACTTTGGGCTATGAAAGAAAGGGATTTGTAAGTTTAAAGAGTGTTTTAATATTTTAAAGATTTAGGATCATTGTCATTTACTTAACTTGTTGTGTCTTTCAATATTCCTTCCATCTTCTTTCCTTTCATTGTATTTTTTTTATTTGTATTTTTTTATTGTTTTGGTGGGATATCCTTATTTTGTTTTGACATTGACATAGTCATTTTTGTTTTTTCTTTAGGAATACCCCTTAACATTTTGGTTTCTCAAACTCTTTTTGATTTTTCATGGCATCTCCTCAATATTTGATCTTTTAATTTTTACTTGCCTCATAGTGTGCGGTATGATCCCTTGATTTTTAAAATTTCTAGTTGCCCCTAATGTGAGTTGTGATTCTAGTCAAGGTTTTTATGAAGTAAAACTTATTCAAGCTTAAATGGGGACCGGAAATGATATATTTTTAAAACGTGAAGGGATAATAAAGATGATCTTTCATCATTTCAAGCACAAGTGGCTAGAACCGATAAACTTTGTCCTTGTCTAGTTTAATGATTTGAAACTTTTGCATAAGACTTGTGTTTTTATGAATCAATGAATAGCACATCCAACTATATGCGATTATATAGGTAACTAAAATATGGTCCAAGAGATATGAGACGTGAGCATATTTTTTATTTTCATGACCTGGTTCAAAATGGTTTAGTCATCTTAAAATGAAAATTGCATGAATAAGCGTTTAAATGTTGTTTTGAGCAAACATCATATTATTTTTGAAATAAAAAAGCAAATATAATTTTTCAAGATTATGGCAAATAGGTTTTTTATAAAAACTGATTTGGTCATAATGTTTTAAACAATGCCATGGAATTAGTTATGAGTTTCAAAAGAGTAGGGATTGCCTCTTAACATCTTATATGACACACCTTGGGGTTTTACCATTTTAACCATTATATTTATCTAATTATGAACAATAATAAAAATGTTAGGTGTTACTTTCACAAAAACATCATTTAATTTAAAAAAAGGATAAAAAATAAGAAGGTATATTTCATTAAAAAAATATGATGCGATCCCAACACACATGAAGAACATACTTTAAAAACATGAATAACAAAGTTCCATAACAAAATGATTGACAATGCAATACCCATCTTAAGTCAACTTCCATTGCAACATTTGTATCTCCTCAACATTTATCAACCATTTGTTATACTGGGATGGTCTAGTGACAATACAGTAGGTGTCATTATCCTTCATAAACTTAATTTCTTCTTTCCTCACCAGCTCAAGGACTTGATACTTTAAATTCTTGTAATTTTCAATTGAGTGGCCGAGGATCTAATCATGATATTCACATTTCTCATTTGAATTGTACCACATAAGGAATGAGGGTTGTATAGGATATGATAGAGTTAAGGTAATATATCTGGTATTCAGAAGATGCTGGTAAATATCTTTGAGTGGTAACAATCTTTGACAGTGCACTTGAGCAATTGATGACATGGTGAGATCAAGATTCCTAATATGATAGTCATTTCTCAATTAATATTCCATCACAATGTTAGGGTCCACGGCTGGACCTTTGATTTTTCCTATTTTTATAGCTTGTTCATTCTTTTTTACCACAATCACTAGGTTAGTAAAGTGTTGTGCTACACTTTCAATTAGAAACTAAAGTAAGGTGTTTTAAAAGTGTTGGTAAACAAATTAACCATCTTCTTTTCTAAAAGTGGAGGATTCACTAGAGTAGCTACCCCAAGCCACATCCGGGCATATTCTTGGATAGATTTCTTATTACCCATTTCGATATCTTGCATGCTAGATCTATCTAGAGTGATGTCCATGTTAAACTTGTATTATTTCATAAAAGGGTCAACCAAATATTTTCATATTTTAATCTGAAGAATTGTCAAGCCTCATACCTTAAGTTAATGTAATGTCGCTAAAGTTGTCTTGAAAAAAGTGAACAAGCAGTTTCTTATCATGGAAAACTTCTACCATTTTATTATAGTAGGCTTTTATATGAGTCAATGGACATTGAGTTCCCATGTATTTGATAAACTTAGGCACTCAAAAATATTTTGGCACTACAACATTTGGGACTAGGCATATTTTGGTTGTTTTTATTGGGTAGTATAGACTAGATGCCTCAATCACCCATATTCTTTCCTCTAAAACTGCCCACCTACCATAAGCTTTTTCCATGGGTTTCTCCCTTTGAGCTTCTTTTTCATTCAAGTTTACTGTAAGGGGTAGCCTTATGGGCAAGTAGGTTGGACAAATGGGTAGTGACTTATGAATTAGGATTCCAGAGATGTTCCACTAGGGCATGAATTCTGTTAATGGAGATGATTTGTAATTGTTGGATGAGTGGCTATTACTAGTTGAGTAATTGCAGCTTCTATATATTTTTCCTTTATTTCCTACTCAAATAGATTAGTGAGCCTTGTTACGTCTCCTTTAAGGCTTTCCATCTATTTTTTACATTTAGCCTCCTAACAGGCTCGTTTCCTATTTTTCATTAGTTTCTTATGGGATCTAATGTTATAGTTTCGCTTCAAAATAGGGGTGTATATTCCAAATTTTCAAATGAAAATCATGTAAGTTTACAAAGCAAATAAATATGAGATGCTAGCAGAAAGGTAAATTGAATAAATATGATATACTAGATTTGGAAACCTGATGTATGAGACATTATTCTATATCTAATATATAAATGCAAAGGCAATATGTAAAAAAAAAATTACATGTTGAAAACATATACACAAAGCAATAAATTAAAACACAACAAACATATAAACAAAAAAGTATAGTCCATTAGAAACTCTTCGGTGGAGTTGTCATTCTATCGCACATGTATGATATTATAGTGATCATCTATATGAATCAGCATTTTGGTGTGGTATAGAAATAACAAGGAATTCTTATCATTTTTGTCACGCCCGGAAATCGCGATGACCAATTAAAAATTAATCTCTCGATTGGAAAAGGAACAGATATCTGGCATCTTATTCTTTTAGGGGAAAAGGTCTTGTTTAAGGAGTCACCACCTAGTATTATGGTCACTATGAACCCTAACTGGTCAACAGAGATTCTATGGTACAAGACTGGTTACGCAAAAGGAAAGATGCTATTACCCCTTAAGCATCCTATCTATGGCAGGCTGCATTGCTGGTTTTGTCTAAAATTGCTAAGAATTTGTTCTTCTTTTCCCTTTTTTTATTCTTCCTTTCATGTTCCTGACTCTGGCGTCAGTGAACAATTCCTACAAATATTTCCAACTCTGGCGTTGGTAAATATCGCACAAATCCAAAAAAATACGATACTCATGACTCTAGTGTCAGTGAACATTTTTCGCAAAAAATGAATTTGAAGAAGAAATTTTCTATGTCATTTTTTCTTATTTATCCTTTATTATTATTTGTCCTTTTTAGATGGAAGTTAAAAAAAAACATTGCACGACATATTTGCATTTAACAGTAATAGTCAACAGATTGAGCACATCTACAAAAAATACAAACACAAAGAAAAAAATAAAACAAAATGTGAGGGGCCCACAAATAAATCAACGAAGGCCCCAAATATTTTTAGAATTTTTTGTTATCGAAAAGGGGTTTGTTTGGTCAAATATCAAATTAGAATGGACATAAAAATTTATGGCCAAGACATAAGGGTGTGTTTTGCCAAGCACACCCTTAGCAAACATAATTTGGGTCGGCTAGGCCTAAAGCCCAGACCCTGCCCACTCTTTTTTCTTTTTGGGCTGGATCTAGCCCAGCCATGTATGAAAGGTTCACGCATGCATGCAACAGTAACCAATTAATTATTTTAGCAAGGAAGGAAGGAAACTTACCTAGGCATGCGTCTGTTGGAGGCGAAGTCGAGGGAGACTGGGCTAAAAAAAAAAGGGTTGAGGGGGGCGGCGGCTAGTATAGGGTTCGCCGCCCCCTTTTTTTTTATGTTTCTCTCTTTTAGGGTTTCTGGTAATGGCCTCCTCTTGTGGTCTCTTCTTTTAGGGTTTCTTCCTCTAATCGTCCCCTCTTTCATACCCTGAAATCTGTATTTATAGTGCCAAAGTCCTATCGCATGTGAGAAACCAAGTTTCAATCAAACTCATTCTCTTCTTTGAAGTTTGAATTTGATTAAGAATCAAATTTGAAAGCGGATAACTATCATTATCTTGAAGACAAGGATTATCTTGAAGATAAAGATAGAATGACAAAAGCACATTGTAGTCCTTAATTTTCACGCAAGTTGACAAATCACACTTTTCATCGAAATAAATCTCTGATATTTTAATTTTACATTTTAAACCCTGTAAAAGTTAAATTAAAAGTCAATATGCCCAAATTGGGTTACAACTCTTTTTATGGTTTAAAAAGGTTTGGAGTCGCCACATAATATTTTGGTCACTAAGAACCCTAACTGATTTTCAAAGTCTAGATAAGAAGACTGATTATGTATAAGGAGGACAATATCACCCCTAGTATACCTTATCTAAGGTAAGTTACATTACTCATTTGTTTTATTACTAAGCATTTATTTTGTTTTTCTAACCATTGGTTTGTTTATTAGTAAAAGCAGATCCACCTTAGTAGAGTGGACCTTGACTTTACAATCAAATCTAACCATTATAAAGCAAAATATTTTTTTGTTTCTTTTAGTATTGAGAATATATCTTATTTGTAAGTATATAATTCTTAAATATTAAAAGTGAAAGAAAAAAAAGAGAGAATAGGATTTCTATGGACATAATTTACCTTCTTTAATATTGAAAATACATCTTACTTGTAAGATTACAAATCCTAACATTAGAAATAAACAAATTAATTGTTTGGTGTTTTTTAAATTTATACCAAGTCTTCATGGCTTTAATAATATTGTTATTAAATCCATAATACATGCAAAATATAAAACTACTTTTTAACATATTTTGGTATTTTCAAGAAATCCTAAATAATTCAAATATTTTTGGTTTTATTTCCTTTTTTCTTTCATATTTTTTATTAAATATGTTAAATATGTTTTTTTTCATATGCAATTAAGACATTTGATTAATTCGAACAAAAATATCCTTTCTTTTTACCATTTATTTAACACATGAAAAAGCTAAAAGCAAAATAATAAAAAAAATACAAAGACACACCCACACATCTTTGTTTTCACTATTATACTCACACACCCAACAATCATATTTTTCACAAATCATAATAATTCAATAATAATTAAAACACACATTATACATCATCCAAATTCCAAAATAGACCTTTTATAGGTTGGAAATAAATTAAAGAGGTTGCTGGAAACTTGAGAACAATGCTGGAAGACCCTAAACTATGGTGGCATGTGAGCTCACATGCCATCGCTAGTGAGGAAAAAAAATTGATGGATCTAAAA
>Ga0325401_1003120_pt1 | contig 15041 bp, 11 predicted proteins | sample PopdelMetagenome_FD_205666 | JGI IMG/M metagenome (GOLD analysis project Ga0325401, IMG submission 205666) | Populus deltoides microbial communities from Bellville, Georgia, United States - Xylem-PdKOR-R2 | ecosystem: Host-associated > Plants > Phyllosphere > Stem > Wood/Secondary xylem | place...
TTTAGTACATTAAACCATTAAAAATATATAAAAATTAATTTAATATTTTTTAAAATTAAAAATAATTTAAGAAATACACTGGAAAACATAACAACGCCGAAGACTTAATTCACGCCTCGATGATCCCAGGAGAAGCTTTTTCTTATTGCCTATTCGTTGGGTCGTCGTCACCAGCTTCGGCTGTGTTCCTTTTTCCCGAGGCAGAGTCAGACGGATGCATCAAGTGCAGTGGAATTTAGCTTGTTGGGAGTATGATGAAGTTTCAAGAGCATCTGGAGATATACGAGTGTATGACCAAATAAAGCATTCACTACAACACAGCACAGCAGTCTGCAAGAGCAGGGCGCCACACGCTAGCATTTATGTCTATAGATTTGATGATGACCTCATGCCAGAATCTATGTTCTTCCTCCACAAGACAGGAATGGTGATTTCAGAGTGACACCAAATCCTACCATTTAAAAAATGAACTTCTATCCAAACAGCCATGTAAATAATAATAATAATAATAATAATAATAATAATAAAAAAAAAGACCTTCTCAGATCGCTCACTGTATATATGGACCTTACTTACATGGCTAGCTAGCTGGTGTTCAATGTGATGGACGGCAACTTTACTTAAACACCACTGCTTGTCTGGCATTAGCTCTTTATTGGGTATTAAATATCATGACCAGGAAAGCAAATTTTGGATTTCAATTTGAAATCATTTGCCTGCCGATAGACATTTTTAGGTGCTCAGCTTCAAGCTAATATTTAGTTAGTGTTTAGGCAGAAAAGATAAAGAAAATTAAAAAAAAAAAGTATTTGGTTGTGAAGATGGGAAGAAAATGACTTTTGTCTCCGATTCGTAGATAATTTTTAGCCATTTTCCCGTCCCTCTATACAGGAGGGAAACATGGGATAGGGATGGAGACTATAATAATTTTTTCCCCCCTTTAAACGTTTCGTGATTTTAAATTTTTAACCTTATTTAATTTTGAAATATGTTTTATCACACATATATTAATTTTCAAAAATACCTTTTTAAAATATAACTCTATTAAAAGTTTGATTTTTTGATTTTATCGAGTTAATATTGAAAAATAAATTGCTCAAAATAAAAATAAATTATTTTATGTAATTTAATAATCTATAAAAATTTAAAAATGGATGAATTGGAGTAAATATCCTGTACGACTTTAACAAAATCAATCAACCAAGTAGTGATTTTTATTTAAATAAAAAGTATAAGAAGATTATGAAAGAAGTATAAGAAGATAGTTTTTTTTTAATCAAAATGAGTGAGTTTTTTAAGATTATGAAAGAAAATAAATACCATTATTGAAAAATTAACATAATAATTAAAAATACATTGACATTTATATTGTATATCTTGTTTTAACTCTCATGAATTAATATAATATATGGACATTTATTATGTCTTGTATATAATATTAAACCCATTTTATCTTTATTTTGTGGATTATTTCTCGATTATTTTTATTTTTTTATCCAGGATAATAATAAAATATTATTTTAATTATATATTCAACCCAGCAATCATTTTTTTAATGGTCAATACTAGGACATTATTTTTGTTTTGCCAAAAAATAAAAAATCGGAGGTCATGTGAAAGCCTTGAAAAATTCACATGCTATGTTGATCTCTCTTGCATAAAAACTAACACTGCCAACGCAGCATTATAATTTCAGCATGATGTAAATTCAAAGCTGGAGAATGGGCAGTAAAGATTCATTTCTCATTTCAACTCAACATCATCAAGAACACACGCATGCTCCTCTACTATTAGCTAGGTTCCTACAAAGGAAGGGCATGGCCCTGTAACCATACCCTGCGCTGCCTGCCTGCCTGTCTCGACTCAATTGACACCGAGATCAGCATCGGAGGCTAAGAATACTGTAAACCGGCTTCAAGGCTGAATCCGTAAAGTTAAGCCCACCATAAATTCCTGAGGGGGGGAAGCCGGTGCCTACTTGTAGGATATCTACCTAGGGAGCCTCGCAGCTCGGTCTCAAAAACTCGTGTACTCAAAGACATTTATACCAACACGCAAACCCTACGTGCACTCTTACATTATTCTTCTGAGACTGCTCGCATTTCACCAACAAGGTTCTTCCCCTCCCAAAAGAAAGAAATTAAAACTTTGACCCCACCAAAAACACCGTGCTTCCCAAATCATCGCGCGAGATTCTTGATCCAAAAAGGCTTCTATAATATATATATATATATATATATATATATATACAGGACAGATTACTCATTGATAATTTTCTAAGTAAGTAAATTTCTAATAATTTTAGATTTGTGATACTCAAAATAGTTATTTTTAAAAAATAAATTTTAAATCTGATTAATTAAATTATATTTTTTAAAATTAATTCATTATATTTCTTATTTTATATAGTGCTTGGACTTATTGTATTAACGGTTATTTTTTAAAATAATATTTTTATTATTTAAAATTTATTTTTAATATTAATATATATAAAAATAAAACACGCCAGCACATTTTCAAACAAAGTTACAGCTCTAGTCAGATAAATCACTAGTGCATTGGATCGTGCAAAGAACAAGGTGTTGGTGTTGGTGTTGGTGGCTTTTGTGAAATTAAGGCATGGTATGACTCTTCTAGTCTTCTTTGTCTTTGCCTAGACATCTCCTCATCCAGCACTCTACTTTGAATTTCTTCTCGACCCACCATGATTGCATGGCATGCTCTTAATGCTTGCCAAAGATTTTCTCTTTTTTTTTTCTCTTACACCATCAACAACACTTTGAAATTTACCCAGTACGTAGTACTGCTCCTCTTCTATGCATTAATTGAAGCAATGTGCAACCTCTTCCTGTACTTGTCTCTCCCTCCTCTTCGCGACATTCGCACCTATAAATACATGAGCTTCTTACAGCCATTTCAAAACATCAAACTAGCTTAACATTTTATATCATTCATCGAGCTGGCTAGCCAACCAAGGGAATGGAATTCTGATGGGTGGGTGGCTCACGCTGGAGAAGCAGGGCACGTGCAAAATCCTTCTCGGCTTCCAGATGCTGATGAAGCACTCTTTGCACGTGCTCCCCTCCTCCAACATGATTTCCTCACCCCTGTCTCTCTTCAATCTCCATTGCTGAAAGCATTTTTTTGCAGGTAAAAATCACCTCACTAGTTTTTGTGTAGCCTGTTCTGGCTAATTTGGTCTCTGGGCCAATCCAACTAATAGACTGATCAGTACTGTCACTATAAACGCATTTATTTAATGTTTCTGTAAGTGTTGAGATATATAAATACAGGCTCCTTCATTGCGAAGGGAGTGCAGTGCTGCAGTCCTTGGACAGTTTGACGTCTTTCACAGCTAGCTAGCGCAACAGTTTCATCATCCATCAAGCCCGCGTCGTAGCTGGCTAGCTAGGTTCCCAGTTTTAAAGTACAGTCATGTTAGCACGTACGTATAATATGTATCAACGCAAATTGATAAAAAATTTTGGTTAAAAGGTAGAAACAAAGGTAAGTTTTTTCTTTCTTTGTGATCTATATACCTTTTATTGTGATCTTTCTCTAATTAAAACAATCGAACATTTTTAAAAAAACTTTTTATGTAACAAATACAATCCCAAATTATATTACATATATTCATTGTTACCTAATATATATATATAACTGAATTTTCAGTAGATACTCTTTATATTTTTTTGTATTATCAAAAAATATACTAAATTGAAAATCAACAAACAAATTGAACAATTATATACTTTAGCTGTGAGGAAAGAGAAAAAAAATCAATCACTAGCTTTAATTCAACTATTAAAATTCTACACGTGTCATGCCACGCCACATGAAAGAGAGCACGGTAGTGCATCAAAGAAGATGACAGATGGCTAGATTTGATCACCCTTAAATAAAACGGATATCGTCCACACACACCAATGATTTTTTGATTAAAAAATAAATAATAAAACATGAAAAATATTAAAACATCTCTCGTGATCATCTTAATTACACAAAATACCTCCAAGAAAAATCTTATTTTTTGTATTATCTAATGTTAAAATCATTATTTTGCTATACATGAAAATTGAAAAAGCCTGAAACACCCTTGTCCAGCGGCCTAAGTTTTTTTGATCTCGGGAGTAAAAAATTATTTTTACTGTTATGAAAATTATAAAAGGCCTTTAGTCAAGAATTCTAAATTTTATTGACTCTAAGGGTAAAAAAATATTTTTACCGTGTTAAATTTTTTAAAAAGATACATACATCCCCAAATAGTCTTTTAATGACTACCGAGCCAGAAAAAAAGGCCAAAACCCAGGTCAAAGGTTTAAATTTAAATCACTAAAAGATAAAAAAATAATTTCACTGTGATAATACACAGTAATTTATGTGTATAGCTGCAGTGAAATCTCCATACAATTTAACTTTTGTTAATATCTTATATTCAAAAAATTATTTTTTTAAAATGATTAGATGATGTTTTATAGCTAAAAATTAGTTTATTGAAGTTTTTATAATATTTTTAAGATAATGTTTGATGAAAATAATTTATAGATAAAAAACTCATATCTCCATTTTCTAGTCGAGAAAATGAATTAATGGACGTTTCCAAATTGTCTGACATGACATGACATGATTTTATTTTTTTATTTTAAAATACCCTTCAGACATGAAAGAATATAATTTAGTATTTTTATAAAATCAAAATTTTTTTTAAACAAATTTTAGTGTTCGTGAAATTTAAAACTTTTATCTTTTAAAATACTTGGAATAAAGAAATTTTTTACTATATCCTTATATATATCTCACTGCCAATTTAATTTTTTTTTTTTCTATTTGGATGGAAAAATATAATGATATAATATAACAGACATAATGAAAAAATAATACATTTTGAAAACTTTGATAACTATATAAAGACAGAACAATTTACTTGAGAGAGTGCTATTAGAAATTGATGGAGTGGCATCATCAATGCCTTTTCTTATGAAGCCCAGAAGCGAAACGACGTAGTTTACATAGACCCAAAAGGCCATGATCTTCGGGCCCTAACCTTCTTTCTTCACAAAACGGCGCCAGTAGCCAGAAGCCAGAAGCCAGGCAGGCGTGTAAAACTTTTTTTTTTGGTGTGGATTTTTCAAGCACCGCCGCTGTTTCCCAAACTATCCAGCATTTGGAAATTCATAGCCATGAAGATGGTTGAGAAGAAGAGAAAATCGAGAGACGGTAAGAAACATGATAGACCACCAAAATTTAACAAAACGTCCAAATTCAATAAAAAATCTGGTAAGACAACGGACGAGAATAGGCGGACCGGTCCTCGCTTGCCTCAATCTCTACGGAAAGAGCTCGATCGAGTTAACCCTAATGATCAGTACAGCAGTGAAGAAGATGACGATGAAGGTGTTAGCAACGACGTTTATGAATACGAAGAAGGAGTTCCTGAAGAGGAATCCAAGAAGAACCGCCGCTTTGATTCCATTGAGAATTACGAGTATCAGTTACCTGAGGATTTTGAGGTTTCTAGCTCTGCCTCTCTATTTATAGCATAGCTTGTTTATAAATTAATTTTATTTTAATTAATCGAAGTGAATTATAGTTTGACTGCTGAATTTTAAAATTTAGAAGAGTGATTTTTTTTTTCTGGAGTGTCTTCGGAAGGTGTTCTAGTTCTTGACGGTATCAGAATTTGCTATACTAATTGTTATTTTTTTATATGATTTTTTGTTTACCAACATTGTGGTCTTTTGAGTTCGTGTCTCTAATTTTTTCAGTTAATGTAGGATGAGAATGTTGTTTCGGATGACGACGACAATGATTTCGATGGTGTTGAAAATAAGATAGCTGGCCGGGATAGTAAAAGGGGAGATCTTGATAAACTTGGTGATGATGTTGAAGATGAAGATGAAGATGACGAAAGACATTTGAGGATGCTACAAGGAATCACTGGAATGCCGAGCCAGGCCTTTGAAGGTATCACTTCTACTTCTCGAGATTAGTTGGGTGCATGACATGCTTTTCATTTACAATGCATGCTTACTTATCTACCAATGAAGTTAGTGTACTTGAACCTGAAGTATGTTTACATATCTCTAACATCTTATGGGTATATTCAGAGATGGAAACATGAATTATGTTTAGGGGATGATATTTGAGAGCAGAACATTCTTCTTCTTCATGCTGCTAAAGTTATTTTTCGTGGTTCTAGTTGTGTATGAGTAGATGTCCTTGTTTTTGCATCCATTTATGGGTTAAATTGTTTCGTATATTGGGCAACGGATAGAAACTTAATCAAGGTAAGAGCATGACTTATTTTCACCTCATATGCTTGCCTTCTTAACATATTGATGTAAAATTGTGAGTCTTGCTATGCGCTAGCACCATGTTTAGAAATTGCAGAGATGAAATCATGAACATTTTCTTAGGTGCTATAAATATATTTGCTAACATGTTCCAGAAGTTGCATGTCTGCTGCATTGTTGTTTAGTAATTAGGGGTTTGTATGGCGCCTAATCCTATGTTGTTCCCAGGCTGCAAGAAGAACAAAGTTGTTGTATCCGAGGGATATCCAGAATCTGAATATAATCCTACCCGTGACATTCTAGATGGTGATGGCCGCATTTCTATTGAAGACCTTATGGAAAGCATTCAAGGAAAACCTGGATATAGAGAGCTTCTAAATACAACTCGTCAAGTGGAGAAAAAGGGAAAGCTGCTTCAAGCTCCACTTCCCAAGGAAGATCGAGACAGGTTGGAAAGAAAAGCTGCTTATGAGCTATCGAAGAAAGATATTACAAAATGGGAGCCCTTGGTCAAGAGGAATAGGGAGACCCCTACCATTATTTTTGACAAAGACACAGATTTGGGGTTTTCAACTGTAGGGGCAATAGCTTCTGAATTTGAGCCTAGAACTGAGTTTGAGAAGAAAATGTCTTCATTAGTTCGTGATGACAAGGTTACGACAGCTCATAAAGAAGATGGCTCAAAGCTTCTCGAATTAAATAAGGTATGGAGGCCATAAATATTCTTTAGTTGATTCAATTTAGCATCTTAATATTTTCCGTATGCAGTTCACCTATGCCTTTTGTGTTCTTTCTGGTTACCTGTGGTTTTGCAGTTTTCTTGCCATACTGCAGTCTCCTTTTACTTGATTAAGCAAAATCTTTCCTCTAAGCTACTTCATCTTCTGGACGTGAATGAGTTTTTTTCTTGACTATTTTTGTTCAATGTTTTGAACTTTAAACAAGATTTTATACTTTCAAGTGCAAGGAAAATGATGAAAAAGAAGAAGCAAGGTAACTGATTTTTTATTCAAATGTTTCTGAATTAGGTTGATCTTCTGTCTTTAAAAGCAAAGATTCGATACTTTGAATATGTTATTCATTTGTTTGAATATTCTTCCTTGTCTCAATCAGCAAAGAGATTCTAAAGCTAATCATTGTTTATGAGAACAGTAGGGGGAAAAAAAGGGATGCTGGGAGGAGAAGGGGTTGGGTATCTTCACAATTTTTATTTTATTTTTAGCTTTGAGAAACCAGTTGTCATAGTTTTGGTGCTTGTGTCCGCAATTTGTTTTTCTCACCAGGCTTACTTCATGCATATTGATTCTTGGATTGCAGTTTTCTTTATTTCATTGCAAAACTGAATGTTTTCTTCTTCTTCTTCTTCTTTTTTTTCCTATGATGCCTGGAAGATATCCCTTGAAGATTATGTAAACAACCGAAATCATATTGCGAAAATGCGCAGCCTTCTTTTCCGCCATGAAGTGAAGATGAAACGTGTCAAGAAGATAAAATCAAAAACATACCATCGGTTGTTGAAGAAAGACAGATTGAAAGGATCTGTAGGAATGCCAATGGATGCAGAAGAAGCCAAAGAACTGGCAATGAAGCAAGAGTTCAAACGTGCAGAGGTGATTGATCATTTTCTACATATTTAACAGTACCTTCTGAAAATCAATCTGTTTATGGCCCTAAAATTCTTAGCATAATTAAAGAAACTTCGAAATTCTTTATAGTTATCTTTGACATAATTAATAAACTATCAAAATTTTGATGGTCTTTTCAAAAAAGTTCTGAAAATCAATCCCTCATGTCCCCAAAATATTCAATGAAACCCCAAATTTTACTCTTATCTCTACCCTACTCATGTGATGCAGGAACGCATGACCTTAAGGCACAAAAACCAATCAAAGTGGGCACAACGCATTGTTAAGCGTGGTTTGGATGCCCAAGATGAAGGCACTCGAGTGGCTATGGCTGAACAACTCCATCAGCATGCTCTTTTGACTAGGAAAATGAAAACTATGAAGGACAGCAGCAGCAGCGATGACAGCAGCAATGAGGAAGATAGCGAAAATGAAGGTGGTTCAGACCAGGATGAGGCATCTAAGTTACTAGCAAAAGCAAGAGATAAGACAATGCAAGTATTAGAAGGAGATGATGAAGTGCCTGATTCAGGAGTTCTTTCTTTACCTTTCATGGTAATGTCTGCTTTTTATCTGCTTCGCTTCATTAAACTGATGTCCTTCTTACTTTCCCTCCCCCCTTGCTCCTCTCTTTCCAGGGAGAAATCTCAATGGTTTACCTAAAAATGATACTCTTCCGCTCATTTGCTTCCTTTTCTACCTAGATTTCTCTATGGATCCTACAAGTAAATTTTGTATCTTTTCTCATCTTTTTTTTTAAAATTTGCTTTGGTATAGAAACGGGCATTGAAGAAAAAGAAGGAAGCAGCTGATGCAGAAGCTAGGCTTGCTATTCAAGATTTTGAATCGTCAATGAAGCAGATGGAGGACACAGATGAGGCAGAAAATTCAAAAACAGGCACTGTGAGTGGTAGAAGGGTGTTTGGCGCGTCTAAGATGCAGGTTATAGAACCAAAAAATAAAATCAGTTCAAGCAGTATTTCTAGTGATAGTGAAGCTGAGTTGGAAGCTGAAGAAGACATTGATGTTGGTTTAGGCAGAACAGATGGTATGCAAAAGAATATTAATGTCAACTCTGTTTTGCTTGATGTAGATGCCAGCATTCCTCAAGATTCTGTTTTGAAGGTAATGGGATTTTGGTTTCTTTCCTGCCCATATTGAAATCGATATCTTTTTGCTTAGGTTGCCAAATTGAAATAAAATGTTTAATCTTTCTCAGGTTTCTGAAATTGTTAGAGATCCAGGTCACAAGAAGACATATGAAGTTTCTATACTACAATCAGATGCATGGAAAAAGGTAATGATGCCTTCTTTTTGTAAAACTGTCTCTGTTCTTCCACATGGATGGATAAGGTAACCTGAGAATAGACTGCACATAACTAGCAGATGAGTAGCAGTTGTCCAAATGAAGTGGACACCAATGGCAAAAGGTCTCGGAAAGTTGTTGAACCTGCTATACATAATCAAGATGTAGAATTAGAGGTATGACCGCATCCTTTGTACTCTGCTTTCTTCTTATGATTGGCCATTTCTTACATTTCCCTCCTCTCTTGAACTGTGAAGGAAGAAGGGGAGGATAGTGATGCGGATAGTGAAGGACAGATGGTTGATGGGATTTTATCTCCAGGGCACATATCATCTTACAAGCTTCCTTCCCAAGCAGAGCTTATACATGAAGCTTTTGCCGGAGATGATGTGCAAGAAGAATTTAGCAAGGATAAAGAGGAAATTATAAATGAGGAAAATCCTGAACCTGAAAAACCCGTTCAACTTCCTGGCTGGGGCCAATGGACTCGTGTACAAAAAAAGAAAGGTTTGCCTTCATGGGTTTTGGAAGAGCACAAAAATGCAAAGAGAAAAAGGGAAGAGGCTCTTGGGAAAAGGAAGGATGCGCATCTTAAAAATGTTATTGTCTCTGAGAAGTTGGATAAAAAGGTTAGTGATGTCTGTTTATGATTTACTAGGCATCTTTTTCCGTGGTCCCTTGTTTAATCTTGTATCGTGATGATGGATATGAAAATCGTTATCTTTAAATTTATTTAAATTCTGACTAAGAAGCTTTTAGTTGAAGAGGAGGATTATTTTTTAGATTGTAATGTTGACGAAGTTGAAATGCTACTTGTTTTTTTTTTAAATATTGCTTGTGAAAAGTTGTTGGAGATCAAAGATTGTTTTCTTGTTCTTGTATCGAAGTAATTGTTTGCTAGCTTGGGTTTGGGTTGCTGTTTTGTGAAACATCAAGCACTGAAGACTTGAAATAGCAATTTCAAAGTGTTGTTTATCTTGCAGGTCCAAATATTTTGGTAGTTGTCGTGGTGGTTAATAAATCTGTATCTCTATTTGGATTTTGCAGGCAGAAAAATTGTTTTCAGGAACATTGCCTTACCCGTTCACATCAAAGGAAGTTTTTGAACAAAGTATCCGCATGCCTATTGGACCTGAATTCAATCCTGCAACAGCTGTCAGAGCTCTTAATCGACCTGAAGTGAGTTATTTTCTCACAAATTCACGTTCCTTTATATGATCAAATTTGATTTTCCATTTTTGGATGTGGAAGGTTCTTGTTTTATAAAAAAATTGGCTAGCTTGCTAAAATGCATTATAATTTTTGAATGTCTCGTACAGTGTTGTGCTTTCCCAATTTCTACGGGATGCTTTATTATTTTGCACACACTTATTCTCTTACCTGGAATGCATCCTATGCAGGTGGTGAAAAAACAAGGGCTGATTATTCAACCAATCAACTATGAAGATGTGGATCCACATGAAAGAGGGGAGGAGCATAGAGGAAGTGGACAGAAACAAAGACAGAATCAAAGGATAATTCGGAGCCAAGGCAGAGTAAAGGCATTAGTGGCAAAGTCATGACGAGGAAATGAAAACTGAGGGTGTTTCAACTCACGCTGCTTTCTGTAGGCTGAAACTTTTGCGGTCCCTCTGTCCCGGAGTTTGGGTAGAGCCCCTATATTTGCCAATTTTTAGGAGGCATGGAGTTTGGTTATCGTTAAATTTGAGGCAGTTCGAGGTGAGCTCTTTAGCGGCTGTTAAATTAAGAGATCTGGCAAGTCAAGTTAGACGTGGGGAAAATTTCTTTGATATTCTTGCTATAATAATATTTATTGTATTATTTCATTAGTGGTTAGGATTTTTAGGTTTTGAGGAATTTAAAAAGAGTTCAAGATATAATTTGGTAAATCAAACAACTTTTAATCTCATAGTTAGATTAAATTGAAATTTTAACAGAATATTATGAAGGTTTTATTTCCTATTGAGTTAAAATTTTAATGATAATTTGAGATAGGGAAGATGTTCAAATAAGACTCAGAAGTTATTGACCGAGATTGTCTTTATTTATCTTGTTATATTTATATTTTTTTCCTATTTAGATTGGAATGTTTAGTTTAATCATTATTCTACCATTTAGAAATCTGAATATTAAATAGATTTTATTAATTAGGAATCTTTAGGACTAATATAAATATGAATGTTTAGTTTATTTTGACAAAAAAGAAGACTATCATTTAGATTTTTAATAAAACACTAGAGGTTTTTTTTTCAAAATTTCTCTATATAGCTTAGGTCTGTAACCTTACAACTTACCATGGCTTTTATCTACTTTATACGCCGTGTTAATGGGTATTAGAGCAGGTTGACCATTTTGATGGATAAAGATGGTAGCAATCTACTTCATGATACAAAAGTGAAAGATCTTCGAGGTGCTGTGTGGGGTCAGGAGCAAAAACTATATTGTTTAGAATAGAGATTCAATAGTTCGAGCACATCATAAGAGTCTAGTTCAACTAATGGGTAATGAGAGGAACTTGCTTGGAGATTTAACTCGAGGTAGGTCAAATCTTGGATCTATTTTTGAATTTGATGAGATTTCATTCTATGATGGGAGGTTTTCAAAGAAAAGATTTATTAAGTGGTTAGTAGAGTTGGAAACTAATTTTAATTTCAATAAGGTTCATTATCATAAAAATAATCTATTTTCTTGTGATGCTAGAGAATGATGGTATGAATTTCTAGACTTTAAAACTCGTATTGGTATGTCAGATTTTATATTGGGTATATAAGCAAGTAAATTATTATTATTATTATTATTATTATTATTTGCAACGTGGAGGAGTTTGGTGAAATCAAAACTTCAAAGTTATCTAATTTATGTTGAAGGTAGCATGATTAGAGAAGATATTGACAAACGGTTTCAGTTTTTAAATTTTAAATTAGAAAAGTCAGTGGCTAACGATGATCTTTTCATTCATAGATGAAGAATTTGCAAATAAAACATGATAATTTCTCTAAAGATATTATGGAAGATTATCATGATGTTCCTTTAGGTACAATGGTTAAAGTATTGAATGTGGTTAAAGTATTGAATGTTACAAATGATGATGAAATCAAGTTTGAAGTAAAAGAACGTGGAAGGAAACTATTAGTGGATTTCACATGAATACAAAATATAACATCAGGTATGGATTAATATGGATTTTTCTTTCACATGTACATATGATAAATTAAATTTTGAAGTTCATAGGTCAATTACATGCAACTTTATGAATAGACTAGCTGCAATGTTATATTTGAAGTCTTTGGAGTGATCGTGTTTAATTTTTAATAAATAAATTAAAATTGAGTTTTTTAAAAGTGAAGAGGACTAATGGAAAAAAATTTCTTTCATATTCTTACTATAATACTGTTTATTATACTAATGGAAAAAAATTTCTTTCATATTCTTACTATAATACTGTTTATTATACTATTTTATTAATCATGAGATTTTTAGATGTTGAGAAGTTTAAAAAGAATCCAAGATCGAATTTGGTAAATCAAGCATGATTTTTAATTGACAGGTAGATTGAATTGAAATTTTGACCGAAAATTTTGGCTCTATAATCAGAGATTGAAAAGACATGCTTGGAGATTATATTTATTTTCTTTACTGTATTTGGATTATATTTTTTTTATTTCAATTAAAATTTTTAATTTAATTAATATTTTACTATTTAAAAATCTTGATGTAAAATAAATTTTATAATAAAGTTTTTATTAGAAATCATTTTTCATAAAGAATTTAAAATTAATAGAAATAGAAATATAATTTATTTTAAAAAATTATTATTAAGAATTTTAATAAAACGTAGAATTTTCTTTAAAAGTTTATTTTTTTAGTATGGCGTGTTTGGAGTGTGGTTACGGTTGTTTTTCACTCGAAAATATATTAAAATAATATATTTTTTATTTTTTTTAAAATTATTTTTATATCAATACTTCAAAATAATCTAAAAAGATATTAATTTAAAGTAAAAAAATAATTTTTTTAATTTTTTTTAAAAATACAAAGATAAATAAGACGACGTTTATTTTTGAACCTCAAGGTTTGAAAACCCCAATTTTTTATCCGCACTATACCTGGCATCAAAGTTTGAACTGGTTATGTTCGTGACCTGAGCTATGTAGTTCAGCAGCGCGTCAATCAACCTTGACGCTTGGTGTCTGAGCCGTTATTTGAAGCTGTGCTGTCGGTTTTTTTTGGTTCGAACTAAGAAAAAATGAAAAATACCAAATCCTGTAGTTCTGTAGTTTGTGACTTTTTGTATTTCTCTCTCTGCCCTTGGAGAAAATAGGTATTCATTTCAAGATGAAAGTTTTATTTCAGATTATAGAATATCAGTTTTTTTTCCTCCGAAATGGCAACATACAACTTCTCTCTCTCTTTTTTTTCTAATTTTATTTATTTTTGCATATGGAAAGTGTTTTTTTTTAATATATATTTTTTGTTTTTTTAAATTATTTTGATGAATTAATATTACAAAAAATAATTTAAAAAATATAAAAATATTATTTCAGTATGTTTCTATACATATTGAAAGGTTAAAAACAAATTTACACCGCCGTCCCGTTCCATCGAGATTTGCCTTTTTGGTCAGCTTGGCTTCGTTTGATTGGTTGTGATACAGTTAAAAAAAGAATGATATGAAATGTGGTGAAAAATATTAAAAAATTATGTATCGTCGTCCACACATATATCCACGCTCCCAAACACTCTGTAATCTGTACAACCAAATCCGGCCATTCCGAGGCAAATTTCAAATCCACCCTTTACTCATATATTATTATTATTATTATTATTATTAGTATCCATAAAACGGAAAGGGAAACTACGAACACTACCACTGCACTAAATTATCAAATGAGAACAAGTATCTACCAGCCAATTTGGTGATCAAAAACAGAAAAAGAAAAGGAAGATGTTACACGAGCTGTTACTCTCACTCTTAGGCTACACTGGAGATCTCATTATCGATGAGAGAGAACACCAGAACTCTCTCGGCATTCCCATCTCCGACGAACACCGCTCTTTCAAGCTCGCTCCTGATATCTCCTTTATCCAACCCAGCGACAGGTACCCACCTCCCACGCTCTTCTTTTTGTACTCCTCTTTCTTTTACCTATTTCATTAATTCTGATTTTTTTTAAATAAAATAAAATTGCAGGGATCTTATTGAGAGGATAATCAGTCTAGGGTTTTATTATAGAGAGCTTGATCGATTTGCGACAAAGTCTCGGAATCTGAGTTGGATTAGGTCTGCAAATCCTAATAATGAATTGTCGAACAAGAATGTACAGGAGAAACAGAGTGTTTATCGCAGAGCTATTGCTAATGGCATTGTTGAGATTCTTTCAGTTTACAGATCTGCTGTTCTCCACATTGAACAGAAGTTACTGTCAGAGAGCATTCCTATTTTGGCTACTATCACACAAGGTCTTAACAAGGTTGGGTTCGGAACTTAAAAATGGTTTGATTTTCTTTTTATTGTTGGGGAATTTGCTGTTTTTTTTTTCTTAACTTCCGAATTATTTTTTGCAGTTTTTTGTTCTCTTGCCGCCACTTTATGAGCTTGTTCTTGAGATTGAGCGCGATGATATTCGCGGAGGACAACTTCTAAACCTTTTGCACAAAAGATGTCACTGTGGGGTTCCTGAATTGCAATCATGCATTCAAAGGTTTATTTTAGTGCTGTTTATTATTTTGGTTATCGCGAATTTAGCGTTGATTGTAATTTTATACCATAAGAAATGAAACATGGTTGTTTATTTATCTACAAATGTGGAATTCCAA
>Ga0325401_1003121_pt1 | contig 15038 bp, 10 predicted proteins | sample PopdelMetagenome_FD_205666 | JGI IMG/M metagenome (GOLD analysis project Ga0325401, IMG submission 205666) | Populus deltoides microbial communities from Bellville, Georgia, United States - Xylem-PdKOR-R2 | ecosystem: Host-associated > Plants > Phyllosphere > Stem > Wood/Secondary xylem | place...
CCCCAGGAGGCTTATCCTTTGGACAGGATTATTCTCAGCGGAGAGTGGGATTTCCTCGAAGATATTTATAGGAGTTTGCAAGTAGGAGAAGTAGCAAGCAATGCTTACCCAACTTTTGCTTGCAACAGGATCCATAAATTGCTAGAGATTATTGTAAAATGGCATATTTTTGCCACCATGTTGATGAAAATTCACTTTGATTATTCTAACTTTTAAAGTTTGAAACTGCACTATAATAAAATAGTGAATTAGGATTTAGCATTTGAAAAGTTGGAAGAAGAAGTTGTGGTTCACTAAGAAAAACTTGTGCGGTTAGATTCTTTTTGATTCATTTTAAATATGATGAAGTTTAAGCAAATTTCGCAGGATCTTATTTTAATGTGTGCGTAGGATTGTTATGGAATACTCCTCTTGGAAGTAGCATGCTAGATAGCTGATGATTAATCATCGTAGCTAAGTAAATAGCTGGAATTTGATGTTCTTGATTTTATGTTCTCATTTGGCTTTGATCTGAAGAACTATATATACCCTTCCCAGTGCTTTATTATTCATGATGTCTTGCATGCACACAAGGTCAATGAAATTTAGATGAAAATTTCTGAATTTCCATAGATAACTAGTATTCCCATTACCATTATGCTAATAGAGGTTGAAGAAATAGATTTTTCTTAATTCATTATGTTTGACAGTGTGTGCGCGCATACCACTTGAAAAGAGGATAAGTACAAGTATTTGAAATTTAAACGATAACAAATTATCTTTCTCTATCTTCTTCTGATATTTCTCATGTGCTTGGTTCTGTTTTGATTGTTCTTGATTTTGCTGAGATTGTTATGTTATTTAATACTCTAACATCCCCCTTCAAACTGTGGGGAAAAAGACAAACACAGAGTTTGTCTCTTAGAAAGCAATACCGATTTGCAGTATGACCTTTTGTAAAGACATCTACAATTTGATCTTATGTTGAAGTATGCTGGACTTGGATATCATGATTAACCACCTTCTCCCTGACGAAGTGGTAGTCGATTTCAATATGTTTCATGCGTAAATGAAAGACAGGATTAGAAGCTAATGCAATGGCATTGACATTGTCACACCATAAGCTCGAGGCAGTAGACAACGTGATTTGTAATTCCTAAAGAAGCATGTGAAGCCAGTATAATTCAGCAGTTGTATGAGTCATGCTTCTATATTCAGCCTCTGTGCTAGATCGAGAGACAACACTCTGCTTTTTGCTACACAAAGATATAAGATTAGTGCCTAGAAACACGCCATAACAAGTGGTGCTCTGCCTATCATCAGGATTGTCTACCCAATTAGAGTCATAGTAGGCATGCATTGTGATTATCCCTAGAGTATAAAGAAGACCAAACTCGATAGTACCTTTTAGATAACGTAAGACACGTTTGACAGCTATCCATTCTATTTCATATGGAGAGTGCATAAATTGGCATAATTGGTTCACTGAATAGGAAATATCTAGTCTTGTGATTGTGCGGTATTGAAGAGCACCTACAACTCTTCAATATTCAATTGGATTCTCTAACAGATCACTAGCAGCAGATGATAGCTTGGAACCAAAAGATGATGGACAACGAAGAGGCCTTGCGCCAAGCATATAGGTGCTGTTGAGCATATCAGTGACATACTTAGTTTGTCGCAGATGTAAACCATCTTGGTCCTAGAGTGCTTCAACACCAAGAAAGTAGCTCAACTCACCTAAGTCTTTAATTGGAAACACATTCTATAGTTGAGCAATAAAGTAATGGGATTGCTTGATTATTGGATCCTGTAATTATTATATCATCAACATATATTAACACAAAAACACGTAAAGTGTCAGAGATATATGTAAACAATGAATAATCCATCTTGGATTCTGAAAAACCAAAGTCAATTAGTTGTTGTGAGAGGCGTTTGAACCAAGCTCGAGGAGCTTGTTTAAGGCTATAAAGGGATTTGTGTAGATAACAGACATTATAAGGAAAGGTTTGATTTTCATAACCTTTTGGTTGTTCCATATACACTTCTTCATCTAAAATGCCATGCAGAAAGGCATTGGAAACATCCAACTACTGGATATTCCATTTGAAAGAGACTGCAAGAGAGAGGATTAACCTTATGGTGGTAGGTTCACTACTGGAGAAAAGGTATCAAAGTAATCAATACAAGGAATTTGTTCAAACCCCTTAGCCACAAGTCTTGCTTTGTAGCGTTTAATACTGCCTTCAGGATTTTTTTAAGCTTATAAACCCATTTGTTTCTAACAACATGTTTGTGTAAAGGTCTAGGATAGAGAGACCATGTTTTGTTAGCCATTAACACATCAAATTCACGTCTTATTACTGCTTTTCATTGTGGATTAGATACTGCCTTTGTAAAACAAGTGGGTTCAGACTTAAGGACAACACTAGATAAAACATATAGTGGATGTTAGGTAGAATAAAAGGTTTTAAAACTAGAGAATTCTTTAGGCTTAAGATTTCCTATTTTAGATCTGGTAACAATCTGTCTAGGCAGTATTGGAGACATCTCAGGTGAGGAAATAAGGAGGGTACGATGACTACTAGAATCAGATAGTGACACGTGGTTTATGGAAAAAGGTGTAGGAATTGGTGTTTCAATTGAAGAAGGTGCAGGAATTGGTGTTTCAGTTAGGATAGATAACACCGTGTCAGATATTTGTAAGGATGGGCTTCGGTGTGAGGAGATAGGGGTTGTGGACAGTTTGTTGGTATAATAGTTGGATTAAAATGGAAATGTTGTGTATGAGAAATTAAAGGAACTATATTGGAAGAAATAGTACCTGGAGACTGGTTGCTTGCAGGGTTGGTAAAAGAGTGATGTTTATCCAAGTAAGGGAAAATGTCCTCATCAAAAACAACATGCTTGGAGATAAACACCCTACCTATAGCAAAATCTAAATAACAATAACTTTTTTGTTGATTTGAGTACCCTAAGAAAGCACATTATTTGCTTCTGAATGCTAACTTATGATCTTCATATGGTCTGAAATAAAGGTAGCATACACAACCAAAGGTGCGCAGGTTAGAGTATCTTGGCATAATTTTGTGGAGTATAAAGTATGGTGTTATATTTTTAAGGGCTTTGGTTGGTAAATGATTGATCAAGTATACTAAAATTAAGAAGGCATTTACCTAAAACAATTTAGAAGGCAAGCTTGTGCTAATAGTGTCAATCCGATGTTTTCGTTCAGCAATACCATTTTATGGGGATGTATAGGGACATGTCAAGCGATGAAAATTCCATGTTTAGCCAAAAATTTTTGAAACTCTGTAGATAAGTATTTTCCACCATTATCATATTGTAGTTGTTGAATTATACAAGAGAATAGATTTTCAACAAGAGCTTTATATTATTGAAATATGGAAAAAACATCACTTTTGAAATGCATAGGATACATCTATATAAAACGACTGAAATCATCAACGAATAAAACATAATATCAACATCCCCCAACTGAAGGAACAGGAGATATCCAGACATCAGTATGAATCAAGCCTAAAGGTTTAGCTGATTGTCTTTAAGAATCACTAAAAGGTAACTTTTTAGCTTTCCCTAACTAGCAGGAAGAAACACTAGACTTGCTAGTTGATTCTTTTATTTGCAGGAAAGAAGATAAATAGTCTAAAGTGGATTTGTAAGGACGACCAAGGCGTTTATACCATTGATCCCCGGTGGCTTTTGTCCCTAATTTAGAAGTGAGACAACAAAAGTTGTTGGCACAACTCTTATTCCCATTGATTGGATAAAGGCCATTCTCAACCAACCCTTGGAGCAACAGTTGTCTGGTCTTGTTTTCCTTGACAAAAAAATTAGTTCCAGTTCGTATAAAGTAACAATTATTATCTAGGCAGAATTGATTAATGGATAAAAGATTAGATGCAGCTTGAGGACAATATAAGACATTATTTAGATGAAAGGAATTATGTGATGTATTTAAAAATGAAGAACTAGTGTTTTGAATCATTAAACCTGAACCATTGCCTACTTGGACAGTATCCATACCATCATAAGGCTGCAGAGTTGTTAAATCTGTTACATTAGCAATAATATGAGCGTTAGCCTCATTATCGACATACCAAGTTTGTTGCTCAAAAGTATTATTTGATTCAGCAGTCATTGCTGCCAATTCAAAAAGAGGCCTTCTGCCTTAGAAAGAAAAATTAAAATGCTAAAAACAATGCAATGCAATGTGACCATATTTGTCACAGATCTGACATTGTGGTCTGTCATATGAAGCTACACGATCACAATGGGACTGAAGTTTTGAAGTTCCTCGAGCTTGTGTTGATGCAGAAGCTTGCTAGAATTTTTTAGGAATAGTTGCAAGTTTCCTTTTTGGATAATTAGATGTTTTTGCAGCAAAGGCAAAATTATGATTTTGGATTGTATTTGAAGCTTCAAGTAATGTTTCAAAACTTAGAAGTTCATATTGAAAATCATCTAGAGACAAGTCTTTATCTCTGCAAGCAAAATTATAGGATGCGATAAAGGGTGTAAAGGTGGGATGAAGTCCTCCAATTAAAAAGGTAATGAAGTCTTGATCATCTACAGGTTTGCCTGCAGCAGCAAGTTGGTTAGCCAACTGTTTAGCATCTTCAAGAAATGCAGAACATGGTCAATTACCTTGAACAAGGGTCTGAAGTTGTCTCTTAAGAAGAGCAATACGGGGCCTTGAGGTAGATGGGAATCTTGCCTAAAGAGAGTCTCAAACTTGTTTAGAAGTCTTTAGATTAAAGACAGTAGAAACTAACTTCTCAAAAATAGAAGCTAGTAGCCAATTGAGAACACAATTGTCCTTTTTAAACCAAATTGCATAGGCTGGATTAGAAGAGTCATCTGGAAGATTTTTAGTTGGTGGCTCTTCAGAACCATCAATCATACCATTCAGATCATGACTGTGAAGAAAAACTTGAAATTGAACACTCCATGATAGGTAATTATGTCCTTCAAGTCTTTGGTTGAATGGTTGAGAAGTGGATTGAATCTTTTGAGGTGAAGAGAACAAGGGGAGGATTGTGGAATCCGATGAAGTCATGGTTGAGGTGAAGAAATAAGGAAAGAGTGGATTTGTGTTTATGTGCGGAAGTTGTGTAAGATCAGGTGTTAGCCTATTATGGCTCTGATACCATGAAAGAATTCCAGAGAATTATGCTAACAGAGGTTAAAGAAATAGATCTTTCTTAATTCATTATGTTTGACAGTATATGTGTGTGTGTGTGTGCATACAATTTGAAAAGAGGATAAGTACATGTATTTGAAATTTAAACGATAACAGATTATCTTTCTCTATCTTCTTCTGATATTTCTCTTATGCTTGGTTCTGTTTTGATTGTTCCTGATTTTATTGAGGTTGTTATGCTATTCAATACTCTAACACCCCCCCTTCAATTTGTGGGGAAGAAGATAGACATTGAGTTTGTCTTTTAGAAAGCAATACTAATTTGTAGTATGATCTTTTGTAAAGACATCTGCAATTTGATCTTGTGTTGAAGCATGCTAGACTTGGATATAAACATCTGCAATTTGGGGTTTTATGCTGGCAGAAAGTGGTAGAGTTTTATGCTGAGATTAATCTCTTTAGTTCTAGGAACAGTTTCAGACGGGACATCAAATTTTCTGACTTGTATCTTGGCAAATATCAACCCTAGTTATGGTTGAGGTGAAGATAACATAATACAATTTTAACATTTGTTATGTGAAACTTTCAATGTATAATGCACCATTCAGTATTGACTGTTGTGATAAAAACTCCTTAATTCACTAGCCTCCCTTGATCATTTGAGAATTGTAGTTCGTTACTCTAGTCTTATTAAAGTGTAGTCCTCTTTACCAAAGCCATTTGGGAGTGTTTGAAGATATATTTAGGCATTGTTAATGTTGCGCTCCTATGTTTAGTATTGTGATAGTTTTTATAATTACAGTTTAAAAGGCAGATTTAAAAGGAGTTATAAATTATTGTTTTTTCTATTACCAAGATTTCATGAAAGAGTTTTTAGTAATATTTATATAAAATTAAATATTAAAACATAATTTGGTTAACATATAAACCACAGTTTTAGAATGTGGGATTTATTAAATTTGGTGGTCTAGCTATATATTCATAATAAGCATTCCAAAATTGATTTTGTGTTGATTTGCAACCTAAGTTAAGTCATCGCTTTTATCAACAACTTTTGACAAAAAAGAAGAAGAAAAGAATTATTGTTTTATTGACAGACTAAAATACCTTCATCATCTTCCCAATCAGCCTCTTCTTCTTATGTGTTTCCTTGAGTGATGTTTGGACTTACCTACCTTGTTGCTTTGCTTTTCTTTTGTTTTGAGATTGATAATTTAAGGTCACATCTCAATTGTTCTCTCCAAATGAAAATCTTTACCCAAAAATTGAGTCTGCAAACTTTATATGGGCAAAAATTACCTTTATCTTCTTTCAAGATCCCTAATATCCTTCCATTAAATCTACTTTCCTTTTATCTTCTTCTCTTCTATGTTGACAAACCACTGTAATTTACATCAATAAATCTTAGTAAGTTAGCCCTGACAATATTTTGTTTCTATTTTCAGTCCTTGTATGTTAGATGTCATGTAACTGTTTCTCAAGCAAAAATTATCACCTTCTTTATTATTAAGTTAAAGCTTTTTATTTTTTTTCTTATTGTAGGAACAAAAATTATATCCTGCTAATTCTTGGGGTTTAACAATAAGACGAAAACCCAGATCGTAACTGTAAACAGTAAATGGGGATTACCATTAAGGTAATCCAATTTCACCTCCAAAATCCTCACTTCAAAACTATATGTAGAATGAAATCAATTATGTGATGTTGATGATTACATAGATTACGTAATATTTTTAGGATTCTTTATCTTTGATTGTGTTATCTTTCAATTATGTCCTTAGGTTATTAGGTAATCTAAGTTGATTTTAAACAACCTAGAATTCAGAACTATATGTTCATTGAAATCAGTTGTCATTTGCAATGTGAAATGTCTTTGATCACCTACATGATCAACATTACGCTACTACCTTCTTTAAGGTTTAAAAGATAAGTTGTCATCTAATTGATTATTTTATCATCCAGAATCAAGCAAATTTTCACTAAACTACAAAGTTCATATAGACATTAACTCAAAACTCATCACCAATTCCACTGTTATTGACTCACAACAAAATTAAAAAGGAATAATATATTTTAGTATTTCATAATAAACTTCAAAAAAAGAATTACTTTGATTGAAAATCATATTGAATAATATCATTTTTCATTGAATGGAAGCTCTCAGACTCTCCTATAACAAATTGAATCCATCCCTTGGCATTAACAGCCCTAATAAGATTGTCAATATTTATCATTATTTGTCTATAAGTTGCTGATACACCATATGAGATTGGTATTTTTTTTTATTGGTTTGGGTACAATATATGTTGTTGTTTTTATCATACTTCTTCTTTTATATGTTTTGTCATGCTTTTTTTTCTTTGGTTGCAGAGTTACTGTTTATTCTTTATCATGCTACTAATTTTGTTTGTTATTATTTTCATTTGATGAAAATTTCAAACAACATTTCACTGGTTTTTTGAACATGATATGCCACAACTCTTTTTTTTTTCTTAGGCAGTAATATTTATGTTTGTCACTAGCTTAATACTTCCTTTATGTGTTCTGCTACTTTGTTTCAACCTTCCACATGCCTATTATGTTTTTTTTTTCATATTATCTATTAACAACACTTTATGTATACATTACTATCCTCGAAAGTTTTTTACCCATATGCATATGCTTATTATTAATGATTACATTATACCTAGGACATTAATTGTTTAATTGTATGCTTAAAAAAAACATATAAAGGATATTGAAGGTTCTTATGGTCAAGATAAAACATATTAGACTAGAGAGATGGTGCATACTTTCTGTGACATATCTATTAAGAAGGTTCTCAAGGTCAAGATAAAGCGTATTGGACTAGAGAGATGGTGCACACTTTATATGACATATGTATCAAGGCTTTTGATAAAGGTATAAGACCAAACATGCATTTTGACAAAGCTGGATGGAAATTCATTATAACTACCTTTAAAGACCAGACTGGGCATGCATTCATAAAAAGCACAATTAAAGAATAAATTAGATAGAATGAAAAAAAAGATTGGAGGATATGGAAAAACTTAATATCTGAAATTGAAGTTGGTTGGAGTAGTAAATTAGGGATAATTTATGTAACTAATGAGTGGTGGAAATCCAAAATTCATGTAAGTTTAGTGTTAATTTAGCTTTGCTATTATATTAATCTGGTTTAAGTTTTTCTTTCATTTGTTTTGATTTATTAATTGCATTTATTTTCTCTATTGTAGGAAAATAAAAGGAGATAAAAAGTTTAGGCATTGTGGTATTAAGCCATCATGTGTTGCAAATATGACATTATATTTACCATCATTGTTGCAACTGGACAATTTGTTTGGGTTCCATCTCAAGGAAATTTATTTGATAAAGATGAAGTTAGGGTGGATGGATTAAGGAATACAAAAAATGAGATTTCAATCTTAAGGAAGGAAGTGGTGATTTAGAGGAGGATAGTTTACCAGATTTTATTGATGATGTGAGTAAAATGATTGCTTGTGTTAATGTTGCAAATAGTAGTGGCAACCGCAATAGCGGTGGGAAGAGGAAAGTCACTCAATAATCTACATATATGAGTGAAAGAAAGAAAGAAAGAGGGGTTCTGGAATGGGAGCGGGAGCATAATTTTTTTCACACTTGGATCAATTGGTTAATAGCGTGTCTAGTATGAATGATTGCACATTCACTTTTAGGGATAGGAAAGGATGTAACATATAAGAGGTCATGCAAGAGTTTCACTCCATTAATGGTGTTGATTTTGGCAACAAGGTGTACATCTTTGCAACTAAGTTTTTCATAGTAAGAAGAAAAAGAGAAATGTGGGAAACAATGGGAAATATAGAAAGAAAATTCTCTTGATTAAAATTAATGTTTGAAAAAAGATCAAACCCTATACCCTGAGGTTAAGTTCAATCTTTTTATCTTAGTTAAATCATATTAATTTTTTTTTAATAATATTTGACTTATCTTAAATTAAAAAAAAATAACTTTTATGCATTTAACATTGTTCAACATTCTTGTGTTTTGATTGTTGTTCCTATTTCAATTTTGTTTGTGTTAGAGAAGTAATTACAATTTTTTTTTCATGCTATAAATTGTATTATTTGTGTATGTGTAAAATTTTTCATAAACCATATATTAATTTTAATTGATATATATCAAAAACAGTTTGGATGATGCTTGTTACTTCTATCTATTGCTTGCCAATATTATGCTAGACATGGCTACCATGTTGTTGATGATTTTGAAATTCCTCTTTTATTGTTTTATTGCTAGATATGCAATATATTTTTATTTCAAATATAAACAATGTAGTATTGTGTAAACTATATCTGGTAATGATGTTTGTTTCAAATCTAGTATGTGTGGTAGAACTTCTTCACATAACTTAAGATTGATCGTATATATTGTAGGTGTAGTGGTATTAACTTGGATTATTATTCTATGAGAAGTTTAAGTGAGAATAGTTAGGTTTAAAAGTTTGTTCGGAATTGCAACAACTAATGATTAAACTTTGTTTCAACATATTGACACACTCTTATATAATTCATTATTTTCTAAAAGGTTCCGATATCACTTTCAAATATATTCTTTCATATTCATGAGTTAAAAATTTTAAAGTCATAGTATTAGATAAGTTGTGTAGCATTTGTTTTAAGATACATGTATAAGTAACGCCTTTTGTTTTTTAAATTGTAATAGGCATAACAATTATTGAATTCCATGATTTTTGCTTGTTTATTATTGGTCAAAGATATATGTTAAAAAGCTATATTTTGCAAATGAATATGGAGTTTGTTTGTGAGTTTCTTTAAGTAATTAATTTTTTTATATTGTTGTAATGTTGAGTAATAAGTTGACGAAATATGATTGTTAAATTAAATTTGTACCCACCTCTATAAAGCAATTTTGTTATATTTATTATTGAACATGTAACATTTTTAGAAATGTTAGAATCTTGTTTTAGAAAAGGGAAATCGTGTTCTTATCCAAAACCAAACCAGCGGATGTAAATGCTAAATTTCTTAGAAATCAAACAAACAAATTCATAAGACCTTAAATTTCTTGTCCGAGACAATGACTCATTATGACCTTACACTTTAAAAGTGATATCTTGTTCTGTTTTGAATAATTACATTTATCATGTCCACCGATTAATAAATATTGAATTAACAATACATCATTATGTTAAAACATGTATTCAAATTAACAAACAAATTGCATTTTATGATTTGTATTTGACTCTTAAGATTTATACTTTATGCTCAGCCACCCTCTCTTAATACCTTGAAAGCATGTGATAAGTATATGATTTATGTCTTTTTATGCCTTAAGTAAATTATGACATGCTAAGTGAATTACTTTTAATATTGCCTTCAATGGATGGTTCGGAAAAAAAATCAATTAGAGGTTTTAGGTTCAAGTCTCACCATTAATTTTTTGAAAAGGTGATATATTTATTGTGGTAGGTGTCCATAGTACAACTCAACAACAACAACATGAAACTACTAATCAAATAAGAGTTAATTTCACTAAAAAAAATATTTTTCATTATAGATATGTACCCACAATGGCTTAATGATCTATTTGATATGGATTATGATAATATAATGAATCATGTTATTGAATATGTTTCATATGATGGTGGGGGTAATTATAGTGGTGATGTTAACAATACAGATGATGACGACGACGACGACAATGAAAACGATGATGTTAAGAAAGGTGAGCCATTTTGGCTAAGAGAGTATGATCGTCGTAAACTAGTATTATGCATAGTCAAAGCTCTCGCTATGTATTATAATATTTATATTTATAGAAAAAAAACTTGTATGGTTTCTTACAAAACATGAATGTGATGTTGAACTGAATTTTACATGGGCATTGGAAACATTGTGTTAATATGTTTAGGATGGATACATCGACATTTTAAAGTCTTTGTTTTGATTTATAAACCTAATATGAATTAAAACCATCAAGGAGGATGAGTGTTATTGAAAAGGTCGACATATTTCTTTATACATTAGCATTAGATGCTTCAAATAGAGAAGTTAATAAGAGATTTTAACATTCTGGTGAAACTATTAGTAAATATTTTAATGAAGTTTTGTGATCAGTGTGTTTACTAGTAGTATAAATCATCAAACGACAAGACTCGATATTTTCAAACACACCATGAGAAATCATCATGAATCCATGAGATATACCTCATTTCAGAGTAACTTTAATATAGTTTTATGCATAAATAATATTGATTAGTATTTGGTATGAATTCCAGCTTGTTACATTCAAAATGATGTTTTTTGCTTCTTGTTTTTGTTGTAGAATTGTATTGGATCTATCGATGACATATATATGTGTGCGTGTGTATCATCAAAAAATCAAATGCCATTTATTGACAGAAAAAATATATCGACACAAAATTTAATGGTTTCATGTAACTTTTACATGCAGTATGCAATTGTTTAGGCTGGATGAGAAGGTAGCACATATGATACGAGAATTTTTCTTGAGGCGATTGCCCTAATATCAAATTTTCAAAGTCACTAGAAAGTATTGGGGAAAAAACAAAGTAAATGTTATTATATTTAGACAAGTTAATTTTTCAGTAAGTAATGGGGATTAAGTTACAAAGAAACATTTTGTTATTGCAGGGAAGTATTGCAATGTCAATTTTGGATATCCAAATGAGTACGATCTCTTAAGGCTATATAGAGGTGAGAGATATCATCTTCAAGAATTTAATTGACGAGGCCAACCACAAAGTCAAGAAGAAATATTCAATTGTGTTCATACATTGTGTAGTAGAATGTACATTTGGAGTATGAAAAAAAAAAAGATGGAGAATTTTGTAGAACATGCATGTGTTTCCTTACAAAACACAAGTTCAGATTGTTGTGGTATCCATGGAACTTCATAATTATATTAGAAGGAAGTTGCAGCAAGATGTGTGGCATTTACCAAGTTTGATCGCAGTCCTAATTTTATTCCTGATAATATTTTAATCGATGTGGTTTCACATTCACAAACTCATGGAAACTAGAGGTCTTCACGTATGGATTATGTTCGAGATGGTAGTGAAGCAAATTTAATGGGACAATAAAACCAAATTTTTTTTATTGTTATTTTTCCAATGTATTAATAATACAATGCAAAGTAAGAAATTAATTCGTATCCTTTTTGGTGATTTTATTTACAACTACAATTTTAACCAAAGACATATTAAATCAAACCAACCACAACTAAAAGTGATTTTATAAACTTACTTTTTTCAAACCACGACCACAAAAGCTACCACAATACCAAACACACAAGTCTTTATTTCTTCTTCTAATTTTTGACATTGTTATGATCAGTACAAGGAGATAGATATAGATATTATTGAAGGAGCAATGTACTTTAGAGTTGAGGGAACACATGTCTTTTGCCTCATGAAAAATCAATTCAGTACTTGTCTTCATGAAATGTAATAAGCAAGGATGTTAACATTGCAAGTGGACTCGTAAAATCATATGATTTTACGAGTCGACATATATTTATTGTGCAAAATCATGTAAAAATTGAAAAATAATAAAATTGGACTAAAATCATGTAAAATCATGATTTTACAATAATTTCAAATTTCAAATTCTTATCTTTCTCATTACATACCCTTGTGTTTACTCACTAACACACAAGCCTTGCATGTGCTTGTATCCATGGATTCTTTTTTTAATCAATAGTGAAAGGATGAAGGAAATATAATCTTACTTAAACCTTACCTAACAAATAAAAAATTATCTATTATAGGAGAGGACTTTTAAATTTTGTATTTTATAAGGATATCTTTACGGTTATGAGTGACTGACCATACTTTGAAGTTTGACCCACTAGGTGCTTATGCCTAATACCAAAGTCTTTTAAAGCTTTATGATTTTTCCATAGAAAATCTCATAACTTGTCTAAGATATGATCTAACAATGAAACAGGCTTCAAGATAAAAAATAAAAAATAAAAACAATCCTACTTTGAAAATTTTGATTCATTCGTTTTAGTTCATACAAAGCCTACAATTCTTTATCAATCTATTTGTTGAGATTCATGGTGTGACAACAAAGATCATAAACTTATGAAAATATTACAATATCTAAAAGAAAACATAACAATATCTAAAATTAATGTATTATTCAACAAGATAAAAGACATCATATAAGCTAAAATTATCATTACAGATGGTCATGCATTTAGAGGGAGCATTGGAACTAGTGTTGGCCAACAAGATAGCATAGTTGTGAAGATAATTGTTTTCAATATTTTCTCATAAACACATAGTCTTACCAACCATTTCCAAATTTTTTTATTAGATCTTGCTTGGTATTTATTATGCAAGAACAAGTACAGTACATCTTTGTTGATGAAATTGGTTATTGTTTGTATGAAAAAAATTATTTAAATTTTTATGATTTTATGATCCAAGTTTATATTGATGTGTGGTTTGACAACCTTGCTAATAATTAATTTTTTATCTCACGCAAGGACAACATTCTTTAAATAATGTTAGATAATTACATTGAGTCGTTTTGGTTTCTAGCACAGTAAGAAATATATGATAAAATAACATAGAGCAAATGTTTTTAGAAAATAGCACAGTTTAAAGAGTCGCAGATGACATTTGTGATTCTCGAGTCTTAAGTATGATATGCGACTCTCTCAAATTATAAAATTGATGGAAACATAACTCAATAAAGAAAGATAGGTGAACAGAGAGAGATTGAAACTCTGATGATGACACTACTGGTACCGTTGAAAAGATCTCGACAGGATGAATCCAATGATATTAAGAAAAGTCATTAATGGTGACCGGTGTCATAACCCAATTCTGGGTTATTCCCCAAAATTCACTTTTTTTTCAAAATAAAAATAAAATAAAATAAAATAAAAGCTGGCAACGTGGAGAAAGCAGACCGAGAAATCAAACTGCAATTTTTGGAGGAAATTCAAGGCCTAATTGTACCCTATTATGCTCAAGAATGGAGAAAAATGTAAATTCAAGGTCAAAATTAAATTATTATTGGACGAATTTGCGTAAAAATTAAGTCCAATGACATAATTACATTTTTAATAGGCCAATTTGATTTAATCATGGGCCAAATTAAATTTTAATTATGTTTAAGAATTAATTTGAATCCAATTGAAGGATTTAATTAAGTGCAAGGACTTAATTATACTTTAAATGGGTCAAATTAATTTTATTTAGGGCTTAATTGGTGAAAAATTAAGTTTGGGAGCCTAATTTGGGCTTAATTGAGAAGATTGGAATTTTAAGAGACCAAATTTAATTTTTACCAAGTTAATTGATTGAAATTAGGGGCCAAATTGCAAGAAAATTGAAGTTTTGGGGTCAATTAGGGACTAAATTGAACAAATCCGAGGCCAAGGACCATTCTGCAATAGGTGGAAAACTATGGGGATTCAATTAACAAAAACCGGGGGTGAAATTGAAGAAATTGAAAGTTTAATGGTCAATTAGGGGTTAAATTGACAAAATCCGAGACCAAGGACCATATTGTAAAAGGGGCGTAACTTCGGGGCTGCAATTGAAGTTCATCAGGGGCTTAATTGCATTAAATCCAAAGTTTATGGTCAATTAGGGGTTCAATTGCAAGAAATTGAAAGTTGGATGACTGAATTGAAAATCAGATTAAATCCCTAATTCAGTCAAAACGGCGCCGTTTTGTATAAAAAAAAAAGGGAGGAGGAAGGGACCAGACGACGCGTCGTCTGGTCACTGTTCATTGTCTTCCCCGTTTTACCCAAAAGAAACAGCGTGGGAGCCTTATTTGCAGGTGCATTTAATGCTTGTTTTCTCCATAAAATAGAACAAAACTTGCACGTAAAGGATCCCCTGCAG
>Ga0325401_1003122_pt1 | contig 15034 bp, 8 predicted proteins | sample PopdelMetagenome_FD_205666 | JGI IMG/M metagenome (GOLD analysis project Ga0325401, IMG submission 205666) | Populus deltoides microbial communities from Bellville, Georgia, United States - Xylem-PdKOR-R2 | ecosystem: Host-associated > Plants > Phyllosphere > Stem > Wood/Secondary xylem | place...
CTGATTATATAATGATTTTTTATCTGAATGACATAGAAGCTCTTAAAAATATTAAAATAATTCTTTATTGATTTTAGCTATGCTTAGATTTAAAAGTTAACTTTCATAAGGGTCTTTTAATTGGTATCAACGTTGATTTGAAATTAACTAAATGAGTGACTGACTATTTAAGATGTAAATCAAGTTGTTTATATGTTAAATAATTGGGGCTTCCTCTAAGAGCAAATCTGAGACTATGTTCAACTGGAAACCAGTTTTGAAAAAGATTACGTCTTGTCTTAAAACTTGAAAATTCAGGCATCTTTCGGTATATGGAAGAGTTTGTTTATTAAATTTAGTGTTGTTTAATCTTTCTCTTTACTATATATCTTTGTTGAAAATTCCATTTAGTGTAGCTAAAAATATCTGTAAAGTGGCTTTGAATTTCCTAGCTACGCCAAAAGCTAGAGAGGGATTAAGAGTGGGGTCTATTATGGAAAAAATAAATAAATCAATGTCATTTAAATGGTTATGAAGGTACAATGATGATATTTCAGTAGCTTGGAGGAATTTTTTGGATTTGAAATATCAATATGACAATAATAAGGTGGTTCTAAAATTTTCAGAAACTCTTTCACTTATTTGAAATAGTATTTATGATACTTTTAATGGTGTGGAAGACTATTCTATAGCTTATAAAATGCAATTTCCATGGTTGAGGGAATGAGACTCAAACTTCATTCTGGATTTTAAAATGGTTAGGAGATTTTATTCTTAAAAGCAGATTTCCTAGTCATGTTATGTGTGCAAATTTGAATGCTTTGAGATTGGAACATGGAATGGTATTACTTAGGATCAGTCCTTATTATGGAGGAAGAGACAATAAGATTGGGAAAAGAAAAAGGAAAGGGAATTTTTACAACTACTATCTAGGATTTCTTTAACTCAAGATGTTTGTGAATATAAAGATTTGGAGACTAGATCTAAAAGATCTATTTTAGGTGAAAAGTTATTTATCTTTTCTTAAGACAATTATTCTAGTAGGAGATAAACGGTTTTGGTCCAATAAATGATCATCTTCTGCTCGTTCTAAGATTGAGTATTATAATCTTTGACTTGTCATTTTGAATAAAACTATTTAAAAAAACTTTTGTCTATTAATGAGATTTATTATAAGAGTGTGATTTGAATTGCCCTTTCTGTAAAAAAAAAAAAAGAAGAAGGATTGAAACTACAAGGCATGTTTTTCTTTACTATAAGATGGTATGGAAGTTATGGTCATAGTTGGTGGCATGGTTAGGGCAACAATGAATCTTACCGAATCCTTTATATAATTTTTATCTATAGTAGCATTGAATGATCTTAGAAACTATACAAAGAAATGTGTGTTCTTTGTTTTTTATTGGAGTTGTTCAGTCCATTTGGAATGCTTGTAATAATTTGATCTTCAATGAGGTGGAAAAAACTGGGATGATATATTACTAACTTTTTCTTAGAGTTGTAACATGGACAAAATGTTGTATTGTGATAGGTGTTTTTGCTATACTAAGATATATTTACTAAGATCACCAAATAATATTCTTATGTGGACCAATAGGGAAATAGTATGTAGTAAATCATAATGGATTCCTTCTCTTCAAGGTATGCATAAGTGGAGTCTAGATGCATATGCAAATGGCAAGCCAAGACCCTTAGAGATTGGGGGTATGTTAAGAGATGATGAAGAAAAGTTTCTTTGTATCTTTTCTTGTTCTATAGGTATTAAGGAAATCAATAAAACTGAGGTTTTGACAATTCAAAAAGCTCTCATTCTAAGTAGTAATTGTTATTGTGTTTCTTTCATGGACTAGATTGTGAAGTTTGATTCTAACAATGCAATTACTTAGATAAAAGGAAACAATGTCATGAGGTTGTCGCAATTAAAAGATGATTTCAATGATATCTCCAATGCCTCTCTTATGCTTTTTTTTTTATATATAAATTTAAGATATATTCATAGAGAAAGAAATTATGTAGCGAATCATTTATTCTAATATTGTTTGTCATGAACACTTTGCTATATTTTTCAAACCAGAAAGGATGGTATAAACTTACAAGCATGGACACTTTTATTTCATTTAATTCACAACATGGAAAGAGTGCTCTATAAAGAAGATTAAATCACATATGAATTGTCAAGGAGTGGTTAGAATTATGGGGCCAATTGGTCTAAAGAGACTCTTGCTCTAGCCCCCCTGATTTTAAAAAAGCATTATGAAGGGTTGTGGGAACAAGTTGCATCTTTGAAGAATCTTGAAGAGTATTATAATTATAAGAAAGTGTTTGAGAGTATGATAAATATTGTTTTTTAAAATGCATTTTGTTTGAAAATACATTAAAATAATATTTTTTTAATTTATTTTTGATATAACTATATTAAAATGATTTTAAAACATTAGAAAAAAATTAAATTTGGATGAAAAGTGGTTTGTACAGCAACCCAAAAGGGATCCAAGTATTGAAAAAAAAAAACAAGATCACATGTTGCTGTTTTTTATTGAATAATTTCATTGGCTGTCGATATATATCAAGTCCATCTCCAATATTGCACAATCCTCCAAAGCAACATATGGACCCCTGCAATGAATTGGATAGCTATCTCTTTGCATATCGGATCTTTGCAATGGCAATTACTAGAATCTTGAAATATCTGCCTTGTTACTGTTAGTTGAGCCAATTTTCTTTCCTTTGTCCTTTATCATCATTTCGATGCTTGAATTGTCGGCTTGGATTTCAATTCTCAGCATCATAGCCATGCTTCTTTTTATTTAATACATACATATATATATATATATATATATATATATATATATATAAAAGATTTACAGCATTTACTGATAAAAGACCCAATAACGTTCAAATTAATATGGATTTCAGTCACCACCAACGTGATAAAACATGCACACTATCTGATGACTTTACATTGCATCACTACTGTGCAATCTATGACTTTCTGTGCGAATCGGGGGGATAGGGAATCCTGCACGGTGAAACATTTTAAACCATCGTTAAAGCTATATATATATAGATATGAAAGTTGGCCTTAGCACAAACAGTACTACTGCAATGACGATGGCAATAAGACTTGAAAGGATGGCATTGGCACCAATCCGTTAAAGGACTAGTGGGACTGACTGGTCTGCACAAAGGCACTCTCTAAGATGCGGAGGGGCTAGTAATTAAAAGCCTTTTGAATTCTGTGGCATTTCTCAGACTCAGAGTTTTTGAGATACAAAATAATGTCCATGTTACGACTGTAATGCACTCACTCTGTTCATTTTATCAGTCCTTGTGTCCATTTGGCCCCCCAAAAGGCTGCCTCTTTTTATCCATTTCTAATTTTTGGTTTCCCAACCATGATGCAATAGTGCAGCAATACATTGGTGGCCTGCGGAGAGCTGATTTTTTTTTTTTTTTTAGTGTCAAAGAATGATACTCAAGCATTATCAGTGTATTTTAAATAATAATAAAAGAGAATTCGAAAAAAATAATAATTGTCCATTTCTAAAAATCAAAACATAGAAAGATAAAATCTAAATAAATAAATAAATAAATAAGTCTAAAAAAACAAAGTTTATTTTAAAAACAAACAACTCTTACTTACATCATGAGATAGGAATAACCTGATTGAAAGAAAATTAAAGAAAATAACAAAGGTTATTTTTTCAAAACAAACAACTTTGAATGATATAATCGGTAAAAAAACATTGTCAATCCGTGTTAACTTTTTAAACTCCTGACCCTAGCTAGTGACTAAATGAGAACCATTATATTTGAAAATCCACTATTTTAAAACTTGACTCGACCTAATGGGTTGATCCGTGATCTAGGTGATCTAGAGCCTAGACCAGGTCTAGTTTCAAAAGAAATTAGGGGAGAATTGATCTAGTGTAAAACAATAAAAAACCAGAGGCTATTTTCCTTAATTTTTTTTTCAAAATGATATATTTATAAAATAAAGAGATTTGGTTAAATTGGGTTAACTTGGGTCAACCTACTTGATCTGTGACCTGGTACTTGTCTCGTACTGACTCCCAAGTTGGGCCTAAAAACAATGAGAAAAACAAAGAAGATCAAATCCCAATAAATCAAATGTTGAATGATGAGATAAAAAAAATCAAGGATAAAAAAATAAAAATTAAGAGAATAAGGACCTCATTTGAAACAAAAAATGAGTGGACAACTTAAAATTTTGAATTGAAGGGAAAATTTTAAAAAAATAATCAAATTAACAAATGAGTCCATAATAAAAAGTAAAAATCAAAAGAATGAGGAAGAAATAAAAAAAAAATCAAGATTATAGATCTAAGGATGAAATTAAAAACAAATTAAAATTTAATAAAGGGCTAATTAGAACCAAAATTATAGAACAAAACATTGAGGGCTAAACCTGAAATATCATCAAATTTTGAATTGAAGGGCAACATTAAAAAGAAAAATCAAAATCACAAAAGAATCCAAATAAAAAATCAAAATCAAAATCAAAATCAAAATGAGGAGCTAATATGAAAAAAATAAGATATGGATCAAAGGATGAAATTGAAAATAAATTAAAATTTGATAAAAGGGATAAGAATCAAAACATTGAGGGCCAAACTTGAATCATAAAGTAAAAGGACAAATTTGATATAAAAAAGAAATGCTAAAGGATGAAATTGAAAATCAAATATATCAAATTTGATATAATTAAAAAATAAGGAACAAATATGATAAAATTAATAAATAACACACTTTTCTAATTTTTTGCAAGGGTATCATGTATTTCAAGGTTGAAAAGAAAGAAAAAATGGGAAAGAAAAAACATCATTGGAACTCCACTGTGTATAGAGAGACTGTATGCACCTCACCACCATGAAGGGGGTGACGAGATGCATTGAACGCACCATGAAATGTGGTGTCCGCCCTAAAGTCATAGGTACCTCCTATACACTGGTGCGTGTGATACACACACCAACAACTTTTCTTATTCTTTTAATTAATATATTTAAATACCTAAGTGCCCTTAACCCTATACATTATTATAAAAATATATAACAAAAAGACCAAAAAACCCCTCAACTTTTCTTAGCTATAGATTATTTGACTCAAATGGTATTTTAATAATTACACTATGTCAAGAGTGAGAAAAAACTGAATACACCCCTACCCTAATAGTTAAAGAAATTCAATTTTTAAGGGTATTTTAGATATTACATTGTGCAAATAAAAAGTTAAAAGACTTCTATACCCCATTCAATCTTGTAATAGCAAAAGTGTCCCGTGAAAAAGATACCTTATTGCCTTTGAAAACATGCTATAAGGCTTAAATTGTTAAGGACAAAATGATAATTTAACTATGAAAATTCACAGTGAAATATGAGTGTGTGCATAGTGAAAGATTGTGTTTTTTTAAATTTTATTTTAATAAAAGTATATAATCATATATGAAAGTGCAAGCTTTTTCTTAAAAAAATAAGAAATTATAAAGTAGGAATTTGTTTTTGAAAATAACACAAAATTTATTTGAGAATATAGTGTAATTTGAAGAGTTGCATGTCTAGTTTATGTTTAGAGTTGCATATGTCACTTGTGATTTAAAAAAATAAAAAAATACTCGTAATTTTATTAAAAGTTTTTAAAAAGTATTTTAAATTTTAAGTTTAAAAAATAAATAAATATTATCTTGATCATAGTATTTTAAATTTTGAACTATAACATACACATATGAGATTCTTTGTTATTCTTTTACATTAATTCTATTAATTGGACCAAAAAATTCATAAAATTCTTGTTATTCTTTTTACCTTCGCTACTAATATTAAAAGAAGACTACTTCAAATAACATTTCATAAAATTTATATTCATGCCTATATTTTTAATTTCTTTTTATTTAGAATATAATTAAAATCCAAATATAAGAAATTTACATTAAAATCCAATAAATTATGAAATTGAACCTTAGTTAATTTTTTATAGAAACGTTTTTTTATGTTATATTTCACTTCTTAAGAGAACATGATTTATACATTTCGACATGCTCTATTAATATTAAAATAAACTTCTAGTCAGAAGATAGAATAAGATTTTTATTAGTGTCTATATACTTAATAGAATAATATTAAAATGGACTTTTTATGTTTTAAAGGTTGTTTTCCACTTATCTCCCATCTTGATTTTTATTTGGTAATAACCACTTTTGAGATCAATTTTCAAAAACAACTTGGAACCTACCAACTAATATAACATGTTATCTAGCCATGATATCTAGAAACTATACTTCCTTGGAACGGTCAACAATATCATCCTCTTCCCAAGCTATTCTACCATTATTAACTAGGGTATACACTACTTGTTCGCCCTTTATCTCCTTAATAAATTATGATAAAGACAACAAACTCTTTCTCTATTTAGTTTTAATCTCCACCTTCTTCTTTATAAGTGCCAACACTGTACGTTTTCCTTTAATACTTGGGATACATGTATTTTTTTCTACCATTATGCACCACATGTCTATCAAACTATCATGGCCAACACAACAGAACATGACACGCATCCATAGACACTACATCATACCAAGTGCTATCAAAATATTTATGTCTCTTGAAAGAGGAAACAAGACATCTTTTATCAATAATTATCTTAGTATCTCTATTCAACCATGTTAGTTTATAGGGTTTAGGATTATTTTTATTTGTCAGTTGGAACTTCTTTGCCACCCCTGTAGACATTGCGTTCTCGTAGCTACCACTATCTATAATCAAGTTGTAGACCTTATCTTTAACAATACATATAGAATAAAAGATGTTAGTGTGTTGTCAATCCTTTTTTGAATTACTTTTAGGTGTCAACAAACTCTTTCTAATAATAAGGATATTACAACCATTATTATGTGAATTCTTCTCATTATTGCCCGAGTCATAATGATACTTAGAATCAGTCGCATCCATAGGCTTTTGTATTAGAAGATTCTTTTTTAGATGACTCTTTGCTTTACTTCACTCACTAGCTTAGTGCCCTAGCTAGTTTACCATATATAAAGCAATAACTCTATTTTGCCCATAAATTTTTATTAATAGCTTTAGCAGTCTGCTACTATTTTACTGTCAAAACCCTCAAATATGTTTAAAAAACTGTCCATAGATACTACAGACACAATACACTTTGGATGGACTACCATAGACCACTGATATGCCTTACCACCAACTACTCTTCGATTTATATCAAATCATTTTAAGCTACTAATTGATAGAATTAATCAGTGTATTCATTGGCAGGTTCACCTACTTGTTTCAACATGTGAAAACTCTAGTATAAGGTTTAAGAATAGTTAAAAGAAAGGAATGCTCCCTTATCTTTTTTAATGGCTGAATATTTTTGGAAGTTTCCATATTTTACAAGGAAATTAAGGGGAAAGAGCTATTACAAAGATTTTCATGCTTATTTAGGAGAGTTAAAGTTAGTTTTAGGCTGATTTTTTTTCTATAGCATAGTTTTACATACATAAACATAATTTTCAACTCAATCGTTGGACCGAACTGAAATTTACTATGAGTTTATAGATTTATTGTTCATATTGGGTTAAAACTTCAGATCCATTGAGATAAGGTCTAAAAGGTACTATGCGAGATTTGTATTAGTTTCTAGGTTAATTTAGGATTATTTTTCTATTTTATTTAGAATTCTTATATTAGTTTTCCAGAATTGTTTAGGATATTTTTTTTACCTAGTATAAATAGATTTATTTAGCTTGTACTTAAATTTTTACTTTGGGGCCATGAATTATTGAATAAAATTGGTGTTTTGTTTGGAGTGCCATGTTTTTCTCTTTATTTAAAAAACAAACAAGTGAACTTATCAAAGTATAATTGACTTTGTTGTGTTCTTTCTTGTACATCTTGTTTGTGTTTCGCTAATCGTTGGGTAGAGGTTCATTCCAATAGTATTGATGTCTTGGTTTAGGTAATCATTATATCAAATTTCTTATTAAACTTGATTTTTGGGTTTCTAAAATTGTGTTAATCTTGATTGTGAATTATAAAATCTTTATATTCATGAGGTTCGCTTCACAAAGTGTGAATGTCATTGACCGGGTAAGGGCACTAATCTTATGAGGGTGTGTTGGAGGGACATTATTTTGAGTGACCTTACTTCATGGTCTTTTTTAGCCTTGTTGAAACAAATGATACAAGAGTTTATCGTTTTATTTTATTTAAAAATAATAAGAAAAAGGAATCCATATTGAGTTAAAACATGTCAAATTTAGTATCGTATTTACGTGAATTTTTTAAAATTTATAATGTTTTAAAGATTGAAAAAAGTAAGTCCTGGAATAGAATGCATCTCTAGGTTCACATGCAGTTTAATAACTCAATCTAAAGCAAATGCTCTCTAGCTAGCTAATCACTTACATTACTTTACAAATAAAGCACAAATCCAATGAAGGTAAAATACATGAAATATATAAAAAGAATTTAAATATTACTCTAAAGCATGAACATATTGAAACATTACAAAAAAAAAAGGGGTAGATCTGAATCTGTGACAGGTTACCTGCGTATCTCCATCCAAAGAAACACTTAAAAATGAGAGATCAATACCCTTAGCATAGTTCTCTTGAATAGATAGTGTGAAGTTCTAGCATTTAACCTACCTACTTTCTACATATTTTAAACATCTCGATTTCACAGAATTTTATAAAAATCGTTAAGGTTTTTTCATTAAAACCCTAATATTTTATTAAAATCCTAATAAAGGTGTGTGGAGAAGGTGAAAGAAAGAAAAATTTTCATATATAAAGAAAGAGAAAAAAATACAGGTGTCCATGGAGAGGTGGGGGGAGGGCCAACATATGAGGGTCAAAGTAAGAAACTGTTTCCCTTCCAAAAATATTTACAGTCACTGTTGTTATACCTTGTGTGAAAAGAACACTAGTAGCTCTTTCACTTTGGTTAAGTGCCTGACACTCTTATGTCTGCTACAGAATCCCCTGCTGACATTAAAGAAAATCCTCTCACTGTAGCTCTCTCTTTCTTTCCTTCGTTAGATTTATTAAGATCTGGAGTCAATTTCCTGCTTGACTCTCATAACGAAAATGACCCCTCATTTTTCCTCTGAATAAAAAGCAACTTCTCTCTCTTTTTTTTTTCTTTTTTTTTGTATTGTGCAACTCTCCATTTTCTTCCCTTTTTTCCTCCTTCAAATACACTGCAACTTCTCTCAAGTTCTCTCACGCTTACTGTTCTTTCTTTTGCACAGTGAAATGAGATTTAGAGTGGTTATATATGTATATATAGACACAATTAGAGAGAAATGAGTTTTTGCTAAAGCATCAGATTTAGGGTTTCGATTCTTTATGGAGGTACCAAGCAGTGAAGTTACCTTTTCCGAATATATATGTACATGTACACTCTCCATGATAATTAGATCATATATTTATCATCTCTTAACTTTTTCTGCCGAACATAAGCTTTTTCAGTAATTGTTTTTCCATGATTCCATGGTAAGTTCCTGGTTTCTTTACTTTGTCTTGATGTCAATAATATATTATAACGGATAGTATTCGATCTATTCTCTTCTATATATTTAGTTTATTTCTTGCTAAACGTTTAATATTGTTTCTAAGATGATGAACAAAGTAGATTTACTTCTGTATGGTGATTCATTTGTCTATTTTAAGAACCAAAATGTTGGATTTTCTTTTTTTCTTCCTTTTTCAGAATAGATTTACTCTTCTACTACAATTTCTATGCGGTTAATATGTTTTTTTTTTTTCCTATTTCGGTTCTTTTATGTAATGATGGGATGATTTAAGACCAGAGTTTTGTTCTTAAAATAGATTTTCATGGGACCTTCCATTTTATGGTAGATTTTAGATGCTTGAAATCTCTTTGTATTAATTCACTTCTTAAAAAAAAAAAGGGAAAACAAGAAAGAAGGCTGTGAGGGTGTTTTTTTTTTCCGTTCTTCACATTCGTTGGTAAGATGTGGGGTTTGGAAGGCAGCCAGATGGGGGGAATGTCCATAGCTACTCTCTACTTTTAGCTTTGTTAAGTTGATGCTTTCCATTTTAGCTTTGCACTACTGTTGACAATGATTTGGGCCCTAATCCAGGTATATAAAACCATTAATTCTTGCTGTGCATTAATTATGAAGGATTTTTTGCTCTCATGTTAATAGGTCACATTCTTTGATAAGACTGATTTAATGGGTAACTTGTCTTGACCTGGATCATATCAAATTTGCAAGTAGTTAAACTTCTACTTGCCTTCTTCATTAACAAGTCACCAGCTGCCACGCCCAGCCAAATATACACAGCCCATATATATATATCTTGATCATCAACCGCGTTCACTTCCTAAAAGCACAAACTGTACTATATATATAAATGTAATGAGTGTAGTTGAAGTGGGGTGTGTGTGTTCTAGGTAGAAATCCATACTGCTGTGCATATTTACTTGGTTATGAGAGAGAATTAATTAATGGTGGGAGAGAGCTTCCTTCAGCCCACTCATGGATAGGAGAAAGGGGTTGAATTAGCTGCCGACTCATTCATTCAAGCACCAGTAGAAAAAAGAGGAATGGATGTTCTTTTGCTACTGTGATTGTGTGAATGATGCGGGAGATAATTTTACATCCCCTCTTTTTCTGTGCTTGGACTGAAGGGAGCTCCTTCCTTCTATTGCTTTCATTTACTGAAGAAAGAATTTGTTTAATTAATACAGGTTATACACTTCTTGTTAATGTTCTACTTTCTTACCTTAACACCGTCTTCGACTCCTGATACTTGTCTCGTGTTTTGTCGTAACATGATCAACTAATTAGTATCCTTAATTTTGTCGTAATAAATCTCCTCCATAATGACTGCCATTGTGCCAAAATGTAGAGAATTAATTGTACATTTTTTACACTTTGGTATTTAATGCCGGTTACCCAGTACGTACTGGCAGCATTCCTGTTTTTCTTTGCAGGGAAATAAAAGACATGTTGAACAGGTGACCAATCAACATTATACCAATCTCCTCGTCGGTACTGCTATACTATCCAGTTTCTCGTTGAGGAGAAAACATCCTCTTACATGTAAATTCTATTTACAGCTAGCATGCTTGCCTCTCTCAGAAGCATCTGTTCCTCCTCTTTTGGGCAGACAAAGAGAGATTTCTGATCTGATTTGTGTCTTCTTTGGGATTTTTTCTTGTAACGTTAATTGAGACTTGATTTCTTTGGATAATTTAAACTATGGCTGGCTAGCTAGCAACATCTGATATTGTCTCGCAGATGTCCAAACTTGGAACTGTTAATACTCTCTGAATTAATTCTCATGTGTTCTAGCTCCCTCGTTCATTTCTTGCTTAATTACAAAGTATTGTTTAATTCGTGACTTTGTGTCTGTCCAATTATCTCTTCTTTCTCAAATAAAACTGGCCTCACGGAGAGATGATATAGTGAAAGGTACTGGGTGTGTTTTTTTTTTTTTTTTTTTTTTTTTCAGATCTCGTTCCTCAAGCTTTTCAAAGGGCACCATTAGGGCAGAAGCTCATCCCTTATGCTTAATAATGTAGGACTAGCTAGTGGGTGGGTAAGGACAGATATTCATCATATGGAGTAACTAAATTAAAAGATGCCATCAATATTTTTATTTTGTTGTTCTTCGAGGGAGGGAACTAGCACTTGCTTCCATTCATCTTTTTCATTTGAAACTGTGCAATTAGGTCCATCTGCCATTATTGAAGCATTATCTTCCACTTTATAGTGCATATTTTAGTATGCCTTTTATTTTTCTTTATTAATTATTGCCTAGATATTACTAGTATTTCTTTCTTGGAAATAGACATGTTGGGTATTCACAATTTACTAATATTTTATGTTGGTGGCTGGTTTCCAATGTTGGAGAAATTAGGCGGTGAGGATTGAAACCGTGGCATATTTTGCCAAATATGGACGAGGCTACCTTCCTAGCCTTCTTCCTCTTTTGGAAATTGAACTTGTTCTTCTGGTACAGGGAGTTACGCCATTGACGTTGCATGCAATGTGGTCCTCATCCCTCTGCATATATAGTCATAGATAGGATCATAGTCAGAGGACATTTGATATCAAATTCGGCACACAAATTTTAGATAGCATTTAGTTATTCTCTCAAAATGAGACAGTAAAAGAAAAATATATTTGATGAAAAAGATAAAAATATGTTTTTTTTTTTTTTATGATTTTGGAGTGATTTTGTATAATTTCAAATCAAGATGTGTAGAGGAGATATTTCTTCTGAGAATATTTATTATTTCTAAAATATTACTGTAAAAAAATTTTAATTTTAAAATTATTTAACTAAAATATGTAAGATAAAAGATTATTTAGTTATTATCATCAAACAGAAAAAATAAAGACATGTAACATCAATATATTTGGTTGAAAAGATAAAACAATATAAAAAAATATGTTTTTATGATGATTTTAGAATGATTTTCTATAATTTCAAAACATGATGCATAAAAGAGATATTTATTATTTCTAAAATATCATTTTAAAAAACTTTCAATTCTAAAATCATTTAACTAAGACATGTAAAGGTAAAAATATTTATTATTATAGTTTTAAAACTCGATTAAGAATATGAGTCGAGAGAGACAACTCGAATTGACTTTGGTCAACTAAGATTAACAAAAAAAACATTTATTATAAAAGATTAAAAGGACATCATTTTGACCATATTTAAAAAAAAAACAATCAATAGGTTTTTTATTAGGTCGAGTTGGTTCAATCCCTATTTTATTTTTTTAAACCCAGATCAATTTAGGTTCTAGGATGGTGCGTTAGGTGGTTCAAGTTTTATAACTACGATTATTATACTAATATTAATTTTAACACTCAATGTAAACTATATTTAAAAATATAATCTAAGATAAAATAGATTTTTTTTCATATCTTATCAAGAAATTCATCATAAACTAAACAAAATACATAGACTTGAACACCATTACTAATAACAATTATATCTTCGTCTCATGTTATGTTTTTCTTTTAGGGAATTACTTTTATTTGTGCTTTTTCAGAAAAGTTATTTATAAACAAATTTCTTCATGCTATATTCTCATAGAAAATGATGTGTCAATAAATGGTAAAATATGTGTGCTATGGATTATAAATGACTGATGTCATATAAGAATAATTAGTAAGTGTCATTCTGCCACATGTCTCAAATAAAATTTGGTTTCTATGGCATTACTCTCTTTGCAAACCGTTTTGATTCGCTAAAATGTTCCTGTTATTTCATGTTCTCTACTGCATGCACGCTTCGATATAAATACATAAATATTAATTAATTGCAATTTGTTTTACAAGCAATAATTAAGTTCATTTAAAAAATATTAATTTGATTAATCATCACAGTTAATCCTCCATTACTCGGAATTGGGGGCGTCTTGTATCAAGCCATGCCAGCTCTACATGGAACCCGGACATATTATTATTATTAACATAACCTAATTGATGGAATTCAGTTTTATTTGAAAAGTGTTTTTTTTATTTTATTATTTAGTATTGGGTTTGTTTATTTTAATCTTAAGACCTGGATCGTGGATTATAAAAGTCAACTCGGTTTTTTATGTTATTTTTTTAGTTGATTTTTTTTAAAATTTCATCATTAAAGATTTAATTGATTTGAAATTAGACTTTATATTTTTTTTCTTATTTATTTTTTATAAGGTTATTTCTCACTCATTACCAGGGTTGCGGCTAAGAGAGGTTAACTTGAGTTGTTTGTTTATTGGCCATTTTTTTAATTGATTTTTTTCGAATTCATCCTTTAATATTGGATTGGTTGAGAATTTGATTTCATAATTAGTTTTGATTTGCTTTATATGGGTTATCTTGTTTTTATGATCCAAATCACGGATTTAACAAGTTAATCTTGATTGATCCAAGTTAATCTAATATTTTTTATCTCAATATTTTTTTAAAAAATGATCTAGATTTTCTTTGAACCCATCAAGTTGATCGGGTTATATCAGGTCAACCTTCACATGGTTAAATGTTTTTTTTTTTTTTTTACTATGAAACACATTAGCAACAACAAGATATTTTTTAACGTTAAAAAAATTGATTAGACTCGTAGTATAACGAGAAAGAATCATCAAGTCATTATATAAAGTCATGCCAACCTTTTAATTAATGAGGACCTAAAGTTATTCAAGAATTTGAATCCAAGATCTCCCTTTGTTCAAGTTTAAACAAGTGAAATTTGCATGCATTTGATACAGAGCAATTGTTAAATTATAAATTCATACAAAAATGGATACAAATGTTTGGCCAATGTTTGCATGATTTGGGATTCAATTTGAGACTGAGAAGTGATAATTGTTTCGGCTATTATTTGAAATATTCTAAGCCATCTATAACATAAAGATATCTATGGAACTTGTGTAATCTTTAAGGGTTTTATGGTACTTAGTGAATTATGACAAATTCAGAATTTTCATAGAGATGTATAAAGTTTGCTTGTTGAAATATTTCATTGATGCTCGAGAGAGATTAGTGATTAAATTAGTAAAACCTGATTATCAATAATAAGAATAAATAATTCAATTGAGAAAATTCACTTAGTAATAATTACGGTAAGTCAAAAATCCTAGGATCCATTAAAATTGAATTCAATTCTACTTAATTAATTGATTGTTTGTTTTTAAATATTTTTTTTTTGGTTTAGTTAACTATCTCGTTCAATGTTTCAAATATATCACAATTTAAGAGATTTTGGTAGTTATTAGTAATTTTTGGGATTCAATTTGAGACTGAGAAGTGATAATTGTTTCAGCCATTATTTGAAATACTCTAAGCCATCTATAACATAAAGATATCTATGGAACTTGTGTAATCTTTAAGGGTTTTATGGTACTTAGTGAATTATGACAAATTCATAATTTTCATAGAGATGTATAAAGTTTGCTTGTTGAAATATTTCATTGATGCTCGAGAGAGATTAGTGATTAAATTAGTAAAACCTGATTATCAATAATAAGAATAAATAATTCAATTGAGAAAATTC
>Ga0325401_1003123_pt1 | contig 15032 bp, 8 predicted proteins | sample PopdelMetagenome_FD_205666 | JGI IMG/M metagenome (GOLD analysis project Ga0325401, IMG submission 205666) | Populus deltoides microbial communities from Bellville, Georgia, United States - Xylem-PdKOR-R2 | ecosystem: Host-associated > Plants > Phyllosphere > Stem > Wood/Secondary xylem | place...
ACAATACCAAACACACTTAAATCAAAAACACTCAATGACTAATTTAGGTGTGGCTTGATGTTGTATTAGTGGTAGAGGTTGAATATATGGTTCAATTAGGCTATAGTTTAACCAAATGGTCGAAGATATGGTTGTTGCTGGTCATTTAGGAAGGTTGTTGTCACGATCAGAGAGGGAGGACAAATTAGTAGTCGTTGTTTATATGGTGGTGCTTTGCTTCAATGAACTACTATTAGCTAGTTGATGTCTGTTTGATATAATAATGTATGATATTTTAAAAAAATTATTTTTAATTGAAAATATATTAAAATATATTTTTTTTAATATGAAAACATAAAAATTATTAAAAAAAACATTTAAATATATCAATTTAATATTTTTTAAATAAAAAATAATTAAAAAAATATTTTTAAAAGCATAAGCTTCCACCATAAAAATCATATTAATTTAAAATTAAAAAAAATTCAATTTTTTTTAAAAACGCTTTCAAAATATAATATTTGAAAAAAAACTTTTATAATAGTATTTTTTTTATTTAAAATTATTGTCGAATATTAGAGTATCTTCCTTCTAATTTATTTTTGCTCACTTTTTATAATTTAAATTCCATTCGGAATTCAAATCAATACTCTAAAAAAAATATTCCAAACATAAAAATTAACTTATCCTTATAAGAGAATTCAATTCCAAGATTCCAAACAGTCAATTAAAGAAAAGCACGGTTCTAGGGGATTCCTACCATGCTTGTAAAAAAAATAAAAAGAGATTTCTCCTGGCTACGCAAAGTGGACAACAATCAGAGCATTGGCGAGGATGAAACACTTCTATGTTCTGATGCTGATTCAAAGAGGACTATTGCATCTACAGGAATTCAAGTTTGCATTTCTAACCGCAGCAAAGCAATAAGAACTTCCGGGGGTGGTGCAAAGTCACATTATTATGCATAAATGAAATTACTGCAAACAATAACCTGAAGCCATTCACCTGTACATGGAAATCTAGGATCCAAAGAGCAACTTACTTGAACCCACCAGAGAAAAAAGTAGAAACTGAACTACATCAGATGCTTTAATGCTGCATACCATATCAGCAGAGGTTGTGTGCGACCATGTTTTCCAGAGAAATTGTAGTTTCAACACTACTCGAAGAAGCAACAGTGGGAAATGATAAATCACAGAGAATCAAGGATGGGGACAACAGTACAAACAGCTTCCCCTTGCAGTTAGCAGAAATTTCAAACGTGGTAATTTTAAACGTGGCAAATGGAACACAATCTTTGTTGCAGAAGGATGCACTAAAAGGTGTCGCAGACAACCAAGTTTCTGAACACTGCAATTTCAACATGATCGAGGCTGAAAAACATGTAGAATGACGAGTAGATAACGGGCAGAGAAGCAGAGATGGAGAAAACCGTGCACTATGATGCAGTTAAGTGGTGAAAGGATGCTGTTTTGGCCGAAAACCACACCTCAAAAACAAAACATATAAATCTTTTAGAAACAACTACATCAAACATAATAATTATAACATGAATAGTCAATATTAAACTTAGGAACAAAAAGGTTGCAGTTTAAGTTTTAAAAGTATGGAAGAGACCTACATATTTCAGTAAGTTGTAGACAGCAAGCCGACATAAAACAGTGTCCAAGCACCTGTTTTGCAGTTGAAACACTTCGATGAAGCCACCCGAAACCAAGTTTCTAACAAACCTCATTGTCATGAGACGAACATAACTTAACATAACCTTCTATGCTCAAATGGTCCTATTAGAACTAAAGTATAACAGATTATTTTCTTCAATAGCCTGCTGGTTCTCAGTTTGGCTTCCAGCCTCAGTCGCTGCAGGGAGAAACAAGCAAATAAGTCTGTCCTCATCTTATTAAACATTGAAGAAAATAAATAATCAACTGTTCTGTAAATTACATGTATATATTTTCTTTTGAGAAGGTTGTGCAATGGTTCTAATACTCAGCTGTTCAGACCAACAAGCACTCAGATGCAACAGATGAAATTTGTACTTCAGAATTTTGTTATGCTCTGATAATTGTTTTCTTTTGTTTTTCCAAGTAGTCAAAGTGTCAGCTCACAGTATCATTGACCCAACAACAATGTACCATAAGACTTGCTGTATAGTATATAGCAGAATAACAACTAAATTATTTTTCCCAAATATGCATAAGCACAACATACCCAATAGCATAAGGTGAATCGCGGCGGCCATGACGATATGGAGGGGACCTGCTATAGCTGCGACCTCGGCGAGGTGAAAGGCTCCGGCGTCTTGGAGATCTTCTCTCACGGGGGCTATAACTCCTGCCAAGGACAAAGCAAAAATAGCAACAGTAAATAATCTAGCGTGTCAACTGTGAGCATATTCTCCTCATCAGCAAACACAAGATAACCCGGGATAAAATATTGCATTGAATCTCATTACTGGTCAATGGTGTTGCCCAGCTCCTATTGCACAGCATATTCATTTTGATTCCTTTATTATAGCTAAAGCGGCTAACAGAGACTCAAAAGTCATCTGTTATAAAAATATTGATTCTACCACCTCTCATCTGGAAAAATTATCCTGCAATTTCAAAGCTTCCAGTAGCAGTAGCAGTTGCAGTTATCCTTCCAATTCCATTCCTTTTTGAAAACAGTAGTTGCCCCGCCCAGAACCAGTTTTGGTCCTATATATATGGTAGGGGAAAAGAAGCACACCATGGAATATGATAATAAAGTATATGGCAGGCCATACAATCATCACAAGGAAACGTAAAAGTCAATTAATAAAGAGAGAGTGCTTTGATTTCATAATGCTTCGACATCGTTCTTCCTCATGCAAAATCATAAGGTTATTCTGTATGAAAAAAAAAAAAACCACAAGATCTGTTTCTAATTCAAGCCTATTACTTGACTTGTAAGCATTGTGTTTGTGACTATGCAAATGTAAACAAAGAAGGAAAATAAGAGAGCAAACCAGAAAATTTCTAACAAGTGTTCTATCCAGAAAATAAATATAACCCCAAAGAGGGATAAACACATTAGACGCACCTGCGCCCATACCCATAACTTGGACTTCCACGGCGGCGAGGACTGGGGCTTCGACGACGACTACTTCCCAAGCCTCGTGAGCCAATGCGCAGGCGACATTCTCGTGCAAAATGACCAGGTTCACCACACTCATAACATTTTGAGTCCTCACCTCCACCACGTCCATGTCCATCGCCACTACGGCCTCCACCACCCTTAGAATTATGAGAAAGCTCCACACGCCAGCCATTCTTTCCTGTAAAATGAGCCAGAATCTTAACAGAACTCTCTAAAATATAATACAGCTTGCAACACTATAGTTCTAAAACAATTTAATTTCCATGTTCGGTAATACAGTTCACTAAGCATGAGCAGAAAATAATAGAAGTTATAGCAGCCAACACTGAACATAAGAAATATAAATCATAAATAAAAGCAGGAATCATTTTAAACAAGAGATGGCAAACATCATAATAAATTAAAATTTTCATAAAAGAAAAAGGGTCTGCATTTGTAACAAATGACAGGAAACAAAAATATACAAACCATCCAATGCGCGAATTGCATCTATAGCATCCCTGCGATCATCAAACTCAACAAATGCATATCCTGGTGGCCTTCGAGCAACCCAGACACTGCATGGATTTTTTTTTTTAGAAATTAGAATTGGAAAAATCTTGTTATCAATGAAAAATGCAACAACAAACATGCACAAAGACATATCCCAACGTCCACCCCTGCCACCAGTCCCTAGCCTTTGTTCTACAGAGTTTTCATATCAGCACCTTTTTAGTTCAAAAAATAAAACAACCCTTGTCCTTCTCAGGCAATGACAAAAAATGATTACTGACTTAAAACCAAATGGCAATTTGCAAAGATTATCTTCAGCAAAGAATACTTATGCCTGGTCTAGTTTATAAAATTTGAAAAAATCAGCATGCACCTACTGAAAAAAAGAAAAGGAGATTGAATTACACAAAAATGCTATAGAACTTACTGATTAGTATATTGTAAATGCATGTTAGCAACTTATGGTCTTATGCTGGATCTGAAGTATCAGCAGAGTTTTACATGTTCAAATCTCCTAAAATGACATCCTAGCATGAATTTATCAAACCTGTCATGTATCCATATCATGCCATATCAAGTATGGATACTTCACACTTCCCTGTACATGTGAAATACTTCCCCTAGGCATACAAAATTCAGTTCCATACACTCACATACTCTTGCGATACACAGATGACACCTCATGACTTCTATTCAGATAATATACAATCCAAATGACACCTCATAACTACTATTCAGATCGCTATATACAATCCAAACACAAGTTAAATGCAGGACTTCAAATCTTAAAAGTTCTCAAACAATGAAAATCAATAGATACGGTTGGTATAAATAAAAATAATATTGATGTCCATGTCATTTGTTGATGACCATGCATTTAATACAAGTGTCAAGAATACCTTAAATAAACTATAAATTAAACCAACTGAAAACTTAGGATGACTCCATTAATCGATCTGATGTAAAATGCTTTTAAGAAATTGGCTGACTGGACTTGCGTGTTTAGTGTGGAAATGTTCTCATCTAAAGAACCCAGTCTGTTGACATTTTACAACTGGCTCTTATAGGGGTAGTATGTAAGATAAAAATTAAGAATCAAGGAAGAATGAACAATCATTTAAAGAAAGAAATTGTCACAGAGAAAAACTATGAAGAGAAGAGAAAAAGGAAGCCAAGAAGGAACACAAAAGGAGAGATGCAGAGAGAATAGAGGATCTCATGAACACTTCAAACACCCTGTTGCATGGTTTCCTGTTAGGTTAAATAGCACAAGCTAGTAATAGCATCCAACCCACCTAATGACATTAGCTAGTGTTGTGGGTTCTAAGTGCCTGCCTCAACTAAGAGGAATTTGGTCAATTAAAGTTGAATGTAAGTTGAGTAGAAGCCAGTAAAACAATCTAGTTACTGTTCTTTTTATCTTCTCAAGTCCAAATAAACTAAGCACTTTTCAAATATATATTTTATGTACCTAATGACATTAGCTAGTGTTGAGGCTTCTACTGAATGACATTAGCTAGTGTTGAGGGTTCTTAGTGCCTTCCTCAACTGAGAGGACTTTGTTCAATTAAAATTAAATGTACATTCAGTAGAAGCCTGTAGAGAAGTTTTGCTACCGTTCTTTCTATCTTTTCAAGTCCAAATAAGCACTTTTCTAATAATTCATGTACAGATAGAGTTTTCACTGTCAGTTTGTAAACTACTAAATTAGGATGGCTAATATTAATCCTATAGACCTCCCCTTGACCAAAGTCAGAGCGGTGCAGCCTTTAGGTTGCGAAGTTTTAAAAACTAAAATTCTATTATTCACAACTGGGCTAATTCAATTCAAAGCAATTCTAAACTACTTTTAACAGTAATTGAAATGGCAAATAACAAATAACAAATAACAAATGGAACTGAGGCTGCAAACTTTAATTCATTAAGTACAAAGCAACATGGAAATAAGAGTATGAACTTACATCCATGGCATTAGGTTTATGTACATGGATTGGAACCTTGCGTTAATTGCTTTGAACAGTTTGATTGCACACAGACATGAACCAAATAAGACAATAAAGCAACTCTACAGCCTACTAGTTGTTTATATGCCCCAGAGCTATAGTCTATAAGATTCAACCTGCGAGATTACAGCCTTAAGTTTCAGGATACCTGAACCTTGAAAGAATTGCATTGGGTGCAGTTGCAATTTGCAGTTGTGTTGATTGTTCTACTGTTATCCTCCTTTGCTGTAACTTTTATAGACCCATACTTGAAAACTAACTTCAATAACTGCACGTGGTGGTTACTTCTTCCATGATCTAGTTGTTTGCCCATTAATGCATAACATCCCACTATCCACTAATCCATCAATTTAGAGTTAATGCCCACTACATGGAAAATAATCCTAACTAACAAAAAGAAACACAGGCATTTTGGAATAGGTAGTAGGATATTTAAATTTCTAGAAAAATTTCTTTGAAAATTCTAGAAACTTACGAGTCAACAGCTAGCAACCCACTTAACATACTAGCCAAAACTTTAAAGTCCATTCATCTCTTAAAAATTCTATTTTTTCTCCAAATAGTAAGATTATTGAAAATTCTAAGGGCAACTTTCATCATCCTAAAGTACCCAACTCTCAGAATTTAACAATTGAAACTCTCTATGATAAGTTAGCTAAAGCTTAAAAAAGGGTAGTAATGTACAAATAGAAATAAAAATGACCTAAGCGAGAGTCCAAGCACCTAAAAATTTAAACACCTTGCCATCAGGCATTTCAGGCACCAAAGTAGCCCCTTGCTCAGCTTAGGCGCCCAAGAGAGTGCCTTGGCAACTTGTGATAATACTAGTAGCTACATATCCATATGCAGATTCGTGACGCATAAATATACTCGTGAATTTTAAAATAATTGCAAAAGTCAACTAGCATGTTCAGATACTGAGAAAAATTAAATGCTAACAATAATAACCACGGAAGAAACAACAAATATCCAGCACGCCTAAAACACTCAAATCAGCCAAAACAATGCAAGGTGCCAAAGAAATTACCTTCGAAGAACACCATACATCCGGAATTCATCTTCGAGATCCCTCTCGGAGACGCGCGGATCCAAATTCCCAACATAAACGCGAGACATTATAGTGAGCAAAACAAGCACCAATCTAAAGAACAACAAGCACATTTGTGGTTAAATAGCAAATTGTAGCTCAAAAAGAAATCCCAAGTTGTTTATCTATGATCATTTGAGCAACTAACCGAAAAATCACTTGTTTTATACCAACAGGAAAACGTTGAAGTCCAAAGCAGCGTGGATTTATAAGCCACGTGGCGGCTAACTGCACTTATCATTTTGTAATTATAAGATTTTATGCTGTGTTCCATGCTGAAATCATGGCAGTCCAAATCTTCGTAACTCAAAATTCCCAAATTGAGAGGGGGAGGAGGGACCAAGTCATGTTATGAGTTATTGTTATATCAAACTTGCAATTCCCACAGAAAGAAACAAACCAACACATATAATTCTCTTTAAACTAGATTATAACCATAGTTCTTCATAGAATCTTGATTCATATGAAAAGAGAAGAAAAAAAACTACTAATACAGCAAAACAGTCATACAAAGCTACGTTCCAGTGAGATTTAAGAAACACCCAAATGAAATCTAATGTTGAAAAACATAATAAAAGGGATTACCTGCTTGATTCTGCAGGCAGTTTTGGATTCTGATTATTACTATGTTGAAAGCAAGAACGTGCTAGAGCCTAGATAGAGGAGAAATTCGTCAGAATCTTTAAGCAAGGTCAGTAAGGAGACTTATATTTGTAATGGGCTTTAGGCCAGTATGTCTGTATTGGCTCTTTTGCCTTAGGCCTGTTTAGACCTGATTATTTACTGTCTGGTTTTGCACATTTGCATTTCCCATGACAGGCAATGTTCTCGAGGACTGAGGCTTTGAGGCAACTTTAGGGTCAGTAAAAACTTTGAAAAACCAAACCAATTAAGTTGAGAAAATTTTAAAAAAAAAAAACTGAAAAAACTGAATTATAAAAAAAATCAATTAAATTTATTAAAATATTTTAAAAAATATTTGATCAGATTTGATTTCGGTTTCTTAAACTTGAAACCAAAAAAAGAACCACATCAAAAAAAACTAAACTAAACCGAAACCAAACTTATTAAAAAGTGTAAAAAACCCTTAAAAAATGATATAATATTTTGTTTTTAATATAAAATAATTGAACTGAATTACACCAAAACTAAATTGAATCTCACATAATCAAAACAAAACTAAATTGAATCTCACATAATCAAAACCGGTCGATTGAGTTTTGGTTTTTAATATAAAATAACTGAATTAAATCAAAACTGGTTAGTTTGAATTAATTTTGATTTGGTTTTAATTTTATTTTTTATTTTTTATAAAATTTTAATTTGATTATTTTTATAAGTAAAAATTAAATAAAAAATAATCCATAGAAAACTCCTGTGAAATTTTTAGTATAAATGCCGGCTGACCAAGCCCGTCATTGAGATCTGCGTAAGATAACAATTTGAAAATACTGCGTGAAACAAGAAGATTTTGCATTTCCTTGTGTGGATCTTGAATCGAGTGTTTATTTTTTGGTTACAGCATGTTTTTTTAAATTATTTTTTATTTTAAAAAATATTAAATATTGTTTTAGATGTTTTTTTAATGATTTTAATATTCTAATATTAAAAATAAAAAAAACTAAAAAATATTATTTTAATATATATTTATAATCAAAAAAACATTTTTAAAAGTATTACTCCGATGCCATACAAACATCCCAGTTATCATACAGTTGCAGGTACTCCGACCTCCACCCCCTGATGACAATAAAATCACAACTTTTGATGGGTATTTTTCTATATAACACAGTTTAAAAAATGTTAATAAATTAGCACTGGTAATTTTTTTTTAAAAAAAAATTATGCTTGTTTGGGAGTGTGGTTGCGGTTATTTTTAAAATGTTTTTCATTCTGAAATGCATCAAGATAATATATTTTTTTATTTTTAAAAAATTATTTTTAATATCAGTATATTAAAATGATCTAAAAACACCAAAAAATATTAAATTGAAGTAAAGAAAAAATAAAAAAAAATTTAATTCCTTTTAAAAATTATTCCAGGATTTTAAAATTTTCTTTAAAATATTAATTTTTTTTTAAGAAATCACAATTTTCACTAGCAAACATTTAATGAAGAATGTTATTTTTCAAAAAGAGACTTAGAAGTGCTGATCAAGGTTGTCAATTCCGTTCTGTTTCGCCCGAAATGACTGAAACATTCCATACTAATTCAAAAAACAGAACAAAACAGAATAAATTTCATCTCATTTTAAATCTCGATCCGTTCCGGATTTTTCGGCTGAATTTCACCCGGAACGTTCCGGTTTTATTCCACATGTCACATTCCACTCTTAAAAAGTCATTAAATTAAATTGAACCTTGTTCAATTTTATTAATTAAACCACATAATTATAAAAAACTCTTCTTCATTACTATTTTCAATAAGAATGATATTGATAATAATATTAAAAATTATTATTGCTATTTTCATTAACAATAATTTTAATTTTTTAAAATTAGATTTATCACTAATATATATGGTTTATATTCATGTTGTTATTTTATGTTTATACTTTTGTAAGAATTTGAGCAAAACAAGGGATGCTTTAGATTCCATTTGACTTGATAACATTAACCTAACTTTATATTTAAAATATTTGTGTTAAAACATTTTACTTTCATAATATTTTAATATTTTGTTTAAGTTGAATTACTTTAAGTTAAAAATCTATTTAATCTTGACTATTTAGAAATATTTTAAATTTTAAAATTATATTTGTTTCGCATTATATTTGTATTGCATAATTTATAATTAATTTATCTTAAATTTAAATTATGTTTGTTTTTTATATATATATATATATATATAAACAATACAATTTTGTCGAAACACTTTAAAATTAAAATATTTCATTATAATTGGAAAAACAAAATAGCTATCAAAATAAAATTGACAATCCTGATATTAATTTACCATTTATTTTTAAACGTGCTAATTTTTTATATATATAAAAATAATCACTCTTGGTTACCATCTACCAATACAAAAGTTGAGACAGCGTCACTTTTTCCAAAGGAAAAACAGAAATACTATGATGAAGAGGACGCACATGCTCCTTTTTTTTTCTTTTTTCTTTTTTCTTTTTTTAATTGTTGCTCTTGATAATTACAATCATGTACACTTAACTTGCCCTTCGCCACTCAAACAACAGCTCCGATCATGAATCGATGCTTAAGCACAGCTTCTGCGATTGGTCTCTTCCGGAAGTCTGGATTTAGCATTGCCTGCACACCGGAAAGACACAGAATTATTGCAGACCAAATGTTAGGCATTATAGCTTTACATATATATATATATAAAAAACCTGAAGTAATTGCCATCCAGCCCGGTCACCAAGATCCAGAAACTTCACAGCTTCTTCCAAACGATCATCTGCTAAACAATATCTGTGTGCCAGAAAGGGCAAAGACAGAGGAGGAAAAACCAAGTGTGTTAGCATTCGGACACCTCAAGATCCATGACAAGCTTGAGCTTAGTTCCTAATCTATTGGAAACTTGTCTATTTCTTGGCCATATAATTGATATTGTCCATGGTTTGATATGCCAAAAACATAATCAAACTATTAAATTTAAAAAATACTGTTTCAATATTGAATCTAACACGAGAAATTAATTCAATCGATACTTAAATTTGTTCTTTTATTAAAATTTAAACAATCAATTAAATATTACATAAAAATATTCAATGCATATTTAAATAATACACTGTAGAAAACTAGTGTTTAAAAAGCGTTTAAACAAACAACCAGCTGCAGGAATCTAAGTATTCAAGTATGTGTGAAAAACACACAAGTTAACTTCCTAAATTTTGGATATAATGTAGAGTTTCGTTTTTACTTTGCATTTTATCTTCGTTGTGTTCTACGGGTAGCAGAGTCTTTGAGGTTCTGCTCAGAGCCAAACTGAGAATTATTTGTTGTTCCCTTTGGCATACAAACCACCTTTTCACTTGGATTTCATCCTATATTTGAAAAATCATAGTGTAGAAGATAGATCCCCACTAAGAAAGAATCTGCTAAAATGTGTCTGTAGCTCTTGTTGAATCTACAAATGTTCAAGTATCATCTGCATCATTATCTACGCATGGACTCAACTAGATAAGAAGCAGCCAAGTTTTGATGCATAAGACCATAACATAACTCCTGAAGTCAAGCTCAGCCAAACGAAGGATGCTTATAAATGTATCTGATTCTTACCTTTTAAACTCCTATAATCTCAAATTCATCTTATGCATGCACTGGCTAATGGACTTTAAGCAAGTCAAAATAAGGTACAAAAATCATCTTACTCTCTCATAGCTTCAAGATCGAGTCGGAAAGTGTTTTCTAAAAGCCTCTGCAGGTTCATGCATAAATTGTTAGTGTCAGGAAAACACATTCTGAAGAATATGAAGGTGTATAAAGGCATTGTGTGCTCAGGATTTTGGGTGCTCTGGACTTGCTTATATCACGTAGATGAAGAGAAACGCCTGCCTACAAATGATATAATAATTAATCAGAGGTAGTCATATTTCTGCTTACTTGCAAAGAAAGAGCATCCACAATGCCTGCTTCACAAAATGGAACAAAAGCCAAGTATGCAAGAAGAAGACCAGCTTCATATCTATGTAGGACCAGAAAAGAAATTGGTCAAAGGACCTAAAGAGCTGAAAAAACTAATGATAGAACCATCAAGTTCTGAAACAGTACATGTCATCTGCAATTCCAAAGGCTCGTTTCTCCATAGGTGTGGAGGCTCCAGCAGCAATTGCTCTTCTCCAAAGTCCTTCTGATAATGTCCCACGGCCATCTTCTAAATTTGAAATCCTGATAAGTCATGTTTGGAAGTGAAAATGCGCTAATGTGTTCAAACCTGTGAAACTATACTGCAATATCAAGAAGCCTCTTACAGTCACAAGTAAGAAATCTCCTTATAAGCATTAAGATTCATGGATGGCACATACAAGAATCTACAATGGTATTAAGTCCCTTCTCTCTTAAGTGTACATCATTTGGTCTGCCTTCAATTCACCAAGAAAATCCCTAAATGTTTTTTCGCGAATTTCTATTCCTGGAAGTAAGAAAACCTTTAACACCTCCGTAACTCGGTTTGCCATCTGAGGAAACATCTGGGAGACAGTTGGGGAAAACCAGATCCTCATTGGATTGGGGATATTGTATGATGAAGATTGATGGTTAACTCCATCCCTTTCTGCAAGAGTCTGCAGATAGATTGTCTGAAGGCCAGTATGCATCTATGTGAATAATAATATTAATAATAAGAAATCTGAGTGCGACGGAACAACTGGTTGACTATCAGTTGACTGTTAAATTCCTTCCTTCACGAAGCACTAGATTTAAATGATTGGCTTGTTACATTCTCACTAATCACAAAATATTATAGTGGTGAAAAAAGGGTGAGAAATTGAGCGCATCCATGTTACTAAAATAAAAGGAACCAATGTGCTACATCCTATCATACAGGTCAACACGTATACGTGTTACAGCTTACACAAGATTTACAATCACAGAAGAAAGAACATAGCAACTGCGATTAATTCCTTCTCTCACTCTCTCTCTCTGTTTTACTTTTTTGACATGTTTGAATTCATTCAGTTGTGGTTCACTAAACCACGTTTGTTTCAAAGAGCTTGCCCACAATGCTGTTGCATGTAGAGGAATCACTTATATGATCTGTTTCTAAATGTCAAGGACGATGAGTTTTGTCTACAGATAACATTTCTAAGTTGAAAACAAAAGCCTGCTGAGAAGTAATTGCAAGAAAAGGAATTTTAATAGCACCTCAAATCAACAGAAAAGGCTAGATCTCGAAGTCGTGGAACTAAATAAGGAGCCTCTCTCTCTGCTATAGTGCTGCCATTATTCAAGTAAAACATTGTGTGAAATATCAGTAAGCAGACAACTATGACAGTAACAGTTAAAACAGGAAACATGAAAATCTATGATCATACTTGAGAACAACAGAAGATGGTCCAAGACTCTGGTGCAATCTGTCATGGTAATGCATGTAGGCTAGACCAGTAATAGCCCCCTGAAGTAGCTTGATAACAAAATATCTTCTGCGCTTTATTTTTTGTTCTTGTTCAAAATGATTCCAGGAGTTTTCCTTGGTCGAAATGCTTTTTGAAATTTTTTCACTAGTAACTTTTGCATAGTCTGCTGCACTATATTTCCCACCATTGCGAAAAGCAAGCCACTGTATACATTAATTTCATCAATTTTTTATCATATAAGAAAATTCCCAAAACAACTATGACTAGTTTTTCTTATTTGACCTGGTATAACAAACCTGTTCTCCAGTTTTTGTCTCAAATCCTCCAACAAGCATCAGGAGATTCTGACAGGCACCTTTTGAACTGCTCTGTGAAAGATGTACATGAAAAGACCTTCCATGGTATATAAAAAAGAAAATAACATGTCACTAATATTTGAAAAGCCTTCAATATCCAACCTGAAGTACAGCATGGGCATTGAGCTCATTTGCAGCCATCATATCAGCTTCTATGCCACCAGCTCGCTGTCCAGGATATACCTTCATAACCAGCAATCTCGGTGTGAAAAGAAAAGAAGAAAAAAAAAAACTTTGCGATGTGACGGGTCAACAACATCCATTCAAGTTCCACAAGGAGGAAAAGGAAGATCAAAGATAACTGGGAAGAGAGAAATGTCAAATTGAAGATGGCACAGTCGCTATAATTTTCAACTGCTCTCGATTTAGGGGGGCATTTAGTAAATGTTGTTGTTAAATTCCATAATAAATTAGAATTTGAAAAGAAAAGAAAATATAGATTTAGCTACACTCTTCTCCTTTAATCATTAATTAACTCGGGAAATGGGAATAACATATTCAGCCCCTGGCAAAATATATAAATACACTGCAAGATCCTTACCACAACCGAGTGAATTACAATAAATATTAGACGATGTGCATTGATTTAAGTCGGAAAGCATATATTACTCGGTATATGATTCACTTACTTGCTAGTATTTAAAGAAAAATCACCTTGAAAACAACAGGAGTGCCTCTAAGTGAACCCTGCGCTATTCTTCCTTCGTAAAGCCTGAAAAATAACTGCCATGAATATATATAATAGTTACTACAAATCAGAGCAACACGCAAACCCTTAGTTATAATTGTGATTAAATAAAATAAAATAAAGGCGCACCTGATCTTCACACTGCCTTCTCCTACATCTTGAACCTTCAGCTGTCCACCTGAATATTCAAAATCCATTCCTCCTGCCGAATAGCTGAAAACAAATGTAATTCCATTTAGAACTAATCAATTGTATTAAGAAAAAAAAAAAGAGTATAAGTATACATATGTACACCTCGTAATGTTCATGAAGCCGTAGCTGCCAATGAGTCTCCCAACTTCGAATGACTCAGGGCTTGTAATCAGACTACTCGCTACACAGAGTCGTCGACTCGTCTTCGTTCGGAACGTCCTTCTTCTTATTGTGAAGCAGAGATGAGAGGAGAGCATGGGATTGCGAGAAAACAGCATCGACGAATAAGAATTAGAGAGGCAATCCGGTGAAACCAGAATCATCCTTCTCTCTCTCTCTCTTTTCTCTATCTTTCGCTAATGGAAACTAATGGCTCCATGACAGTATTCGACCTGCTGGATAGATAGACCTATTTTTCTCCAATCATGTCGCTCCACGTCATCATAATAAAATAGCATCTTGGAAGGGATAATTTCGTTTTTGAAAGATAAATCAAGAAGGATATTTTTATTACATCAGTTTTCATGTTTTTCTTCTTCTTAAGTTTATATATCTTATTATCTTTTCCTATACAATTCTAACAATACATTTGAAATTTTGTTTTTATTCTATAATTTTTTCCACATATATTTTTCGTATAACATTTTTTAATTTTTTTTTAAAAAATATTAAGATTTATTATCATGTTTTTATTCTTGTTAATTTCTATAATTCATATAAACTTTTAATTTTTCTTTTTTCTATGAAAAGCTTTACAATAAATTAATTTTATTGTATAACTCTTTCCGCGTACATTTCCTAAAATATATTTTACATTTTAAAAACAAATTCAATATTTATTATTGCATATTTATATTCTTGTTACTTTCTATAATTCTTGAGTAATTTTATTTTTTTAAAAAAAATATTACAATTATAAGGAATTACAAATTTTTTTTTTTTACTTTTACAATCGTAATGTTATTTGAACATAATCAAGATTTATATTAATATTAATATAAGAAAAAGTAAATTGCAATTATTTACAAGTGAGAGAAACTTGGACATTCAAAATATTATCATGCAAGTCTTAAAACAAAA
>Ga0325401_1003126_pt1 | contig 15028 bp, 20 predicted proteins | sample PopdelMetagenome_FD_205666 | JGI IMG/M metagenome (GOLD analysis project Ga0325401, IMG submission 205666) | Populus deltoides microbial communities from Bellville, Georgia, United States - Xylem-PdKOR-R2 | ecosystem: Host-associated > Plants > Phyllosphere > Stem > Wood/Secondary xylem | place...
TCCCGGGCGTATGGGCGGTTCAGCCGGAGGCCATCTCACGGATGAGTGCTTCGAGTTCCCCAAGCCGCCGGGCGCCGAATTCCGCACCTGAGGCGGTCTCCCACCATCCAGAGGGGTCTTCACACTCGTCAGCGTTGATGCCGTTCACGATCTGCCGTAGGCGGGCAATCGCGTCGTTTTCTCTCATCAGTGGGCCCCTGCAGTCGTATGTCGGGTCAGGTGCACGCCGCCCACGCCTGGTCGGCGGTGACGACATCCATCACGGCTCGAATCTCAGGGGTGTTGAGGTAGGCGAGCGTGGTCTCGATCTCGGTCGTGAACGCATTCGACCCGCCGGGCGCGGCGAGATCTTGGTGGATCACGAACGAGACGACGCCCCTGCTCTTGATCCCGTTGTCGATGTAGGGCTTGAAGTTGTTTGTGAAGGTGTCGCCGGTGCTCACGAGCAGCGCTTTGTAGAGCGCGGGCATGGCGGGCGGGATCATCTCGGGCCAGACGAGGCCGCCGGTGTTGTAGCGGCCGGCCCGGTAGGACGCAGCAACCGCGTCGAGGTTGGCCTGGTTGGCTCCGAGCCCGCCCCACCAGGCGAACTCGTGGCCGCCTCGCAGACCGTGTTTCCTGGCCGCGATGCGGTTGCGCCGGGCCTGGTCGATGATCGAGGTGGCGCCGACGTTGGTGTGCTCGGCGCCAGTGGTCGCGTGGCTGCCGAACTGGTTCCCGGCGTCCTGGTAGGCGCGGGCGTCGGCGGGCGTGATGCCTCCGGTGCCCGCGCCAATGGACAGCTGCTCCCACTCGGTCGCCTCGGTGAAGTTCCAGCCGTAGGCGGCGAGCCGGGACGACAGACCAAGGGCGCCAGACGCGATGGTGTCGTCGTGCCAGAAGACGCACTTGGCCTTGGCCGACGCCTTGGTGATCGCCTCGAGTCGGGCGACGTCCATCGTCTGCACCTGGCCGTTGGCCGACTTGATGGCGATCACGATGTAGCCGACCGCTAAGAGGTTCGCGCCGGTGCCGGTGGCGCCGCGGAGGGCGTAGTCGTAGCCGTCGTAGACCCACGCGCCAGTGGGGAGCCAGTTCACTGAGGTCGCGGTAAAGGTGGCGCGGGGGACGACGCGGTACTCGTGCCAGTTGCCGGCGTTGTAGCTGCTGGCGGTGGTCGCGACTCGGATGAGGAGCTCAGAGCCGGTCGACGCCATGGGGGTCACCGCTCGCAGCAGGACTCGGAGGTAGAAGTTCGGTCCGAGGTCCCACGGGGTGGGGAGGGTGATGCCGACCGAGCTGCCGTTGACGCCGGGGGTGGAGAGCCGGACGGCGCTCGTCTGGCCGCCGGGAGCGTCGGGGGCCAGTGACCGGCCGAGGGTGTTGGTGCCGCTCGGGAAGGTGACGACCGGGACCTGCGCGATGCTGGTCAGGTCGAGCCGCTGGGCGACGTTGTGCTTGATGGTGGGCCCGACGAAGCCGGGCCGGCCGGCGGCGGCGTTGCGGGCAGCGGTGGCGACGCTCACCGGAGGTCGATCCCCATGACGCCGCCGAGCCAGGACGAGCCGTCGATGCACACGAAGGTGAGCACGTCGGTCTTGCCGGCGGTGGTCGAGAGGACGGGCACGACGGCCTGGGGCCACTTGACCGAGGCGGGCCAGGTGACGAGGCGCGCTCCGGTGGCGTCCTGGGTGAGCTTGACGGTGAGGCTGCGGCCGGCGGCAGCGGCGGGGAACGTGATGGTGCACGCCGCGGTCAGGGTGACGTCGTGGATCGTGGCGGCGGGTGGTGCCGGCAGCGTCAGGGCCGCTCCGGAGGCCGCGACGGTGTTGACCGGCTCGGGTGCACCGATCGAGGCCGAAGGCGCACCCGGGTTGCGGACGTCCATGTCAGACCCCCACCTGGTCGACGATGACCTTGCAGGTGCCGGAGGCGACGACCCCGTAGGTGTTCGCGCCGGGCGGCAGCTGTTCGGTGGCGGTCCCGCCGGGAGCGAGGAGGATCCCGTTCCCGGCTGTGACCGAGGCGTCGCCGAGGGAGACGTCGACGGTGCCGGCGTTGTAGTAGTTCACCGTCTGCCCGGCGGTGTTGTCGTTGTCGGGGGCGACGTTGAGCTTGGTCGCGGTTGTGCCGACGGTGACGGGGGTGGTGACGCGTGCCATCTCAGGCCTCCTGGATGGGTTCGGTGACCTGCAGGTCGACGTTGGCGGGGGCGGTGACCGAGACGGTGGACGGCTCGGTGAGGTTCGAGGTGGCGAGCGCCGAGAAGGCGGCGCCGATGGGGACCAGGGCTCCGCCGATGCCGATGACGACCGCGGGAACGTCGTGGCCGGTGGCGCCGTACCCGGCGGCGGCCGAAGTGCAGGCCAGCGCGGCCACGCCGTAGGCGAGGTAGAGGTACTTCCGCACCTGGGTGGGGATCTGCTGCAGCGGGTTCATCGGGTGCTCCTCAGGGAGAGTCGGCGCCGGCGGGCGAGGCGGTGGAGGGGGCGGTAGCGGAACGCGCGGTGGTCGGAGTCGGGCAGGTCCTTGAGCAGCTGGCATGCGGCGAACGCCCGGGCGATCGCGTAGTCGATGACCTGGCGGGTGTGGGTGCCGCCGCGGCGCGGCATCCGGCCGGCCCAGGATGTGACCGCCTTGAGCGGCCAGGTGAGGTGGCTGCGTACGGCGGCGGCCTCGGCGTGGATGCGGAGGTTCTTGTTGACGTCGCCGACGACCACGACCTCGGCGTCCGGATCGCGCTCGAGCAGCTCGTGCTTGAGGTCGACGAGCCCGTCGCAGCAGTCGACCCAGATCTCGGCGCGCGCGTTGGTGTTGTCGAGGGGGGCGTGCCAGATCACGACCCACCAGCGGCGGCCGGTGCGGACCTCGCGGAGGCGTACGACGAGGGCGTGGACCTTCGCCGCGCGGCGGCCGCCGTACTCGGCGGAGCGGGTCCAGGTCTTGTCGGTGAGCTTCCACGCGAACGGGCGTCCGACGAGCTGCAGGTCGGCGAGGTCCCAGGCGGCGTAGCACTCGCCTTCGGCGGCGCCGGCCAGGTGGGCGTGGCCCCAGCCGTGCTCGGCGAGGGTGTCACGGAACAGCTTGGGGTCGCGGCCCGCTGCCTCGGTGCCGGTGATGAGGGAGGCGCGGCGGCGGAGGAACGTGATCGCGGCGCGCCAGGCGGATGCGGGGCGGTCGAAGCGGCCGGAGTTGTGCGCGAACCACAGCCGCCGGCGCGACCGGCGGCGACCGGCGGCCGGGTGTTCGGCGACCTTGACGAGCGTCTCGTCGGCGTGGTCCTCGACGGAGGCCGCGGTCACGCGTCGTCCTTGGCCCGCATCAGCGCACCGAGCCCAAGCAGAGCGGCACCGAGAGCGGACAGAGCGACGACGGGCCACAGCGGCGGCCCGTAACCGTCACGACTGCTCATCGCTTCGGCAGCCGGTTCAGGGCGGCACGCAGCTTCTTCACCCGCTCGGTCTTGCCGCGTCGGCCCGCGACCTCGATGGCCTCGAGCAGCAGCGTCCGGGCCCGCTCGACGGCGGTGGGCTTGCTCGGCGGCTGGTCCGCGCGGATGAGGTCGGCCATCTTGTCGGCCAGGTCGTCGCGGAACCGGTCCATGTCGAGCGCGCCGGGGTCCCACTTCCCGGTCACCGAGGTCTCCTTGTGGCCGCGCTGCGCCTTCGCCGAGCAGTGCAGGACATCGACGGCCATCGAGGCGCCGAGCAGCACCATCGCGTTGTACTGGGCGGGCTTCCAGCCCTCGGTGCCGTCGTTCTGGCACTCGTGGCCGACGTAGAGCGCGTTACCGTCGCCGGCGGCCACGGTGCCGGACGCCTTGGCCTTCCCGGCGTGGTTGCCTCTGCCGGCGGCGCACAGGTAGACGGTGCCGTCGCGGCCGACCGAGGTCTGGCACAGCGGGGCGGCGAGGTCGCTGCGGCCGATCTCGGCGAGCCACTCGGCGTACTGGCGGTCGTCGGTGAGGCTGAGGGGGTTGGCGTCCTTCGACCCGGTGTGGTGCCACAGCTGGCCGACGGGGTTGAAGCTGCCGCTCGAGGCGGGCCGCGAACGGGTCTGCCAGCCGGGTACCTCGACGACCTTGAGGCCGCGGCCGCGGAGCGTGGCGGCGAGGGTGGGGGGCAGGAATTGGATCACCACAGGGGGCTCCTTCGGGCAGGGGTGGTCGCCGCCGGACACGAGGTGTGCGAGGCGGACGCGGAGAGAGTGGCTCAGGGGCGCGAGCGGTCGAGGCGACGTAGGACGGCGCAGACGAGCCGGTAGAGCGGGGTCACCGGGCGCCTTGGGCTTCGAGCTCGGCGACGCGCTGCTCGAGGCGGCCGACCTTGTCCTCGGCTGCCGAGGCACGGCGTTCGGCGGCCGCGGCGCGTCCCTCGGCATCGCTGGCCCGCCGTTCGGCATTCCCGCGGGCGGACTTCTCCTCGTCGAGCTCTCCGCGGACGGCGACGAGGTCCTTCTCGAGCCGGTCGACGCTGGCGACGAGCACGTCGAGGTTGACCGCCTTCTCGCTGACAACGAGCTTCCCGGTCTCGAGCACCTTGGTGTCGCGCTGCGAGGCACGGGTCTGGCGGTAGACAAGGAAGCTGATGACGGACGCGGGTAGGCCGACGACGATCCCGGCGAGAGCGCCAGCGAGCCAGGAGGGCATCAGCGGACCACCGCGCCGGGACGGTCGGCGGTGCGGAGCGGCGTGTTGGGCAGCGCGGAGACCGCAGCCATGCCGCCTCCGAAGAGGAGCCAGATGACGGAGCTGCCGACGGCGCGAAGGGGGGCGTCGAAGAAGAGGAACCCGGCGATGAACATGCAGCCCCAGCCGACGCAGAACGTGGTGTAGATGATGAACCCCCACCGGTCGCGGCCGTAGTGGCAGTAGGAGCAGAACCCGGTGGTGCAGGCGACGCCGACCATCACGACGCCCCAGACCCAGGCGGGGGAGAACCGCAGTACGACCAGGGCTTGGTCGGTGGCCAGGGGCAGCGGGGTAGCGATGTAGTTGATGCCGCCGAGGGCGAGAAGGCCGAGGGAGAACAGCCACAGGACGAGGCCGCGCACGGAGCCGGGCCAGGGGCGGCGGAACGCGATCCGGGGCGGGGTGGTGAAGATCAGGTCGCGTAGGGCGGCGGCCCCGCGGGCGACGAGATGGGGGCGGTGGTGGGCCACGGAGCTGCTCCTCGGGGTAGGAGTGGGTCAGCGGAGGAAGGTCACGCCGGCGGAGAGATGGGCGTTCCCGGACCCGGAGACGGTGGTGGTGTTGACGTAGGCGAAGAGCCGTAGGTCAAAGGTCGGGATCTGGTCGAGGTTGAACAGGTTGCGGGCCATGAACGACCCGACGGAGACGGGGCTGGGGCCGGAGACGCCGTTGCTGATCGGGGGGCCGCCGGCTGCGGCAACGCGGGGTTGGACGCCGATGCTGCCGCCGGCTGCGTTGGTGATGGTGGCGCCGGCGTTGACGAACAGCTGGACCTGGGCGCGGGTGTAGCCGTCGGGAACGGTGATGGTCTGCCGAGCCACGGTGATCTCGGTGAAGTTGCCGAGGGGCAGGTCGGTGGAGTTGAGGTCGTACTGCACGACGACGCTGTCGATGGGTTGGCGGCGGAGGATGGTGGTGGAGAGGTTCCGCAGCTGTTGCTCGACATCGCGGAACCGCTGTTGAACGTCGCGGTGCTCGGCACCGGGAGGGGTGGCCATCAGTCGTCTCCGAACAGCAGCTCGACGGTTTCGGCGCCTGTGTTGCTGGTGGGGGTGACCTTGACCCCGACCGGGCGGACGGTGAAGTCGCTCGACCCGGGCATCTGGATCGGGTCGTGCCAGGCGTCGGCGATCTTGATGCGGACGGGGTCGCCGAGCCGGTTGGGGGACCAGCCGGTGTCGCCGACTTGGACGGTGTAGCCGCGGGTGCGGATGCTGCCGGCGCGGTCAGCGGCGAGCACCTGAGCCTGTTGCGCGAGTTGGGCGTCGTCGTCGATGTCGAGCCGGTCGGCGGTGACGTCGAGGAGGGGCCAGCCCTGGTCGAGGAGGGTGTCTGCGTACACCCGGGGGGTGGTGGCGCCGTCGCCGCGGAGGGTGAAGGTGGTGCCGCCGTCGAGGGCGTCGACGGTGTCGTTCCACTCGAGGAGTCGGCCGCCGCCGCCGACAGCGCGTTGGAACAGGGTGGTGGCGGTGGTCATGCCGAGGGTCGCGGCGAGGCGGAGCCGCTTGGTCCGGGTGCCGGCGGGGTCGAGGTAGGTGTCGATGGTGTGTTCCGGGCCGGCGAGGACGTCCCCGATCTCGGTGATCATGGTCCCGACGTAGGCCTGGTCGTCGGCGAGGTAGTCGCGGTCGAGGAGGACACCCATGGGCTGGTCGGGGGCTTGGACGCCGATGTCGCCGCGGGGGTCTGCCTGGATGGCGCGCCAGAGGTCGGGAACGATCACGCCGGCGTCGACCTGGTCGTAGTTCCGGTCGGCGTCCAGCAGTCGGTGGGCGGCGTAGGAGTCGAAGGTCGCGGCGGTGATGGCGAGCTCGACGGGGCCGCGCTGGCCCTGGCTGGCGGGGGCGGTCCAGATGATGCCGCCCCACCAGATGGTGTTGTCGCGGAGCACCCAGAGCGCGCAGCGGCCGGTGTAGCGCTGCACGAGTCGGGCGGCTGCGACGAGCTGTGGGGTGGTGGCCGAGAGGGTGGCTTGGAGGCTGCCGGTGCGGGAGATGCGGCGGTCGAAGGTGACGCCGGTCAGGGGCAGGGTGGTGACGAGCGTGTCGGTGAGCAGGTCGCACAGGAGGTAGCGGTAGGCCGCCATCGGTCAGTAGAGGAGCCGGAAGCGCAGCACCGCGGAGGCGTTCGCGGAGGCGTGGCGGTTGAGGAAGACGAACGAGACGATGGTGGTGGTCCGGCCTGAGACGCGCCACCCGACGGCGTTGGAGAAGGCGCCGTCCTCGAGGTGGCCCATCACGACGGACGGGACGGCGCCGAGGTTGTGGGTGACGTTGATGACTCCGGACTCGGCGTTGACGGCCATCGTGCCGGAGGCGGCGGTGTACTCCGTGGAGGAGATGCGGGTGCCGATGTCGGGACCGAGGTAGGCGCGCCGGTCGGTGGACAGGTTGCTGGTCTGGAGGCCGCCGTTGCCGGAGGACAGGCCCGCGGGTACGACGACGTCGCGGAGCGGGACGCAGTTCGCCGGCAGGGTGGGTGCGCCGGCGCCGGGGATGCCCTGCACGACAATCACTCGGGCGTCGAGTGCCCCGGAGCCGTCGAAGGGGTTGTCGCGGACGACGCCGGCGATGGTGTCGGTGCGGGACAGGGTGGCGTGTCCCGCGCTCAAGGTGAGGGTGACGGTGGAGTCGCTGACGAAGGGGTAGCCGCCTTGGGTAGTGGAGACGCTGCCCTGGACCCAGGCGAGGAACGGCGCGGCCTGGACCTGCATGGTGCCGGCGACGACGGTGACGGCGCCGCCGCCGTCGGGGCGCAGCGCGCTCTTGCTGGTCAGGGGCGACGGGCCGAGGGGGAGGTTGAGCATGGCGCCCATGCGGACGCGGGCGGCGGTGTCGACGCCGTTGTCGAGGCGCAGGGCGTAGACGGTCATCTGGGGGTCCTCACAGGTAGGCGTGGCGGTAGGTGACGGTGGCCTGCCCGGTGCCGGCCGCGGCGGTGAGCGTGAGCGCAGTGGTGCCGGGGGTGAGGCTGCAGCGCTCAAGGGGGCTGCTGGTCGCGGAGATGGTGTAGAGCCGGTCGACTTCGCCGTTGAGCAGCGCGGTGCCGGCGCCGGTGTCGACGACGAGGGTCTCGCCGGCGCCGAGGGTGAGGTCGAACGCGAGACGCCACCGGTCGGCGACGAGGGCGGGGCTGGTGAGGGGCCCGGTGAACACCACGACGGGGGAGGCGCTGGCGGAGCCGTCGTTGGTCGCTGGCCGGGAGCCGCCCTGGCTGGTGCCGTAGCTGAGGGGGTAGGTCATGGGGTAGGTGAGTCCGCCGGAGGCGGTGGGGATCGCGACGGTGACCTGCTGCAGGTCGAGGGAGTAGCGGCGCGGGTCGGCGCACAGCCACTGCACCGAGCAGGTGAGGGCCTTGGAGTAGGCGAAGTCCCAGGGTCGGGGGACGACGCGCTGGAGCACTCGCGCCATCCGGAAGGTGGTGTCGCCGTCGTGGAAGACCAGGGGCCGCTCGACGGAGTCCAGCGGGAGACCGGCTTCGATGACCCGCAGCGCGGCTTCGCGGGCGTCGAGGGGGACCAGCGGGGGCCCGGGGATCCGGTAGGTGAGCATGACGGTGCTCGCTTCGGCCCAGATGTCGCCGGGGTAGGCGCCGTGGGCCTGGGGCCGGGTGGTGTCGGAGACCGCGGTGTCGGGGGTGTCTCGCCACCCGGTGACCTCGGACCCGGTCTGCGCGCCGAGCAGCAGGGTGCCGTACTGGACGTCGCCGCGGCTGGCGACCAGTTCGCCGAACCCGGCGCCGGCGGAGACGGTGACGATGCCGGCCGCAGTGGTCCGGTCGAGGGCGGTGGGCATCGTCAGCCTCTCGTCCGGAGCAGGAAGTAGAGCCGGTCGGCCAGGACTCCGGCGGACTCGCCGGGCTGCTGGATGACCTGCCCGATCAGGGGGGCGTCGCGGCCGACGGCGGGGTCGGTCATCACGTCCGGGGCGGCGGTGGCCGGGGCGCGGGACGCGAGGTAGGCATCGAGGGCGGGTGTGCCGAAGCTGTCGGTGACCGTGGTCGCGAGGTTGCCGGCGGCGCGGGTGGTGACGTAGGTGTCGGACAGGCCGAGCGCGAGGCCGCGGTTGACGTCGCGGCCGATGCCGCGGAACACCCGGGACGGGCTGGCGATCTGGAAGCGGTTCTTGGTGCCCTTGGTGATCTTGTCGGCGTTCTTCTTGGCCTCCTTGGTGGGGAGGGTTGCGGCGCCTGCGAGACCTGCGGCGAGCCCGGCGGCGATCTGGCGGCCGAGCTCGGCGGCCTTGTCGATCGCGGCCTGGGCGTCGTTGGTGAGGCCGTCCAGGAGGCTCTTCTGGGCAGTGATCCCGGCGTCGTAGAGCGTGCTGGCGGTGGAGGTCCCGAGCTGCTCGCCTGCGGTCTGCAGGTCGGCGTTCAGGGTGTTCAGCTCACCGATGGCGTCGGGGCCGCCCTTGAGCAGTGCGGCGGCGATCTTGGACGCGGCGCCAGCGCCCTGGGAGGCGGCGAGGTCGGTGAGGTCCTTCAGGTCGGTCTGGTTGAGCCCGGCGGCGGTCAGCTGCGCCATCTGCGTGTTGAAGGTGCGGGCGTCAGCCAGCGCGCGGCGCCGGTCGCGCAGCAGCCGGGTCAGCGACGTAGACCCGCTCTGCGTGATCGTGGAGAGGCTCCCGGACGCGACGACCCCGTCGCGCACGCTCTCGGCGTACTGGCGCTGGCTGTCGATGAGCCCGTCGAGCTTCTGCTTCTGCTCGTCGTAGGACGCCGCGATGTCCTTCTGCAGCTGCACGGTCTCGGCGAGCGCCTGACGCTGCGCGGCCGTGCCGGCGAGGACCTGCTGCAGCGCCTTCGACGACGCCGCGTTCGCGGCCTTGGTGTCCTTGCCGCGGGCCTTCTCGTTCTGCCGCGACTGCCGGTCGTAGGCGTTCTCGGCGTTGCGGAGCGCCCGGGCCTCGGCCTTGCCGTCGAGGTTCTTCTTGATCCGGGCCTGGGTGCGCTTGTACTTGCGGTCGATGGTGCGCTGTGCGCGGTCGTAGCGGCGCTCGATCCCAGCGGTGGTGCTCTCCAGCAGCGAGTCGAACTGCCCGGAGATGTAGTCGCCGATGGTCGCGAGGTTGGCCTGCACCGGGGTCTGGTCCGACAGCGCGGTGAGGAGCCCGGCGGTCAGCTGCTGCGCGGACGCCGTGGTCTGGCCCTTGGTCTTCTCCAGACCCACGACCAGACCGAGGCCGAGCATCCGGCCGAGGTACTCGGTCTCCTTCGACGGCGACTGGATGCGCCCGGCCTTCTTCGCGGCCGCCACGGCGGCGCGTACCGCAGCGACGGCCTGCGCCACGAGCTGCGCCTGGGTGCCGGCGAACCCAGCGATGACGCCGCTCTTCAGCGCGGACCCGACCTGGGTGCCGCCCTGGCTGGCGACGCCCTTGGCGCTGTTCGTCGCGCCGCGCAGGGAGGGGTTCAGCTGCGGGAGCTCGGCCTTGGCCTTCACCAGGTGCTTCTCGAGCGCGTCGACCATGCTCCGGCCGCCGCGGTCGGCGGCGGACCGGCCCGCGCGGGTGGCCTTGTCAACCCCGACCTTGAGGTTCGGCTCGACCTTGATCTTCCCGGTCTCCTGCAGCTTCTCGATGAGCCGCTGCACGCCACGGACCGACGTGTCGACCCCGGTCGCTCGGAGGATGGTGCGGACCTGCTTCGGGGTGAGGTTGTACTGCGCGGTGAGCCTCGCGACGTCGCGGCGGGTGACGTTGGCGTCGGTCGAGATCTTGGTGCGGACCTGCTTCGGGACGCCCTTCAGGACCTTGGCGAGGTTGTACGTCGCGAGCGCCTTGTCGCGGGTGGCCGCAGTATCCGCCTTCAGTGCTTGCCCGGTGTAGAGGATCGCGCCGCCGAGCTTCTGGGCGTCGGCGGCACTCTGGTCGCTGACCTGGTGCATCACGCCGTACTGGTCGACCCAGTTGACGGTCGCGCCGGTGACGCCCTCCATAGCAGCCTGGACGCGGCGTGCAGCGCCCTCCTGGCCGAGCACGGCGCTGACCACATCGCGAGCAGAGACCCCGAGACGGGCGGCGGCTCGCAGCGTCCCGTCCTGGGCGAGCGACTGGTACGCAAGCGCCCTGGTCCCCTCGTCTGCGGCACCGGTGATCTGGTTGAGCGAGCTGGCGAAGTCGATGGCGGGCTTCTTCGCCGCCTCGAGGGAGCTGGCGCTCTTGTCGGTGTTCGTGGAGAGCGTCAGCAGCGCCCCGGCGCCGGCGCCGATCGCCGCGCCCCACGGACCGCCGAGGGAGAACCCGAGCAGCGCACCACCGGCGGCCCCCTCGAGCGCCCCGATCGCCTTGTTCGACTCCTTGGCGCCTTCGGTGAGGGCGACCATGCCGCCGATCCCGGCCGCGGTCTTCGCGGCGCCACCGAGGCGGCTCATCGCGCCGGCGGTGGCCTGGGCCCGGGTGGCGGTGTAGGTCAGTTCGGCCTGGAACTGCTTCAACCGGGCGATGCCGGTGCCGACGGTGGCGGTGACGCCGGTGACGCTGGCCGAGAGCCGTGGGAGCACGAGCGCGGCGATGCCGGCCTCGATGCCGACCTGCTTGAGCGGGCCGGGGAGGTCGTCGATGAACCCGGCGACGTCGGCGACGAGGTCGGAGGCGGTCGACAGGGCCGGGACCAACACGTTGTTGAAGATCCCGCCGACCTGGTCGCCGGCGGGCGCGAGGTCTGCGAGGGCCTTCACGGCTGGGGTGACGGCGTCGACGAGCTTCTTGCCGCCGTCGATGGCCTTCTCCATGCCGGGCACGAGCTTGTCGGCGAGGACGTCGGCGCCTTGCTCGACGGCCGGGGCGAGTTCTTGGCCGAGCCTCAGCTTCGCGGTCTCCGCTGCACCGGAGAGCCGCTCCATGGCGCCCGCGGTGCCGTCCATGCGGGTCTTGGCCATCTTCTGCGCAGCCGACTGGTCGTTCGCGGCCTTCGTGTACTTCTCGACGCCGGCCGCGCCTTCCTTCATCAGCACCGTCGCCGCGCGGGTGGCGTCCGAGCCGAAGATGGTGCGCAGCGCGTAGGTCCGCTGCTCGGCGGAGAGCGGGCCGAGCCGGTCGTGGAGGATCTGCGCGACCTGGGAGAGCGACTTGAACGACCCGTCGGCCTTCACGAACGAGATGCCGAGCTCGTCCATCTTGATGTCGGCCGCGGCGGTGGCCGGGACGAGCCGGTCCAGCATGGTCTTCAGCGAGGTGCCGGCGTCGGAGCCCTTGATGCCGGCGTTGTCGAATGCCGCGAGCGCCGCGACGGTCTCCTGCAGCGACAGGCCAGCGTTCGTCGCGCCCGGGCCGACCTGCGACAGCGCCTGGCCGAGGGACTCCACCGACGCGGTCGAGGCGTTCGCGGCGCCTGCGAGGGCGGCGGCGACCGAGTCGACGTCCTTGCCGGAGAGCCCGAAGGTGTTCAGCGCGTTCGACGCGATCGTGGCGGCGGTCGCGAGGTCGGTGCCGCCCGCGGCGGCGAGGGTGAGGGTGCCGGCGACCCCGCCGCCGTAGATCGTCTTCGCGTCGAGCCCGGCCTTGGCGAGCTCGAGCATCGCGTCGGCGGCGTCGGAGGCCGAGAACGACGTGTCGGCGCCGAGCTTCACGGCCTGGGCGTTGAGGCTGCGCATCTGCGCCTCGGTGGCGCCGGTCGCGGCGCCGATGAGCCGCATCGTGGTGGAGTACTTCGCCTCGAGGTCGACCGACGACTTCGCCAGCCCGGCGAGCCCGGTGGTGAGCGTCGCGATGCCGGCGACCGCGAGGCCGCCCTTCGCGAGCCGGCCGAGCCCGGACAGCGAGGTGCCGACCGAGGAGATCTCGCGCTTCGCCTGGGTGCCGTTCGCGAGGATCGCGATGCGTACCGGTCCGGGCATCAGGCACCTCCTGCGGTCGTCATCGTCGGGTGGTGGCGAGGTTGAGGAACGCCTCGCGTTGGACGCGGGTCAGGCTGCGGTAGGTCGCCGGGGACTGCCCGGTGGCGATGCACCAGGCGGCGAGCTCGAGCGCGCTCAGACGGCGTCGGTTGCGTCTTTTCCCACGGCCGTGGTGGGCTCGTAGCCGAGCTCGCGGGCGTCGTCGCTGTCGTCGTCGGCGCCGCTGAAGTAGTCGCTGATCTCGCGGATCGTCATCGCGTGCGACCGCTTCTTGGCGTCGGTGATGACCTTGCCCTTGTCGGCGGTCTCGACCTTGACGCCCTCGCGCACCAGGTCGGTGAACACCAGCGCGCGGGTGGCGCGGGTGGGGACGGAGGTGCCGTCGATGAGGTCGTAGATCTGGCGGCCGTACTGTGCCTCGATCCGGTCCTCCTCCTCCCCAGTGAGGGTGTCGACGAACTCGAGGAGGGTGAGGTCGGTCGTGGACTTCGGTGCGGTCTGCTCGGTCATGCGGGTCCCCTGTCTGGTGGTGCGGTGGTGGGTGGTCAGAGCATTCGGCGGCGGATGGCGGCGTTGATGCCCTGCTCGAGGAGGCGCAGCGCGATGGGCTGCAGCTCCTGGTCGGCCTTCTGGAGGAAGCCGGAGGGTGCGATGTTGCGGGCGGCCCAGCCGTAGTTGATGGGGCCGGCGTAGGGCACGGAGACGCGGCCGGCGGTGATGACGGCCTTGGACCTGGCGCGGTTGCCGCGGACGTCGCCTGCGAGCCTGCCCGAGAGCCGGGGTGCGTGGCTGGCTGCGATCTGGGCGCCCTGCTGGGCGATGTCGCCGAAGGCGTCCTTGAGGTCGTCGACGTCGACGCCGAGCGCGATGAGGGCGCGAACGGTCTGCCCGAGGTTCGCGATCCGGTAGGTGACGGTCTCGCCGGGCATGACCGGTCAGCCCTGCCCGGCGAGGTGGGGGTGCATCAGGCGACGGCCCGGGTGGGCTTGGCGGTGCAGTCCCACTCGACGTCGAAGGTGAACCGCTGGGTGGTCGAGACGTTGGCCTCGCCGCCGAGGAGGTCGCCGTCGGGCTCCTTGATGACGGCGTTGCCGCTGAACCAGGGAGTGGTCGCCGACGCGGAGGCGCCGCCGGCGGGCTTGAGGACGAACGCGACCGTGGTTCCGGCCGCCGTCCAGACCTTGTCCCAGACGCTGCCGGTGGACGGGTCCTGGATCGCGGTGAACGCGAGCTTGTAGAGGCGGTTGCCGCCGGCGCGGGCGTCGGCGAACGACACGGTGTCCGCGTCGGAGTCGCCGGCGGTGAGGCGGCAGTTGGTGATCTCCGCGCTGACATCGGTGCCCCCGATGGTCAGGATGAGGTCACGGGTTCCGAGCTTGGCCATTCAGACCACAGGTCCTTTCGGGGACGGTCGTGCGAGGGGTGGGGTGGTGCCGCTCAGGCGGCGTCGGCCGGTTCGGGGTCCGGCTCGCTGGGGTCCGGCTCGGCCGGGGTGACGGTTGCGGTGAACCCGCCGGACTGGGCGACGCTGCCGTCGGCGGCCTCGACCACCACGGTGGCGGCGTGCTCGCCCTCGAGGTCCAGAACGCAGACGGCGACGTAGCCGTCCTCGCCCTCCTCGGCGGCCAGGGTGATGACGGTGTCGTCGGGGCGGTTGACCCGCACCTGCACCGGGTTCGGGCGGTCGTCGGTGGGTCGCGGCGACGGTGCGACATTGAACCGGATCTCCCACAGCGACCCGAGCGGCTGGGTGGTGGTCTTGGCGCCGATGGCGGTGATGCGGGTGCGGGGCATGCTCAGCTCCTGGGTCGGTGGATCTCGGTCTGTATTTCGATGTCCACACCGAGGTGGGACTGGCCGTTGATGGGGACCTGTCCGGGCTGGCCGACGTCTCCGAGGGTGAACTCAGCGAGCTCCGGGGCGGCTCTGACGGCGTCGAGAACCTGAAGCACGAGCTCGTCGAGCTGCTCGGCGTTGACGTCGTTGGTGCCGCGGGCTGCGATGGGGACGAGGTAGCAGCGCACGATCTGACCGTTGAAGGTGGCGCCCTCGTAGGAGACGTAGGGGTTTCCGGGGGCGACGTACACCAGTGGCGGGACCGCGCGGTCCGGAACGGTCTTGTAGGCCTGCAGCCCGGCGGCAGTGAGCGCGTCGGCGATCGCCGCTCGTACGTCGGAGAGGGGGTTGCTCACAGTCCACCGACCACAGGAAGAACCCAGGGGCCGAGCGGCGCGTAGGCCGCGGACAGTGGGTCGCGACCGATGCGGATGGAGACGTTGGTGACGCCGTCGTCGCCGGCGAACTGCTGGTTCAGCACCCCGTTGGGGGCGCCTCGGCGCTCGAACTCGTCCTGGGCGACGAGGAGTACGGCCTCGTCGTACACCTCGGCCGGCACGTCGTCGGTCCCGGTGCTGTCCTCGGTTGCCACTGTGACGCCGTTGTCGGCGAGGTACTTGTCGACCAAGACGACGGCGAGCCGGAGGCAGGTCTCGAGCTTGGTCTGGTCGCTCGCGGTGGTGTTGACC
>Ga0325401_1003127_pt1 | contig 15026 bp, 7 predicted proteins | sample PopdelMetagenome_FD_205666 | JGI IMG/M metagenome (GOLD analysis project Ga0325401, IMG submission 205666) | Populus deltoides microbial communities from Bellville, Georgia, United States - Xylem-PdKOR-R2 | ecosystem: Host-associated > Plants > Phyllosphere > Stem > Wood/Secondary xylem | place...
CTTAAGGTCATCTATATATGGTATATATTCATCAGTACTATAACCAAGTCCATGGGAGCTTATAGTACGCATATGCCTATGCCTTCTTCAATATGTGTGTGTGCATGTGTGTGTGTGTGTGTGTGTGTGAGAGAGAGAGAGAGAGAGAGAGGGAGGGAGGGAGGGAGGGAGGGAGAGGGAGAGAGAGAGTATGCATATGCCTATGCCTTCAATATGTGTGTGTGTGTGTGTGTGTGTGTGTGTGTGTGTGAGAGAGAGAGAGAGAGAGAGAGAGAGTCTGTGTGTATGATGTGTTTGTCTCTGTCTACAGATGTGCTAACGTTAGATATGTCAACTAGAGTTATAGCTTGTCCAGAAATCTTGCATTTCTAGCCTGCATAAGGCCTTGGGGATGTATATCTTTTTTGTTTTTGTTTTTTTCAGTACTCAGTTGGAAAATTAGGAGAAGAGCATTGTTAATCCAGGAACCAGGTACTGATCAATTTATACATCATTCCCCGGTTTTCCATGTCTGAAGAATTTCATTTTCCATTTTGTCTCTTTGGCGCATAGGCATTCTCTTCTCTAATATTCTGACTTTTATCTGAAATTTCCTTGTACTCACATAACACTTTTCACATGGAAAATGATATGTCGTAGCAGGATTCTTCCATAATTAGAACAAAAAATCCACAGCCTTCGCGTGCGTTAACAGTTGCAGTCAAATCTTCAAAAATGCTTAGAGTCCACATTGCATCTCTTGAGATTTATTAAAAGACAACAGCTTGTTGATGGCTACTAAGTCTTTGCATAAAAATGCTTAGAGTTAACATAAAGAGAAATATTTGGAATACATACATGCATTCATACTTATACATATATGTATTTTGCAGTATATTTAAACATAAGGACAAAAATTTCTTAACTATCATAGGTTGACCCACCAAGCCCCGCTAGCTTTAATAATAATACTCGTTTGACCAAGCAATATGTATAAAAGTTAAACATTATAAACAATATAAGTTGTATGGTATTGATCTGTTTGAAGCCATTGAAGCTTGTTCATTGAGATGTCTACTCAAAGCTTCTGTACCTAAGCACGCCATGATGCCTATAGAGTCAACAAAAAAAAAAAAAGTGGCTTGCATGTTGTACTTCGAATATTAGGAGTCTAAGTGCAATTAGTGCTTTGCAAAACTATAATATCATAAGAGAACATATCTCCAATAAAGACTGCAAGAGTTTCTGCAAGTTGAAACGATGCGCGCAGTAGCTCCATTCATCAAAATCTAGGCTTTAATTCATTCATACCTCAATCTCCATCAACAACTATTTATCACAATATATATTGCTTCTTAATTTGACGTATATTGTATTTATAGTTTGCATTATTGATATTGTAATTTCTTTATTATAATTCTTTTGGAATTTTTTTTCAATTTCTATTCATCAATTTTCTTTTTCGGTTAAGATACACCGTTTTCATGTTTATTTGTTGAAAACTCAGTAAGTTTTCATTTTCCCCTTCCTTTTTCTTTTGCATATATGGTAGAGACGTGACTTTATCAAAGTCCTTGCTATGTACAAAACGTGACATGATTCCTGAAGATGAAATTTGGTCACCATAAATTACAGTCTATGGTGATAAAAAAAATTATTTTTATCAGGAGCTATGGTGACGGCTACTAGCTAGCTGAGCAGCATGGTCATATGGTTTTTAATCAACATAGGCTACAACATCGAATAAAAAAAAGAAGAGTTTTTGGTACCAAAAAAATTGGTCACAGGAACCACGAAGTGTTGAAGTTTTCATAACATTTGCAATGGTAGATTAATCCTCACACATGATATATGAAATCGTAAAAATACTACATATAAAAATTAGACTTTTCATGATTGTGTCATGGGCTACTAGGGCGATGGCATGGGTTGTTCCTGATAAAAATTAGCTCCTTTTAGGATAAAAGACTCTTAATTACTTAAAATGATAAATGTAGACAGAAAAAATAATGTATAGAAAAAGAAAAATAAAATCAAGTTATAGGAAGTACATATTTAGGTAATATGTGTAGTAGTTAGCTAGAAATAGCCTAGCTTTAGTTGTGAATGCTCTGGTTTTTATGTGGCAAGAACATGTGTGGCATGGTCTAGTATCTTTGCATGACCAATAGCCCCGGCTTTTAGGGTTTTATGGTTATTTATAGCTTTGTAAGCCCAAAAGATAAAATATTTAGCTCTTGCTTGATAATTGAGTGTATTTATACACTCAGTTCTTGAACTTCTTCATGTAGAATGAGATGTGACATTGATTGAGAATGTGTGTGCTTTCAGTTTTGTCCATACTTTTAGTATGTATAGGGAAAAAAAAACTATTGGCTAGCTATGATGACACTTGATTGTTGTGTCATACGACGGTTGTTGTGCCATGCACATCATTGGTGGAAATGTTAATGATGGACAATGTCATTAGCGTAGAAAATGATGCCTTCTCTGTATGGAAAAGGTTGTCTATATGTAGAAAAAAAATAATTATATGCATGAAGATTATGCGTCTGGCTCCTAGAAACCTAAAAAAATGCATAAAAAGGTATGTTGGGTAGGATTAGACAGACTAAGATCATTATGAGTATCGAAATGAAATTCTTGTTGTTTGGGCTAGAAACATTAATGGCCCTAACAACTAAATTTTCTTTTTTAATTTATGTATTATTATTTTCCCCCTAAATCTTTTAAGTAATCATGTTTGGAAGATTTTAACCAGCAAAAATAGAATAAGAAAATACTTATTGAATAAACATTACCTCAGTGGTTATGTTTGCATGAGAAATTTTACCTTTATGGTTGTGCTTTCATGAGAAATGAATGTTTTCCTTTTGTAGCTTTGTTAGCATGAGAGTTTTTCTTGCAATGGAGAGGAAGTTTTATCAATTTCCAATAGAAAATAGTATTATTTGGAAAATGAAAAATGCTTTGTGATCACGAAAGCAATTTTAAAATATTATGTAAAAAGGTTTTGCATGTTGAGATTTCAATAAATCTTACCATGGAGATTTTGATTAGAGATACAATAGAGACAAAGCGATCTTGTCATGGATATATTTCATTGAGTCATGGAGATTTCAATGGAGACATGAAGATTTTTCCAGGGATTTTTTTTTATGGAGATATATTTGGAGAAATGGGGATCTCGCTGTGGAGATTTTAATGAATTCATGAAGACTTTGATGGTTACATAGAGACATTGAGAAAACATCATTATTTTTATTTAAAAGTTCAAAAGATAGAGATGCAATTTTGAAAATTATCTAATCTCAAGTAGGGCATTATGAGGATTTTTTCTTGTTTTTTCATGTTGCATCTCTTTCTTCATGAATTGTTAAATATATCCTGTAAAGATCAATCTCTAGGGTATGACATTCTTCAATGTCATGACCATGGTCACAGTGAAAGTGATAGAACTTGTTAAGATTCCTTATGTTTATACCACTATTCATTAAAGGTGGATACTGCATAAAATACTTTCCCTGAATAACAGCAAACACCGCAACATGTGTAGTGATAAAAGGTGTGGTCAGAAGCTCAGTGAATGTTAGGCAATCATGAATGGATCCATTGGTGCTCCTATTGGATAATGTCCTAATAGAAGATTAATGGTGTTATAGAGATTCTGCTATTTGAAAATCAGAGTGTCCCTGTCTGATGACACTTGCTTCTTCTATTTGTATATGTTTCTTCATTTCTTGCTTTACATTCAAGAGAGTCATGTTAAGGAGAGTATACTTGAGTTATTATAATGAGTAGTTATAGACTTTACAAATCAAGGCCTTAGTGATAATTAGTTTGAGTAGATTTTTCATGTTTACATTTTCTTATTGAATCTATAGAGATATGCTCTAGTGCTCTCATCTTTTTATAGATGATGGTAAAAAGCTCATACGTAATCTTTTTAATTGTAATACTAATACTGAAAAAGAGATCATCATAACACATAGATCATGAAAGTTAATGATGGAGCTAGGTTTCAGATCGTGATACCACACCCTAGTATATCAATGAAATGTTGTTAGAAAAACATTGCACATGGCGTCACTCTTTTGTATCACAAGTTTTAAGATTTTTATGATGTTTTAGATGTGCTATCTAGGATATATAAGACCATCATAGTTATCCAAGTAGGCCTTTACAAATGCATATTTTTTAGAGAGGTGAGTGTATAACACTCGATGAAAAAATAAAGTCTTCTACTTGGTAAGAATAATGTTCATTCTTGAAAGGTTATACAATCATTAATCATGTCTCGTGTCTATATCTTTTTCATCAGGGAATATTCAAGTAAGAGTTAAAGGAGGATTGATAAATATAGCCATATATATGGCAAGAATCTATAAAGAAGTGTTATTTATAGCGAGAGTGGCTTCTTTGTAAAGTTGGAGTATCATGCATACTTTGCATGTCATTTTATCTTGTTCCTTCATGAAACTGAAGTTGTGTTTATGCCTCTAGTACACATGGTGGTGTTGCATGCTATATTTCTTGTTGATGGAATAAAAGAGTGTGAAGCCATTTTCGTAAGGCCCAAAACAATATTTTCTTTTTTTAGCACTTGCACTTTTGCATGGCCAATGGCTCTAGCTTCTGGCTTTTTATTGCTATCTATAACTCTTCCTTCCTAAAGGATGGGATTTGGCTTTTGCCTAATGACTGAGTGTATTTATACTCACAAATCTTGAACTTTATTCATGTAGAAGGAGACATATCATGGAATGATAAATTGGTATGCTTGTCAGTTCTATCCATGCTTTTAGTATAGGAATAAACTATTGGTTATTATGTATTACATGGTGGTTGTGTCATGCATGTTATTGGTGAAAATGTTAGTGATCAGAAATGTTATTAGCATAGAAAATGGCTTCTACTCTGTATAGGAAAAGTTGTTAGCATGAAAATTTTATGTTTGTGGCTCCTAAAAAACTAAAAAACACATAAAAGGGCGTGCAATGATAGGATTGGATAGATTGAGATCAGTATCAATGTTAGACAGGAATTCTAGCCATTTGAGCTAGCCTAAACAACTAATTTTTTTATTTAATTTGTGTATTATAAACAAACATACATATATTCTAGCAAAGTGACTTGCCATGATTTCTAAAAATTTAAACATTTGAAAAGACTTGTTATGAGGTTTTTCAAGTCAATTTTTAAAAATCTTTTTCTTATAAAAAGTTATGTGTTTTTAGGAACACTAGATTTATCATAACAACCAAAAATAAAATATATAATTATAACATTATCTTAAATAAACTAACTAAACCAATAGAAGCATTTATTTAAAGTATTTAATATATAAAAGAAGGAATAACAATATATTTTCATTCATATTTATTCTATTAAAAAAATATTCTCTTTAAATATAAATTTGATAAATTTATTCAAATAAAAGAAAAAAATATCATGATAAATTTAAATTTAAATAATACATAATCAAAACAAGTGAAAAATATTTATAATCACAATTACAAAGATTTGAAATATTAAACTATACTTTTTTTTTACTTCTATCTTTTTGTTTCTTCAAATAATTCTACATTATAGAATGAGAAATTCAGAATAAGTTATATAAATAAATAATGAATAAAAAATTATAAAACATAATTGTAGAATATTGAGTAGTAAATAGCATGTATATCTGTTGTGCAATTGTATATTATTTTTCTTATTTTTGCTAAGAAAATAAAAGAGAAAAATTAATTAAAAGAAACAAGAACTAAAAAAGAAAGAGAGAGAAAAAACAACTTGAAAAACTAACAATAGTCCAAATTAGAAACTTAATATTATATATTTCTTTCTTTTTAAAATTCAAATCTAGTTAAAGAGTTATCTTCTTCTTCTTCTTCTTCTTTTTTGTTTTGTATGAGAAGTCCTATAGACAAAAAGATGACAGTGTGGAGATGGAACAATAAAGTGTAAAAAAGAAAGTGTCGAGGAACTTTCAAACTATTTAACTAGATGATTTGCATTAAAAAATTATTCAACTCTTTGAAATACATTAAAATCAATATACAATATATGTGGCATATTGCAGAAGACCCATAAGATATAAGATCTCACTGGACAGTATAAAAGCTTTTATATGATTATATTGTTATAAAATGGTGAATTTTTTATTCTAACAATAAAAAATGTATAATAAATAAAAAAGAGAATAATAAATATGATATTCTTAATTAGGGTACAGAAAACAAAAAAACATGTGTACACTACTAGAAAATTAGAAACAAAAAAATAAAACATCGATGGAAAATATTCCATCATAGTTTAAATTGCAACAGAAATTTTTCATTAATAACTTCAGATGAAAACAGTGATGGAAATAAAAAAATTCAATTAGCAAATGTGTTATATCACCAAAGAAAATATCATTAATGATTTTAAGAGAAATTACAACCTGACAGGAGGCTCTTCACAACACATTTTCCTCTCCTATAAAAACTTAAAAAAAAAAAACCCAAAACCCTCTTATTTTCTCTCTTCAAATCTGACCACAACAAAATACAAGCACCAATATAACAACTCTATCAAAATCTAAGCTTCCCCTTTTTTGGTTTCTTTTATTGTTAAGCTTCACTCTACCAAGTAAATAAACCCATTCATTTATGTTTTAATTTAATCTATTAAAATTTATTTGTAGTATTTGTAATTTACTTGTATATTTGAGTGTTTTACTTGTTTTATAATGATAATTTTATTGTATTAATGTAGGATTTGTATTTTAGGGCTTGTTTGAGATTTGGGTAAAATGAATTTAATTTGTCACTTGATAAGATTGAATGTGATTTTATAACTCATTTGTGTTAGAATTAAGAAATGATGAGTAATTTAATGGATACCAATTATTATTTTTTTTATCAATTTTATGTTTAAGTTGAAATTCAAGGAAAAATAATTTTGTTTTGAATTGATAATAATTAAACTATATTAATTTATATTGAATAAGTTTGAATTGAAGAAATGATGGATAATTAGTTGAGTCCCAATTAAAATTTGTCAATTTACGGTTTTGTTGAAGATTTAGGAAAAATTAAATTAATTGATATTATTTATTCTTTAACTAAATAAATAATAGGTTGTTAGTTGGGTACCAATTATTTTTTTATAGATTTTATGGTTTGGTTGAAAATCTATAAAAAATTAAATTTGTGTGGAATTAATAACAAATTAGAGTTAAGTATGCTTCAACTTATGAAGTATTTGATAGTTATTAGATTATATATTTTTTTTTAAATTGAGGGAATTGAGTTACATTGAAATGAAATAAATGATGGGTTATCAAAATGTTATTGTGATTTATTATTTTTTTACGTTAATTATGATTTATTTTTTTTATAAATAGTTGAATTTGTTATTGGTATGTTATATTATCATTTTAGTATGAGTAAGATATTTGTTGGTGCTTTATAATGCATTATAAATATATTTGTTGGATAATTTTGTTGTATGTTTTTCTTATTTGTGTTCCTTATTTTCTTTTAGATACCAAGTTTTCAAGAAAAAAACATGTTTAAGTCCAATAAGAGCGCTCTTGCTTTATCAAGTAGTAGTGTTGGTGATCGTACTATGAATCTAGATGAGGATTATGAAAAGACATCTTTTTTAAAAGTTATTGGTCAAGGTTCAACAGTTGAGGATCATAGATCGGGCATCCTATCATTGATAGAGCTCATTTTAGGTAAATGGATAGCATAATGAAATGGTGACCTCCCAATGTAATTATTTTATCTTATGATATTATTTGTTTTTATTGGATTATTTTTTAAGTTTTAAAATTATATGAAAATGACTTTATTAAATTGATTTTCATGTTCTTCAATATTACAGCCACTTGTTTCATTACATTTAAGGTGAAGTGGTCATTTGAAGAACCATTGTTTCAATGGAGTCAACTTGTTAACATCCTGAATAGACGTATATGATAGATGTTTGGTGGGTAAAGTTTAAGGCTAGATAAATAATCTCAAATTCTATTAACTAGTTTTTAAAAATATAAAAACTAATTCATGTATGAACTCAATTAAGAAAGCTATTTTTAGAAGCATTCTTTGAAGTTTATCGATAAAAAAGCGGAAGTGTTCATTTAAGTTTTTTGATAGTTATCATTGGTTTAAAATTATTTATCTGCATCAATAATAGATATGTAATTAAATTTCAAAACTTGATTTTTTTTTTCATTTTATAGGAAACATATTACACCAACATGATTGAGAGATTTGATGAAGACTATTCCACCCATCTTCCTTACGATCCTCATGTGTAGTTGATGGTTGTTGTACGTGATGGACCCAGTAGGAATCAGGTTTATAGTTTGTCTATGGCATCGACCTAAGAATCAAAAGAGGATCATATTATTTCAACCTTAAAAACACCGTATGTCGATCCAAGCTATTCATCATTGGAATTTGATGAGATTGAGTAGAAAAAGGTTTAGGAACAAATGATTGTTGAGATGGAGAGAATGAGTGCACAACTTTTATAACAAAATAAAAAGTATTGAGTTCAATTAAGTGTAGCTATGGATGTACTTTTTCCTCCCCTCCTGTACCTTCCACTTTGACATTTTTTCCTCCCCCTCCACCCTACCTTCAACAACTCTGATGTGATGTACCAGATATTTCAATTAGAATTTTAATAGTTTCTGACCAGGTAACTTTTATTGTTCATTTAAAAAAAATTAATGTTTGTGTATGAAATTATATCTATTTCATTATTGTACACTATTTATATGAATTTGCTACTAAATCTTTCAACCGGGAAAACTCACATGTTTGTGTAATCTTGTTAGGTTGCTAGCTATGATTTTTGTTGTTATTGTGATTTTTGTAAGCAATTATTGGTTCGGGGATTATAAAACCCTAAACATTAAAAAAATTGAAAACTTTTATGGAATCGTCAATGAAACATCAATTCCATCGGTATTTATGTTGGAAATTCAACCTTTTTAATTTTATTATTTTATTGATAAAAGCTTATTTTTACACGCTAATGTCCCATCAACAATTCCATTGACATTTGAAATTGCCAACAAAATAAAAACCTTGAGGAGTTAATTTCTGATGATAGTATTTTATTGCTAATATTTCTATTGGCATTCTCCAATACTGACAGATCTTCCTTATATTTTTGGTAGGGGTATAATTTTGAATTTGTTAACATTATTTCTCCTTCATTCCCTTAATAAATGTCCATCCGCCCTTCCAATTTCTTAGGAAGTAAAAAAACAAATTAGTTATTTTTGTTTTAAAAAAATATATTATTCTTAGTTATTTATATTAGTCAATGCTATTAATTTTTAGCAAATTTGAAAAATAATAAAGAAGGGAGTTAAATTATATAATCATTATATTTGAGTTTAAGCACACTTAATTGAGGTTGCAAAAAATAAATAATAAAATATTTATTTAGGTATTGAAGGAATATAACTTTAATAACCAAAATCACAAAAATAACTATTAAAAGGTTGTTCGAAGTAAGAAAATGATTAATTAAAAAAAAGACAAGGAAATATAAAAGACAAAGACCTTGGCTTAATACCTAACATAACCCGGTGTTTGGGAATATGGTAGCGGTTGTTTTTTAAAATGTTTTTTGCTTGAAAATACAACAAAATAAAAAAAAAACTATTTTTAAAAATTATTTTTGATATCAGCACATCAAAATGATCTAAAAAAATAAAAAAAATATTAATTTCAAGTAAAAAAAATAAAATATAATTTAATTTTTTAAAAAAATACTTTTAAAATATAAAAAAAATAAGAGGCATACATGGAGCAAAACGAGTATATATGTTTTTTTTACATCTAAAACTTTAAAAATATATATTTCTTAAATCATATAATGTAATTGTATGTTTTTTTGTTTACAAATTTGTTTTGCGATGAGACCTTTCATGTGAAAGTGGCATTGGTCGGTTTTATAATTGTGATGATTATTATTTTTAATTTGTAACGTAACAATGTGGATAATTAATACAAAATCAATGGATAAGATTTAGAAGTAAGGATAAGGATTGGAGAACAATTTAGGGATAAAATGTATTTAAAAAATCAAACGTTATTTAGTTTAATAGAAGAAAGATATAAGCATGTGCTATATATAAATAAACTTATAAATATTTATATAATGCTATCAAAGACTAAAATATATAAAATTCCTAGCAAGCATACTAAATATATATTTAAAGAAGCATAAAAGAATAAAAAACAATCTTACATACATTCTAAAGAAAAAAAAATTCAACAAAATAAAAAAAATAATACTTGTTGAAATACTTTAAAATTAATGAAGTTTTATTGTTATGAATAATAAATCATTTATCTTTAATATTTTATTACTCATTTCTCAGTGCAAAGAATTTTTGTAATAAACTTTCTAAGATTCCAACTCCACCAACTTAGATTATATGCATTTCTAAATAAGGTATTTGAACTAAAAAATATATAACTCAAATATTTTTCAACAAGATGGATCTAAGCTCTAGATTTTAAAGTAAAACCAAAGCTTAAAAGTTAAATGAGAAAAAAAATGTTAAAATATAAGGTGAGAAAAGATGTATATATATATATTAAAAAACATTATATGAAACTCAAGCTTAAAAGTGAAATGAGAAAAAAAAAAAACCTTAAAATATAAGGTGAGAAAAGGTGTATATAAAAAATATTGTATGAAACTCTTCCTTCACCTCCCTCTTTTTTTTTATAATGGATTTTAGAAGCTAAAAAATTAAAGAATTAATTATGATAATAATGAAAATCAGTTCATACCATTATCAACATTTATTAGCCATCATAAATCAAGAATTAAACTTGAACATGGTGGTCATAAATCTAGATTTTTTAGTAGAAAATAATTGTTCAGGTTTTGTAGAAAAAACTTCTAAAAGAAACTGTTAACATTCATAGGTTGAACTGGACAAAACAATGTGCTCAAAATAATTCTTCATGGACTAGGTCTAAGTTCAAATTTTAGTTGACAAAAATTAATCTTTTGAAGCCCAAAATATTATTTTATAATAAACTCAAACCTAAGCCCAGGCCTGAACACGTGTCGAACCAGTGCATGAGTGAGTTTAAGTCTAAAATCTACTCTGTTTAGGATACATTTCCTTTAAAAGCTTAAGTGCTTTTGGGGATCAGTTTTAACTTTTCAAATTTTCACTTTACAAACACCAAGAAAGTTTTATTTTTTTTTCTATATGTGATAGAGAGTTTTTTGTTTTACCAAAATATATCAACCAAAGGGTCTTTAAGATCAATTTCTAATTCAATCATAATTAATTTAAATCATATTAATGTTTCATGTCAAACAGCTTATATTAGAGATTGGATTTCAAAAAAAAATTAGCCTAAAAATTGAGTAGATCTCACTTTCAATTTGAACTCAAAAAACCTTCTCATTTTCTCTTGAAATCTATTGCCCATCTTCTTCTTCTTTTCCTTCCTTTCCTTCTCTTTTTTTCTATAAACCATTTAGCCCATTTTCTTCCTTTCACTCTCATCGAAAAACAGTAGCTTCCACATCCATTGAGCCTACCATAACCATAACAACATCGTCCCTTCTCTTTATTTCCTCTTCTCCTCCCATCGTTGGCTACCAAGAGAAGAGCTACTAATTTCTTCTTTGACCAAACACCTCCCTCCCCTAGCTATGTCATCTTTCTCTTTTTTCTTTTTTACTCGTCAAAGGAAAAACAATAAATATTGTCCTCTATTCTTATGACCATACCAGATAGCGACAATGACAATAAAGTTGTCTCCCTCTACCATTAGCAACAGCAGTAAAAGCATCAATAACAAACTTATGACAACCTTCGTAATAATGTCAACTTCCCAAGCATGTAATCCTCATTTCTGGTTGCAACAACATATAACATATCTAAAACTTTTTTCCTTGCGAACCACTATATTAGATAACAGTAGACTACACCATCGAGGGGAGAAAGAGTAGGAAGATGTGATCTATTCAACTCGACCATCAATACACCTTTAAGGGTCTCATGTGCGAATCCACATGCTTCCTTCACCGTCAACTTTGGAAGATATATTTTACTCTTATTTTTCAATTTTAATCACTTATTATATATTTTGTCTTGTTTATTTATAACTTTTAAAAGTGTGGATATTCGTGTTTATTAACGATATCTCTAAGGATCTAAAACCATCAACGACTTTTATAGAGGCATAAAAGTCTCATGATGAGGGTGGAGAGATAGGATGTATTGATATTTGAGTTATTTGAGGTATTAGGCTTATTTTATATATGTGTGTGTGTGATTTTTTTATATTTATGTGTTATGTATTTTCAAGCCCATTTTAGGCTTATTGTGTGTTTCTTTGTCGATTTTGATATGTTCTTAATATATGTTTTGAACCATTATTAATGGTTTTTTTTTTTTAAAAAAAATCATCCTTAGTGTCAAAATGTTTTTCAAAGTAGAAATTTCTACATAAAATGTTTTGGAGTTTGCTTTAGTGTCAAAACCTTGTATTTAGTTATACTTTTAAATCACAACGAAGACTAGTATGTGTTTTTTTTTTAATTATTGGGATATGTCTTATAATTTTTTGAAAAATTCAATAATAATCTCATGTTGAAATTGTATTTCAGCTTTTTTTTTTATTTTCAACTTTTCTTCCTTTTTTTTTTAATTTTTCCCTTTTAATTTTAATTTTTTAATTTTTCATTAGGGCCTACTCTTTGTCAAGTCTTAATTAACCAAACTCATCCTTGCCAATAGTGAAGTCACCCAATAGACTAACCAGTAAACTAAATTAAGAGTAGACACTGAAATAAAAAGATAAAAAAATCAAAATTCTAGTAACTGAAATAGAAAAATTAAAGAAATGGCATTTAATTAAAAATAATAAAAGAATGGGTATTAAATATGTTGTTTTTTATTAGAAATTCAGGTGACGATGATGATGAAATATTTAAAGCCAAATATATATATATATATATATATATATATATATATATATATATATATATATATATATCTTTTTTTTTAAAATAGCTCATGTAGAGTTTTAATCTCATGTATGTACATCTACGATCTTCTCTTGGAAATTAATATAACAAAGACATGGCGTGATTATTATTATTATTGTCATTTTGCAAAAAGAATTTCCATTATTATGAAACTTGAGAGAGAAGAGGGCTCTTTTTAGAGGTGATCATTTTTGGTTCGGTTCGGTTTTTTCCCAAAAAATACAACCAAACTTAAAAAAAAAAGACCCGAAACTGAACCGAAATCGGCCCAAACCGACCGGTTTTGGTCCGGTTTTTTATCCAAAAAACTGGAAATATGCATTTTTTTGGACTTTTTTTGGCTTTATTGGCACAGTGTTACCATGAAAAAAAATTAAAGCTTCTCCATTGTAGCAGGATGCATAGCAACCACAGAGTTTCATCATTGATTGCCTCATCAACAACAAGACAATTGACAGACTTCTTTCGCTCTAAAATCGCAGTCAAAAAATCTTTCTTACCACTTTTCCTATAATTATTTACGCATAAACAAGTTTGGTTACCCCACATTGAAGACACTAAATCAAAACCCAGTAACCAAAAACTCAATGAGTATATAGTGTAAGAAATCCATTCTTGATTCTTTCAAAATACAGTCAAGGCAAATAAGCTCATAAGAATAAACCAAACAAGTAACAACAATCATTCTTCAAAAAACAAAAAAAACAAAAAACCTCATATATTAAAAAAGTTATGGGTTTTTCTGTTTACTTATAAACAAACTAACAATCACATCATAAGCAAAAGAAAAAAAAAAGGTAGATGAAACTTGAAACATACAGGTCAGTGGAAGAGGAGGGCTGGCTAGAGCTTGGATCCTCCATTGATTTTGAGATTTTGCTAGGGTTAATGAAATTGAGAGTGGTCGTCTAAATTTAAATGTTTGATTTGCCTGTATTCTTCTCTCCTGGGGCTGGGGGTGTGAATATTTATATTATATATTTGCAGTGTTAGAGGTGGGGTTAGCAGAGAGGGAAAGGGGGCGACAGATGCTTTTGCTTTGGCAGTTTGTTAGGGTTAGGCAAGAGGGGGGCAAAAGTTTGTATTTATACCAGTAGAAGTGGTGCTTACTGGTTAGGGACCTTTTTTTTTAACCGGTTCGATTCGGTCCGGGTTAACCGGTTTTTGCATTATAAAACCGAAAACCGAACCTAATCGGGATTTTTTCTAAATATTCTAATTGGTTTAATCAGTTTTTTTTCTAGGTTTGGTTTTTCCAATTAATTTTTTATCTGTTTTCTCGGTTTATTCGGTTTATCAGTTTTTTGAACACCCCTAGCTCTTTTGGTTCGGATAAACATATCCATTGTCAATGTGTGATGGACATCAAATAGCGTATAAACTAGGATAATTTTTTTTCAATAAAAAAATAATTATACATGTTTCTTTGACATTTTTCTTTTAATAAAAAAAACTTGAAGTATAAATTGAAAAGCTTGTGCATGCATTTAACTAAATAAATTGAGAATTATTTGTGTCTATAAATAAATAAAAAGTCATTAATGATAACTAAAGTTGAAATTAAAAAAATCAATAGATAAATGTAAATTAATATATTTGATCTCGCAACAGGCCATATAATCAATTATGTTCAATGACTTTGTTTAATAAAATTAATTTTTTATTTAATCAAATAATAATATAAGTAGACACATACATGAAATTGATTGAATAAAATAAAAGGAAAAACAATATTATGCAAGGTTGCACATATTATATATATTATCCAAAAATACATATTTATCATTTTTAAAAATACATTTTATATATCTAAAACATAAAAAAATATAGATGAATTAGAATAATCTCTTTAAAAATTAAATACATAAAAATAATTATAAAACAACTAGTATTTTAAAATGCTAAATGAAAAAAAAAATAAAAAATCAGAGAGAAGGGGTATTAATTTGAATATAAAGTAAAAAATTATTAAATAAATCATGTTAAAAAATAATATCATTTAAAAAAAA
>Ga0325401_1003128_pt1 | contig 15025 bp, 11 predicted proteins | sample PopdelMetagenome_FD_205666 | JGI IMG/M metagenome (GOLD analysis project Ga0325401, IMG submission 205666) | Populus deltoides microbial communities from Bellville, Georgia, United States - Xylem-PdKOR-R2 | ecosystem: Host-associated > Plants > Phyllosphere > Stem > Wood/Secondary xylem | place...
ACTACAAATTGATATTTTTCATGGAGTGGTTAAACTATAACATCAAAAACTACCTAATCATCATTTCTCTCGTACACAATTAGCAATTTCAGCTAATCATCGTTTCTGCCATAGCAATTTCAGGCAAACATGGAAGAGAAATAAAGAAGCATCACTTGTGAAAGGGCTAGCGTGGATTGATTCCCATACCTAACCAAGCGGAGTTGATTTATCCATACTTATCATATCTTATCTGGAATTTATCAATTCGATTGATTAATCTAGATCCTTTTAGATTAATTTATTTTAAAAAAATTAAAATAATACCATTTCGAATAAAATATTTCAAAAAAAACACAAAATAGGAGGTTTTAACCTGATTACACCCCATTATCAAAAAAATAAAATAAAAAATGAAGTCCCCATTGTTTTATGTGAAATCCTCCTCTCAATATGCAGTCTTTATATATATATATATATATATATAAAAAATGCAGTCTTTCTCACTTGTCACTTCTTTCATGGAGCGCACTCCCAAGTTGAAGACATTCGACTAAAAGCATAGCTTGGAAGGGAAGAAAGGGGGGGAAATCCCAGTACTTTCTTTCTTTTCTTTTCAGCTAAGGAACCCATCTTCGTCAAGTTCAAAAACAAAACAAAAAATCCTCAACAAAATACATTTTCATCGTTTTTTAATTTAGATTTATTTAGAATATGCTAATCTAGATTATCTCAATATTAAACACATGTTAAAAGCATATTTAAAATTATTGCTATTTTTTTAATTATAATTATAAAAATTATCACAATATTAATTATACACTAATAACCCATTTGACACCGCAACGATTAGCCTCGATAATATAAGCTAATTATTAACAAATAAGGCTAATTATTAGCAAATAAGGCGATAACAAACGTACCCTAAGGCTAATTACTAGCAAATAATTAACTACCCTGCTAATCAACCCACCTTATTTCCATGCAAAAGAAAAAAAAAATCCCCAAATCCCTCACACCAAAAGGGAATTAAAAAAACCCTAATAAAACACGGAACTCCAAATACAAAAGGAAACACACCCTTTCTCTCCCCTCAAAATACCCATTTTCCATGTAAAAAATAAAAAATAAAGAAAAAAAATTCATCGATTAATGCATGCAAAAAAGAATAAGAATAAAAAGGAAAGTGTAGATGCATGTCGGTGGAATAACAGTGGATCTGAATTGGTTACTACAATTTATTTTCACTGTCTTTATAATAGGTTTGGGTTTGTTACACCTCGTTAAGAACACGGCGTCGAAGTATTTCGAAGTCGACGCCAATTTCGAAGCGGCTGAGAGTAACCACACTGTTATTGATCCAAGTATTGTTAACCAGGCAATGGAAGCTGAAGAGGATTCTCTTCGTTGTGTTAATTGTGGCAATTCGGGGTCTAAAACGTGTTCTCGTTGCAAATCTGTGAGATATTGGTAAGTACTTGATATTTTCTTGGGCTCTTGATTGTTGGGTTTTCTGTTTGGATTCTTTTGATATTGGAAAATAATGGGTTTTTGTTGTTATTTTGGTGATTTTATATGGTTTTACTGGTTTTGTAGCTAAATTACTGATTTGTAGGGTAATTAATTGTGTGGTACACAATTAGTTTCTTTATGTTTTCTTGTTGCTTAATTGAAGTTATGGTTCCTTTTTTAAGGTTTTTTAGGGTTTTTGAGGTTTCTTGTTTTCTGGGTCTTGGTCAAATAGCAATCTTGTTTTGTTTCTTATGATTTTGGGAATTAATGGGTTTATGTTGTTCTTTGGGTTTTGAAGCTAAAACTGTGATTTGAAGGGTTAATAACTTCATGGCTCGATTTGTTTCTTAATGTTTTGTTGTTGCTTAATTGTAGTTATGGTTCTTTTTTGGTGGTTTTTGAGGGTTCTTGTTTTCGGGGTAAAAATGCTATTGTTTTTTGTTTTTGTTGGTTAATTGTATATGTTTTATTGTTTTGGTGGCCAAATTAGTGATACGAGGGAGGGGCATTTGAAATTGATCAAGTTTTTATAGTGTTGAAGGTGCTCTTTTACATCTGGAAATTACCAGGCTTTTTCTTGTTCTTCTGGGTTTTGTAGGTTATTTATGTATGGTTTAAATGGATGTGTGCTTAAATTAGTAATTGTAGGGTAATTTAATTGTATTACAATGAATTGAGTCTTTGTTAATATTGGTTTCTAAAGCTTATAGGTGATTTTTTTTGGGGTTCATAAAACTGTGATTTTTGTGTGCTGAATGAATAGGTTTAGCTTAATTAGTGATCAGTAGGGCAAGTAGTGAACTTGATTGTGCTGGAAGGTTTGGCTTAATTATGCATGTTTTAGCTTAATCAGTTATTAGAGAGTAATGATCTAGCTTGTGCTAGATGGTTTGTTGGTAGAAATGCAATCTTTTTGTTTTGAAGATGGTTTTTGAATTTGGGAATTTTGCGTTTGTGTAGTTCTTTTGGTTTTGTGAGCTTAATCATTTATGGTTTTTGGTTTAACAGCTTAATTGGTGATTTGTAGGTAATTAATTCTATTATGAGTGTTGTTGTTGGTTTTTTTTTTTTAATCTGTGGGGAGAGGGTGGGGGTGGGGGGGTTGTTTTTTATGGTTTGGTTAAAAATGTGTTATTTTGTGTTTAAGGTGGTTTCTTATGCTTAGAAACTACTGGGTTCATCCTGTTCTTTGGTTTTGTGCCTTAACCATTTGTGATGTAATTGGTTTGCAATCTTAATTAGCGATTTTAGGGTAATTGATGGACTGCTAGCTACTCATAGATGATTTATTTCAAGAAGATAATATTTCTAGCGATTAGAGACAACATTGGAAGTATAAATAGTAGGTTATGATATAATATGCTATTACTTTTTAATGATTTGATGATGAAGGTTTAATTACCTGTTTTGTGTTTTTATCTTTCCTCATAATTGGTCGTGTGTTTTTGTACTGCCTTCTACATCTAGGTTTTTTAGGTCTATTTTTAAGTTTATATTTTTGATGCATTAATTTATTTATTTTTGGTTTGCCTATCCTTTTCAGTGAGATTTAAGTTTAATATGTGGGTTTTAGGTGCATATTTCTTTCTTTTTTCAGCATCATAAATTATACAACTGTTCTTTTTGCCTTTGCCCCAGCTCACAGGGATGCCAAGGAGCACACTGGAAAGCAGGCCATAAGTTAAAATGCAAGGATTTCAAAGCAAACTCATCACCAACAGCAAAATCAAACTTTGGTTTTAAACCTTCAGGTGGTGGGAGCAAAAGTTTTTCTAGCATTGCACTTGTTCCTGCCAGTGGAGGTTCTAACTCTAAGCCTATAAAGAAGCCAGGAAAGGTATATGTTTTAACCTTTTTTCATCTAGTTGTTTATTTAGATTATTTAGTGAATTCTTGTTCTGCAATTAACATGCACTTCTATTCAAGGTTCTTTTCCCGTATGATGAATTCATCAAACTTTACAACTCAGACAAACCCAGATTCCCTCCCTGTGGGCTCTTAAATTGTGGAAACAGGTATGTGTTTGTGATCCTCACACCCCTTTATTTGTTCATTTGAGCAAAAACTATGCATGGGCACAGACATAAACATTTGTTAGTTGTGTTATATTTATCACCTGGACACATATTCTTTTTTTATTCAATTTTCCTTTTCTTTTGCTGCACAGTTGCTTTGCCAATGTGGTTCTGCAATGTCTCACTTACACTAGGCCACTTGTTGCCTACTTGTTGGAGAAAGGTCATCAAACAGAATGTAAGTTCAGAAATTGTAATTATATATGGCCCCGTTGTCCTCCTTTCTGGGGCTGGTTTGGACAATTCTTCCCTCACACAATTTTTCATCTTTGCTCTGCAGGTAGACATAATGATTGGTGTTTTCTTTGTGAATTTCAATCCCATGTTGTAAGCGCAAGCCAAAGTGCATTTCCTTTTTCACCGATGAATATTCTGTCTCGGTTACGCAAAATTGGTGGTAATCTTGGCTATGGAAGACAGGAGGATGCTCATGAGTTCATGAGGTTCTTATTACTGGCCTGCCAACTCGCTTACATATTTTCTACCCATGTTTCATCTGGTTTACATAATTTCTACCCATGTTCTTTTCTTAGATAAACATCCCCCACCCCAAAACACAGTCACACTCTAAATATAATAACAGGGAAGGAGAAGTTGAAGAAAGTGATTGACTGGAGAATAAGTTGTGGTTGTGTTTGATGCTATGCTCAGTTCAATATTGTAAGCTTTTTTCTGTCTTTTCTGCAGGTTTGCTATTGATACAATGCAATCAGTTTGCCTTGATGAATTTGGTGGAGAAAAAGCTGTTGAACCTGCCTCCCAAGAGACTACAATAATTCAACACATATTTGGGGGTCGCCTCCAATCTCAGGTCATGCATCCTGTTATACTGAAGTTGTTTGATTTTGTTCTTGTTTGTGAAAACTACTTTTCCTCAGCTTGTATATACTGTATTGAATTCCACTGTCATGACATTATCCAGAGCTTGTCATCCTTTTCTGTCATTATTCATTACAGATAGTAAAAATAAATAAATAAATAGAAGTTGATGGACTCTTGAACTGAGCTGTTCTCTAGAAGTCTGATATCTGGTGCTGGTAGACATGAAACGAAAAATGGCATTCACTTTTCTGCCCCTGTTTTATACAGGAATCACATGCAAGGAGAAAAGCTAAATGCCAATTTAGAAGTGGCTTAGAAATGTTTGCCTATCTTGATCACACCTTCTTCTACTTATTTAAAATGAAGAAAATAAAAGAAGTTTTGCATCTGAAAGACTTAACAGAGCAGAAATACCAATGCCCTTGACGAGGTTTCCCATGTACAGTAGATGGAAATAAATCCAGAGGATGTGGGAAAACTATCAGGCACTTTGATCCTTTTCTTTGTTTGAAATGTCTTTTAGAAAACTTTTGGCACTATTCTAGTAAATGCATATACTGTTTTTCTTCTTTTTAGCAGGCTTCTCGCTTAGAATTGTCTAGCATGAGAAAGATTGTGTAGCAATGTCATAAATCTTTCCTTGTTGTTTTGGCATATATGCAAATATGGCTTTCTTTTATTGAAACTTTCTAAAATGATTGGACTAGTCCTATCTTTAGATTGGGATGCTGTCCTAACATGCTTCGTCTTCTTTAGGTGATATGTACAAAGTGCAATAAGATTTCAAATCAGTTTGAGAACATGATGGATCTAACTGTTGAGATTCATGATGCTGAATCCTTGGATGAATGCCTCAATCAATTCACAGACAAAGAATGGCTCCATGGAGAAAATATGTACAAATGTGATGGGTATGGCTGCTTAATCCTGTGATTTCTGAATCCCAAAAGCTTAAATCATTTACTTTATTGTTTACATTTCTTCACCATATTTGTTTCATTCTGCACACAATCTTTATTTATTTATTTTCTATTTTTTATTTGCCATCTTTCTTTTAAGTGACTGACTAGGAGTTCTGTCCTCTTGGATTCTTTTACCCTTTTAACTCTACTAGTAATTTTAAATTGTGATGAAATTTGATGGAGGTGGCTGCAATTGAAATATGAATTTTGGTATGGCTTAGACTGCATGGAAGAAGCATATGCATCTATCTTGCTCCAGCCAGTTTGGGATGTGAGTCTTGAGGAGTTGTTTTTTCCCTGGATGGTGATGGGGTTTGTTGGTTTCAGCAAATGTTTCTTCCCTTGCATTTTGAGAAAAGATAGGCAGCTAGATGGTAGATGCTGAATTCAGTCAAGTAGCGTGTTATTTTTCGTCCTAGTCATTCTTTGGTTCGGTATTATAAATATTCTCTTAAAAAAGGGAAAAAATGTGCTTATTGGTTAATTGATCTTCATTTCTGCTCTGGCACAATTAACACGGACATTACAATTGCCTCACTAAATGTTCAATGTAATCCACTCACCGTGGCCAAATATGGCTTCTGTAGATGTGTAGAATGAAAATGACTTCTTAGTTGTAAGGATGTGGTCTCTAAATATCTGCTCAAATATGGCCGTAGATCAGACAGAATGAAAGGATGATTTGTTAAGGTTTAATAATCCAACTCCAGATAGTTTGGCATGAAGTCTTGATTTTAATAATTGAAAGTGAAATATGTCTTGTCATGGAATCTTTCCTTTTTTCATGCAAATTTTCCAATATAGTTGGAGCCCAGCAGAATTTAATAGAACAAGGATAGCAGTGAAATGGATCACAAGTCTGCATTTAATATCTTTTGACGTGTGCATCTGCTTTGATTAAGGTACAATTTTATACTGTTTATAGGTGCAATGACTATGTCAAAGCATGGAAGCGTCTTACCATTCAACAAGCTCCGAATGTTCTTACAATCGCGTTAAAGAGATTCCAGGTCAGATTTGTATACATTCTATGGTTACAGATATCTCCACCTCGTTATTACCTTTCTGAATCTAAACTACCTTTTCTATGAAAATTCATCAAGTTTGTGATATTCTAGTTCTAGAGTTTTTTTATATCTTCTGAAATTGTATGTGGACATACCTTTGCAGAGTGGGAGGTTTGGTAAACTTAACAAAAGGGTTACTTTTCCTGAGACTTTAGATCTGAGCCCCTACATGAGTGAAAAAGGAGATGGCGCAGATGTGTACAAGCTTTATGCAGTTGTTGTCCATGTTGACATGCTAAATGCATCATTTTTTGGTCATTACATCTGCTACACCAAGGATTTCCGTGGAAACTGGCACAGAATTGATGACTCTAAGGTATAAACTCACTTGCTCTGTGTGTGTGAGTGTGCATGCACATGCTTTATGCACTTCTAAATTGATATATTAACTGTAACTTGTGAGGATTGGTAGCCTAATCTTTTTAAAATCATAATGTGAAACTTTCTTGCTTGTTTATTTAAGTCTAGTGTAAGAAATGATTTCCTGCTTTATAATATTGCTATGCCATCATTATTACAGCAAAACAAGACAGCTAAGATGTTGCAATCTACTTGGACTTGTTTTCCTCTAACTGTGGTTTTGGCTTTTCTCAGGTTTCTAGTGTTGAATTGGATGAGGTGCTTTCTCAGGGTGCCTATATGCTTTTATACAGCAGGTATACAGTTTAATGCCTGATGGTTATTTATGACTGCTGCAACATTTGCTTTGCTTATATATAGTATTTAGCTTGCTATGACCCAGTTGTTGGCGAAGTAGATAATTCGGAGTTCATAGCCATGCGTACATTTTAAAACCATGGCATCAAAACTTGATGGTATTAGAACTTTAGGAAAATACAAGCATAAAAGGCGGATTCTAATTCTTAATTTATGTTAAAGGAATGTTGAAATTTTTGGTTTCCTTGTTGGAAACATTTATTGAAGCTTCATGACATTTGTGACGGAAGAATTGTACAGCAGAATGATACTGCGATTTGTTGATCTGAATTGGGGCATACAAGCATCTTATGTTCAAATGCAGTACTGTTTTTTCCCGTAAATGCTTTCTGGTTGTGCTTTAAAGACTATATTTGCTTGATGTTGGGCAGGGTTTCTGTTCGACCATCATGTCTCAGAACCATTGAGCCCTCAAAGGAGCAGCAATCAATCGTGAAAGTAGAATTAGACTCCTGCACAGAGAAACCAGCTGGACACCTTTCACCAATGGAGTCAACGGATGCCACAAGTTCTGGGTTCCTAGCACCCGCACCTGAAAGTAGAAATTCTGAATTTGGAAGTGCATGTCATGAGGATGCTGCGGTAAATTTTGAGTCAAGCACAGCAGTTTCAAAAGGTGTTTCATCCTGGGAAAATGAGTTACCATCTAAAGCTGACATGAAAGACACAGAAGATTCAGGGGTTAATCATAATTCTGAGTTATCTTCATCTGCTATGGAGGAGGATCCTAGGGACATACCAGTTGCTTTGAGTTCTGGGATTATTCATGAAGTTCCAGAGGATATGAATGGAATTGATTCCAGCTCCAGCTCCAGCTCCAGCTCCTTGATTCCAGTGGGGGTTTTTGACTTAAAGAAGGATTCCTCAACTGCACTTGATTCAGAAGCTGTTGTGATAGAGCATTCCTTGGACCATTCAGATACAGTTATGTACGAATCAGATTCTGCTGTTGCAAAGGATATCAAAGTAAATGGCAGTATTCATTCATTCTCGAGCGAAGAGATTTCAACAAAACCTAATAGTTTGAAACGTCAGCCACCTTTCCATGATTCGGATGGCGAGGATAAAAATGGAGCTAAAAGAGCAGAAACAGTAGATAGTTGTTGATGACAATGAAGCATCATCAAAATCCCTAATCAATTGTTTATATTTTTTAAACAATCCCAATCATAGAAGGAAAATTTGTGTTGGGCATTTTTCATCTGGGGTTTCATTATTTGCAGAAATCTCGGATTCTATTTGTAACAGTTCTAGATGGGGAGCTTTGCCTTGATCCAAGAGACAGAATAGGAGGATGCCATTACATCATGAGCAGGAACTTGTTTATAGTCTACCATGTAAGTTGCTAAGAAAGTCTGGTCCAAGGTAAGCAAATGACAGTTTGATTAATGAAGAATTTACTGTTTAACTTTCTGCTCCAGGAATCTCTTTTTGTTTCTTTTTTTTTTTTTTTTGTGTCAAGAACAAGTTAAAAGGGCCTTCCTGATTGAACGATGACTGTTATGCATAATTGAACTGGAACTGCCGAGGATGACAGGGCTGGTTTGAGTTACGTGTTGCTATAGTAACCGTTGGCCAAACTGGGGGCCTAAGCTCAGGCCAACATTCAACCATTTTACCGCCAAAAATTGTGGGGGTCTAAGCTCAGGCCAACATTTAACCATTTTACCGCCAAAAATTGTAATTTCGAGATTTTTAACATCAAGCCTCTGATTAAATTTGATTTAGAGATTTTATTAAAATTTTATATTAGAAATTATTTTAAATGTTAAGAATTAAATTTTATTACATAAATAAAAATTAATGTTAAAACTAATATTTTTAAAATATTTATTTACATGTTTTCTTTATCACTCTTCTCCCTTTTTTCTCCCTTTTGTCACTAGACTAATATAGAAAATAAAATAAATTTAATTTAATAATATAATATAATATTTTTAAAAAATTCATGAATTTAATTAATTTATTTATTGAATTCAAAATAAAAAACTATAATTAATATTTTAATCATGTTTTTAAACATTAGACTTAACTAATTTTTCCATCCATTCTAAACACATCATCTATATTCAAAGTTGTCATGTTTTTATAAGAAATCATTTTAGTTAGTAATTTTGCTAGCATCTCCCGCTTCTTTGGATTAGACAGAACTTCCAACTGTAACTTCTTAACTGTATTGTTTGGGTAGTTGTCCAACTAAAATTTTATAAAATTTTGAATTTTTTATTTTAAATTAACTTTTGGTATTTTTAAATTATTTTAATCTTTTGATATGAAAAATATTTTTTTAAAAAATATTTTTTTAATATATTTTTAAATAAAAAAAATATTGCTATTTCTGTCTCGAATACTCCTTAAATTAATAAATATGAGAAGTGGCTATGAAAACTTGTCTTGATATACTAATTCTCTAATTGATATTGCAATAATGTTTTTAAGTTATTATAATTTTAAAATTTATTTGATTTTTATTACTTAAATATGCTTTTCGTTTTAAATTATGGCAAAAACTTGGGTTTGAAAAAAAACTATAATTTGTAGTTTTTTAAAAAAATTATAATCACAAAAATTATCATAATATCAAACACAAACTAAGAATGTATTTAGTACCGTGGTAGTTTATGTTTTTTATCCTGCCACAAAGAAAAAAATCATTTGCTTACTAAATAATTTTTGTCTTTTCTACTGGATGTTATATTTAATTGGGTTTCAAATATTAATTTTATAGAAACTAAAAAAACTTGTTTTTTTTATTTATGAAGATATACTTTTCGTATAGTAATTTTAGCCCAACATGTTTTTTTTAACCATAAATAAAAATATTTTTTAAAATTTATTTTTTTTAAATCACAATCACAAAAACCATTACAACAACAAACATATATTATCTTATTTTATGGTGAAAAAATATTTTTTAAAAATACTTTTTACTTAAAAATTTATTAAAATATTTTTTTTATTTTTTATTTTTAACATCTATACATTAAGATCATAAAAAACAAATTAACATACTTTAAACACAATACAAAACAAACATTACATAATAATTATAGTAATGGTGGGCTATTTATTAGAGTGGATCCAATAATGATGTGATTAGGTAGTGGTTGACATTTTAGACCGTTTATCTTGAAAATGATAAGAATCATAAGTGTGGAAGAAAGGTTGGAACCAGCGACAAAGCAAAACCATGCCTCATCTGATGGCGATTTCTCTCGTGGGTGTTGCCAGCTGTTCGTCTATCCCTTTCCTTGGCATATTATTTTATCAACAAATCCCTTCACTTCACATCCTCTCTTTCCAAACCCTCCATTATTTTTTTACGGATTTTCCACCCCAGCAAAACCACTCACTAAAACCTCTTTCACTTGATCCAAGAAAAAAGATTCTTTTTTTTTTTGTTACTATGATGTAAAAAAAAAATTGTTTTTACCAAGGTGGTTGTTTTTTAATGATGTCCCAGATTCCTTTTATGTTTTCTTTTTATATGTGCTTCTCTAATTTGATGCTTTTTATTTGATTATTTTGCAGGGTTTTGTTTTCTTTGTTATTTTTTATAAAATTCTGGGCTTTGTTTGGTTCTATTGACAGCAATGGAGAATCGCAGTGAAGCAGAAGCAAGTCCTTATAAGAGGTTTTTTTTTATATTATTGTCTTATTGAGTTCTTAATTCGAAGCCCATTAATTAATGCATGTAATCCTTAATCACATTTTGTTATCTGATTGATTTGTTTGAATGCATGTTAGTGATGATTGTGTGTGAATGAATGGATGTAGTTTGGTTGCGGCTGTATCATATGGGATTGCTTCAATGGCTATGGTTTTTATCAATAAGGCCATTTTGATGCAATACGGTCACTCAATGACCCTTCTCACTCTGCAGGTATTGAACTTTTCAAAAATGTAATACACCCTTTTGTTTATTGTATTGTTATTTGGAAAAAAAAATCAGTGCTAATGTTGTATCGTGGATATTTGTGGGATCCACATGATGATGAGTACTGAAGATTTTTAGGCTTTTTGTTGTTGTTGTTCTAATGTGTGTTTTCGGTGATTATGATTACTGATAATGGATGCTGCAATTGGTTGGTTGGTTGGATTAGCAACTGGCGACAGCATTGCTTATACATTTTGGTAGGCAAATGGGGTATACGAGAGCAAGGGGAGTAGATATGCAAACAGCTAAAAAACTTCTCCCGGTTTCACTATTCTACAATGCTAATGTGGCATTTGCTTTGGCTAGCTTAAAAGGAGTTAATATTCCTATGTATATTGCAATAAAGAGACTCACACCACTTGCGGTACTTATAGCTGGATTTTCTTCAGGAAAGGGAAAACCTACAACACAGGTTTGCGCTGCCACTTATTAAACCACTTTGCACTTATATAGTTACTGTGTTCTTTTGTAATGTATTTAGATATACATGGGACTCTGTTTTGCCAATTGTTTTATTTATATGCTGTTGTTTTAAATTTGTTCTTAGTTGAATGATTATATTTAATGATATTGACGGAATGATCCATAATTCACATTTCTGGCTCCAATTCAGACAGTACCACCTGTGTTGATTTTTTAATTTTATAAATGAAAAAGAAGCTCGCTCTTCAACTAGCAGATATCTGTTGCTGAAAGACCAATTGTTATGTTATATACACGCAATTTAGTTACCAACCCTCTGAATCCTTGACAAGGCATCTTTGTGACTAGAGATCTTGAATATGGGAAGTTCCTTCAAATTATTGACACATTTACATGTTTCAGGTTACTCTCTCTGTGCTATTAATTGCTGCTGGAGTTATTATAGCAGCACTTGGAGATTTTTCTTTTGACCTTTGGGGTTACGGCATGGCCCTTACTTCTGTTTTCTTTCAGGTTTGCTATTCATTCCTTAATTGCTCAGGGATGTGAATAATGAAGCACGATGGTTCCTTCTCATTGTTAACTAATAGCAGTTGTGCTTTGGAACTGCAGACAATGTACCTTGTGTTAGTTGAAAGATCTGGTGCAGAGGATGGCCTCTCTTCTATTGAGATAATGTTCTATAACAGTTTTCTTTCTCTTCCATTCTTGATTTTTCTCATCATAGCAACAGGAGAATTTCCAAACTCTCTAGCATTATTGTTTGCAAAGGTTAGAATCTTAACCCCTCTTATTTAGACTCAGTTGTTGATTGTGCTAGGAAAATATGGCATGCTGATGTTCTGAAGCCTATTCTCAGCATGATAGCTCCTGATTGTTTACAAATGGAACTTTGATCTAATAATTGATGCTCAAAACCTTTAACTTTTCAAAGTTTTATATGAGAGTTTGGGCTTTTCTGTCAGGGAGTTAACATCATCGAATTCCAGTCTAATATATTTTGCATAGGGGATTATACATTACCTGGAAAATTCTGTGTTCCACTTAACACATCGGTTTTTCATGTCAATTGTACAACATCATTGGTCAAACATGTTTCAGAGAGCAGTCAGTTATGTAAGTTTCAATCATTGTCCTTCCAGTTGGTATCCCCACTGAAAAGGATTAAATGGTTTTAAGTCACATTCAATTAGAGTCCTGTATTTCATATTTTTCAATTTGGGATTGTTGATTGATGCCTTCAGTGTTAGCCTGACTACTGAAATCAGGACAGCATAAAACTTGGTCATTTCAGAATGATCTGGATAACATTTTTAATATCTAAGAACTCATTTTCTTACGAGGGCAGTGCAAGGGTAAGGGTATTCATCATGTCTTATGAATACCAAGTCTGACGGTGGGGTGAGGGTATTGATTGTATCTTGTAATCCAAAATTGGATTCATGTAATGAACACTCTTGAAACCTTGACCTCACGTACTTGTGCTAAATTTAAGTGCCAAAGTTATTGTTTATCATATTCCATTTATATTCCCGTCTCAGTTTAAGTCCTTTGAAAGTTATAGCATTATTATCCGGTGCATCATGCCCTATTCAATCATTAGATTTTTATCGTGCTTCAAGGTGCCATCATCTAGTGTATCCATGAAACTCTAGGCTTCCCCATGCATGGCCTTTTCTTAAGTCTGAAATATTGTTTTGCCTCTTGATATGGTATGTATCTTGGTAAATCTTTCTAACCTGATCATCTAATTTGCTGTGAAACAAATTGAATGGCAATCAAAACATCTATAAAGTGCAGTGACAGTTCAAATTTCCTTTTTCCTGTACGAAGTGCAGCACTTTGTGCTCATGTGCAGTTTATTTAGAATTGGTTTCTAACTTGAAATCTGTTTTTTATTGCAGAGTAATTCTTTATCATTTTTGGTGATCCTTGTTATTTCTTTAGTAATGGGCATAGTTCTCAACTTCACCATGTTCCTATGTACCATAGTCAACTCAGCTCTAACAACAACCATCGTGGGAGTTCTCAAAGGTGTTGGGTCCACGGTATGTGCATATAACCCTTGTTGCTTTTGTCTTTGTAGAGAACCTACAAGAAGAAATGAAAAAACTTGAAATTTTAACAATTAAACCAATTTGTTTTGGTTTTTTCCATTACCCTTTTCTTTTCCTAGCTTCTCAATAATTGAACTGAACCTGCATCATTAGTTACATTTTAATAAAATGTAAAAGTGCATTAAGTTTCCTTTTCCTTTGCTGCTCAGACCCTTGGTTTTGTCGTACTGGGTGGCGTGGAAGTCCATGCTTTGAATGTGACTGGATTGGTTATCAACACAACTGGTGGGGTGTGGTACTCATATGCCAAATACCAGCAGAAGATGAGCAAACCTCCAAGACAAGTATCAGATGTAGAGGCACATCACAAATAGGTCTGCTTTGGAGGATCACCAACGGTGATGAATTGCTGCTTCAGGCAGTTCCTTGTCTGATTTTTGTCAATTTCCCTACACTGTAATCATTCACAATGATCTCAGAGTAACAACCAAAAGGGGTGAAAAATGAAGTATAGCAATATTTTTATGTTGTTAAAGAATATTCAATTCTATAGCATATCCTTGCTACAGGCTCATGATTTCAGTCAGAAAATGTCATGATCGAAATGATTGATGCTGTCGGCTGATTTAGATTGGATTATTGTGCTTGAAATTGATATTCTAGCCGCAGTATGTTGTTCAAAGCATTTTAATTCTGTGAAATGAAAAGCTTCTCTTAGCTCATTTACTTTCTACTCTGTGATGGCATTATGTCTGTGATTCTCAGTTGCCATGGTTGGTTCTTGTCCAAAATGATTTGACCTAATCTACTTCTGTGATTGTCTGGAGACAATTCGTTATGATAATGCAAATCCTGGAGTTAAACTGAGACGCCTGAGTTCCTCAACACTCATCCCATACTAAGATCTGTCCACTCAGCTGGAATGGTCTCCACTCTTACCGCCTTAGAATGGCACACAAGAAATGGTAAATTCAGGTGAATAATCAAGACAGAAAGTGAGAAACCTTATTTGCTGCCATAGGCAAAATGAATCCACCCCAGTTTAAGAAAACATCTTCTCATCAGTCCAATCAAGTGTAAATCATTGTTCATACCAATTTTCTCTGACTCGATCCATTGCTCCTTGTCTCAACTCTCTCAATTGTCTCTTTCATGGATGATTAATTTTGAAGTCTCGAGTGTTTTCATTTCTTTCCCTAGCATTTGGACGGGACGGTACTCAACTACTCGAGCTAGTTGTTCGCAATATCCTTAATCTAATCAAAATAATGTCATTCACATCTGCATTAGAGATTCCTGAGGAATCATTACATTATAACATGACCCTAGGAGTCTTGTAGAGCTTGAGCAATCATTTCAAAGTTCGAAAAAGTCGTTCGTTCTTTTCCTTTTTCAGGAGATTAGATATTCATCACCGTTTCGTGATGCAAAGAAAAATATGGCAATGGAATGTGGGTGGGACATACAATGCCCA
>Ga0325401_1003130_pt1 | contig 15013 bp, 9 predicted proteins | sample PopdelMetagenome_FD_205666 | JGI IMG/M metagenome (GOLD analysis project Ga0325401, IMG submission 205666) | Populus deltoides microbial communities from Bellville, Georgia, United States - Xylem-PdKOR-R2 | ecosystem: Host-associated > Plants > Phyllosphere > Stem > Wood/Secondary xylem | place...
TTTTGGTTTTTTTAGCATTTTTTAAATAGTGGTTATTTTTTAATTATATCGGACATGTTTAATTTCTTAGGAATTTAGTATAATTCATCAATATTTTTTTTAATAATATATTCTATAGAGATTAAATATTTATTTTTTATAATATTTTTAGTATGTGCAATATTGCATAGTATTGTTTTTCATTTTATTTTATTCAATAAGTTTTATATGTGTGTTGACTTATATTACAAATTAATTTTAATAAACAAATTAATTGAATACAACCGTTTTCTTGCTTTTGAAAGAAAGAAATCTTCTAATGTTATCATAATTGTTTTATTTATATATATTTTTCTGTTTGTTATTATTATTGTTTTTTAATCTATCTCAAATGGAACTAATTTATTTAGTTTATCGACACTATAACCTCAATTATTAAGTTTTTTTTCTTAAAAAAACGCAATTGCAACACATAAATATTTTACCAGTCTAGTACTTTCCCTTACAAAAATTCCATCTCCTGTCACAAGGGAAATCCAGATCAGGTTGCAGAGTGTACGGTTTCTTTCTTGTGTCTGAATTTGAAGTCGAAACGGCAGCAACGGGAAGTGTCCTTTTCTACCTGCGCTCTCCTTCTGAAAATACCAAAGGTACAGATAGAAGGAATCTCATTGCTTATGCCTGTATTGAAAATTTATGAACTAAGCTTTGCATTTCACTAATTGCATGGATCTCGAGATAGACTCAGTTCTCACGGGGACGGATGGGGTTAGCCATGATGCACCTGGTAACTCTGCAGACATGGTCAGCTCTCATGATGATAAAACAACCCTCCAGATCACAGGAAACTATGCATACAGATTTTCCAAAAGAATTGATTACTCATGTCTAGCATTTGAAAAATATGGCGTGATAACCCTCGTTTTCCTGCTCGTCAAACTTTCCATAACTTCATAGTTAGTAGTTTTCTAAGATGCACTGGTAACCAAGTCACAAAGAATCCATCTAATTCAATATCCACTTTTCAATTTGTGAAACGGAAAGGATATGCCCATGACCTGAATACACCACATCAGACCGTGGAGCATTCTGTGTGAATCAGTCAGCAAATGGCTGACCTGAAAAAAACCAAAAATCTGAAGGCTTGATGATGACCTGAAAACCAACAAATCAACCATGAGAAGGGAACTGCCAGTAGAAAGAAATTGCCAACAAATCAGGTTATTAAGATTGTGACAACCAATCGCAGTTCATTTCTTGAAATCCTTTGAAGAGTTTATTGACATGAAATTTGTTAAGCAATGCTGAAAATCAGAATACTGAAACTTCAAAGTATCAAGACTTATTCCACATATTCAGATCAGCGTGCATGCATGTGTGCGTGACCTAAGAGAAACAAAATTCAATAAACCTTGTTGCACAGACTAAACGGCAAGATTAAAAACTATTAACTGAGAAAAATGATGTCTATCACACATTAACCACAATTAAGTCTCAACCATGTTTGTCTTCGTCATCATCATCGAAGTACAACTTACATCAGACAGGTAATTCTCCATCCATCAACCTCAACCCACCACTCTCCTCCCTCTGCTCGGCATTAAACATTCCCTTCCCAAAATTTATAAGTTTATTCATAAAATGCTTGAAGTTACAAACTGAATGACAAGCCCGCTTCTTTAAGGGGCAGCAGTATGGCAGAACCTTTAGATACTGTTGTTTCACATAAAGTCATCTTCCAGCTCCTGCAAGGACTTGTTTTCAGATGCTATTTGTTTATTAGATGTCATCTTTTCAGCCACCATCAAACCCTTGTAGCTCCTCATCTCTGCCTGTCTCTCCTTTTCAAGCCTTTCCATTTCCTCACGTCGTTTCTGAAAAGCCAAAATTGAGATTTTTATGCACCTTATAACTGACAATAAAATGGGACAAGATAGGCTCCAACCGGAATTGAAGCACTCCATCATATCTCCTCATATGGCAGAAGAGCAGGGGTTATACTTTCATTGTTGCCACTTCATTGATTAAAGCAATTATTAAGTTTTTAATCTCATGGAAGAACTTATATTTTAACTATTAAACAAAAGAAGCAATAAACAGAGAATTGGCCATCCTCCCACAAGATAAAGAAGACGACTTAAATATGAAAGCCCAGAAAGAGGCACCGATAAAACAACCGTTTGACAGAGAAACTCCTGCATAATCCAGGGAAGCATCACATTGAAAGAAGAGTAGAAAAAATTCTATCCCACAACAGTGGGTTTGGATAGAAAGCAGTTTTCAAAGTTTCAAGCATTCCTTTCCTTCCATGAGCACAAAATAATCAAAAGAGGAGCACACTTCCAGAACATCCAGCAATTGTTAAACATAATAAACTTAAAAAACACCCTGAGAAATGAGATGAAACATTCTAAGCAGGAGACCAGCCAACATATGGAATGTCAATAAAATTTGTAGCAAAGGAGTTGCTTCACTTAGATGTACAACGTACTTGAAACTACACACTAGGAAATGAACAGGTATCACACAACTAACCAAAGAACATGAATTTGCAAGACAAAGTAACTTAATGGCCAAAATTGCTTAAAATGACAATTGGCAGCTCAAAGTAGATCTCAACGCTGAGAGGTTAACTCGATGACAAGTTTTCTAGATACCAACTGCACAGAAACATAGTCTAGATATAAAAGGCCATACTGTTGCCATCTAGTATTCATCAAATTCACCATGTGAGAGCACCTCCTTCTTTCAACAATACCCAGATCAATCAAATTGCTAAAAGAGCAACCAGTGAACATTTAAATGCTAGGAGAAGATATAAATCCTAGGGACATTTAAAATGGTAATACAGCCAAAAATTCTGCAATTTAAAACTTAGTGTTCATGACATTAATCCCTAAAAACAAAACAGGTTGCAACTAGTGTTAGAGGCATTGCAACTGATGATATAACCTAAAAAATTTGCAATTTAAAGCTTACAGTGTTCATAACATTAATGCCATAAATATGTAACAGGTTGCAAGTGATGATGCTAGGAGAAGGTTTTAAGAGTTTCCACAATGTTTGAGATCATTGGAAGCATGTGCAGTATTTCTTGCAATGTGTTTAGATAAACTGTATTGGAGTTTTTTTATTTCAATCACATCATCACTAAAAAATTGGGTATCAAAATATCTGAGAACTGTCCGGTGCTGCAAAAAGAAAGCAAAAGGAATCTGTTCTTTCCAAAGGAAATTAAATGGAAGAGTACTCAGTATGTTTTAACCACTAACTAAGCATGCCCAAACTGACATTTCACATCTCGAAATTCAAATGCAGGCTTAATAATCTCAACCATGATAAACTACTGCCACTAAAAGACAGCCGCTTGAGGACCTAGGAAGAGTCCAAATCTTATGGAGACTAGAGGAGCAACAAGGTCAGTTGAGCTTCCCAGTTAAATCATATCCAATAAGAACAAAAGGATGATATGAAAAGGGAGGAGGAGGCCAAGGAGAAAGAAAACTATCCTATCTTCCAAGTTAGAGTGAAAAAACCCAGATGAGATGCCAAATAGATATATTTTCATCAGGTATAGCTCAATCTTACAACTCCAAACCACTTGACTTAATGATTTAAAATTGGCCACATGGGATTTGATAGAACTCACTTTATCTCTCAGATGAAGCTTTCTCTCAGCTCTTTCTGCTGCATTGACTGCTTCTCTCTCGGCTGCAATGATACATGGTAATACGTAACTATAAGCATCATCAAGGCAGACAAGAAGAATTTATAGAACTCAACAACTAAGCAATATAACAGAAATCATTACTACTGCAAATACTAAACCACTCAGCACTTTGGGTTCTGTGCTTCAAATAAGACCTAAGAAGAGAATTTTAAACTTCCCTGCCTCCCATTTTCCACTCAATAGTTTTGTACTATACTAAATGATAGGTGAGATCAGAGGCTTACCTTTCAAATCAGGCTTTCTTTCCACCTTTGTTTTGTTCAATCTATTAACTATCTCATTTATCCGCTTTTCCACTCTCACAGTTCGAACCTAGATTGAGTAAATCCAAAACCAGAGAAGCATATATCATTCACGAGCATGATAATTATTGTTCTAGCAAGTTGTGAACATAAACTACAAAACAAAATAAATCACCATCTTTGAATTGTGGAAGCCGACTTGGCCAACATCCATGGAAGCAGTTTTCTTCAAATTGGCCCATGGAGTGTAAACAACATCGATGTTGTTCACCTTGTTGCCTGCAATGTGAAAGAGAAACAGCTTAAAACAACTAACTCGTTTTAACTTGCCTCCACGTTCAAAACAAAAGGGAATACTTTATTAAGGGAATGGCTGTAACTTTCTATCATGAGACAAACATTGAGCTTCTTATTAAAAATCATAAAGTAGCATATCCACAGTGACAAGGGAGAAGCTACTTTAAAGACCATCCAGGCATAAAAAACACAAACACCTGAATCATGTAAAATTAAAGGGAGGTTCAGGGACTTTGCCTTGAATCGAATTTGCTTTGACAAGCTGCACACAATCCTCAAGTACACCTTCACTTATACCATCGATGGTCTGACCTTTATGCAGCCTTAAATAAACATGGGCAGAAGACATTTTGTCCACGTGAAACCTACAGCAAAGGAATCAAGAAAACTCCTTCTCAATTCAAACAAAACCCGAATAATGAAATTACAAACTCCCTTCCCTTCATTACCCTATTCAAATATATGAGCTCTTCGAATTCTAAGCATTGACTTTGACTTAATAGAGAAACCATCACACTACCTCCTTGTATAAATAAAGCAAAAGAATCAAAACCCAGATGGAATCTTGATCTCTAAAAAAGAAACTAATTAAATTACATCCGACCAAAATAAATCAAAAGAATCAATAAATCAAAGACCCAGATGGAAAAAGATTGCAAATTTGAATTGAAATAGCAAGAAACTGTAAATAAAAATAGAAGAAGAAGAAAGAGTACCAGATGTCTTCAGGGAAACCATATTTGATAAGCTCCTCGTTCTCGTGCTTGTCAAGACCCATAAAAATAGTGTAATCTCCTGCCTCTGGTCTGGCTTTGAAGTAGAACACCATCTTTTTTGCTCTTTTTTTTTCAAACAACCAAACAAAATCGGAATAGTTTCTGTGGTTTTGTGTTTTTTTTTCCTCAAGGCTGCTATGTGTTTGTGCTTTCTTTTTTGGTTTGACGGAGGTTTCGCTGCTTTTGGTTGGTTCGGGGATTACGTGGAAATAACCTGGGCGTATTTTATACGCTCTTTGAATTTCTTTTTCTCCACGAGAGCGGTGGGCCTATCAAGGAAGCTACTTAGGCCCAGAATAGAATATATAAAAAAAAAAAAAGAAAAACACATGTTCAAACTTCAAAGTTACGTATATATTAAGTATTTTACTCGAGCTATGATGTGTTATTTATTTTTAAAAAATAAATTAGATATATATATATATATATATATTATTTTGATGTGTTATTTTATTTAATAAAATTTAAAGCATAAATAAAAAATTAATATAAATATCTAATTAAATAAGTTAACAATCATATCTATATATAAATAAATAAATAAAATTAATTAACAATAACTAAAAGTAAAACTTGAAAAATAAAAATAAAAATAAAAATAAAAATAAAAATATTTAATTCTATAAAATAAAAATTATATTTTTTAAAAAATTTATTTTACCGTTCAAATTTTCAAAAAAGGCATTGAGCCCAAATTAGCACAAAATTTTAAGCCCGTGAAATAAGCTACTTGGCCCTAGAGAGAGAGTTTCGAAATCCGATTTCTTTCGGATTTTTTATTTTTTATTAATTTCTTTTCTTGTGCAAAAATTAAAGTCTTATAAAAGAAAAGCTTTTAATTTCCTTCACCATACAGATTACAGACACCTTACTTCTTTCTCGATCGAAACTAAAGTGTGAGTCTTTCTTCCTGAAAACTAGTTATTCTCACAAATTTGTAATGGGTTTTTGTTAATAATCTTTTTTTGCTTCTTTTTTGTTGATTTTTTCAACACAGCTTAATCAATGGAGTCTAATTCTGAAACCAAACAGCACACCCTTTTGAGCTCTGACTATGGCATTCAAAGAACGCAGTATGCCACCCTTACCATCTCTTTCTCTATCTGTCAATGTTTATGTGGATTTTTTGTTGCAAAATAGACACATTTTAGGGATTTAGCAGTTTAGTTTTTGAGTGGATTCGTTGCTCTATGCCTATGTAGGTACCCATACGTGACTGGAACATCTGTTGTTGCTTTGAAATATAAAGATGGGATCTTGATGGCTGCTGATATGGGTGGTTAGTTTCTCTAATAACCCATTATCTTGTTATAATCTTTGTGGGTTTGTTTGTTATGCTTGCCTGTGGATATGCTTATGGTTAATAGGGGGAAAATGTGATCTTTGGCCTTATTTATACCTTATAAGTGAACCCTTTAGAAATAATTGCCTAAAAGTACTATAATAAGTCCTGTTGTTGATGCATTTTGTGACATTGATAATTGCTAGGTTCTTATGGGTCCACACTTCGATACAAAAGTGTGGAGAGAATTAAGCCTGTCGGGAAGCATTCTATTATCGGTGCCAGTGGAGAAATAAGTGATTTCCAGGAGATTATGCGATATCTAGATGAGCAAGTGTAAGTTTTAGGTTGTGTTGTTGAGGGAAGAATTCATTTTTTTTCCTGTATTGTTGTTGTTTTTTCTCTTATGTTGTTTTAATTGGTGGTTTATATTGTTTAATATCTGCAGCCTGAATGACAATATGTGGGATGACAGAAACTCTTTGGGGCCCAAAGAGATTCACAGCTATTTGACCCGAGTTATGTATAATAGGCGTAACAAGTTTGACCCACTTTGGAATACACTTATTCTCGGTGGTGTGAAAAAAGGACAGAAATTTCTTGGCATGGTAAGGCATCGGTTGATAGGTTGTTTTCTTTTCTGTTTTTAAACCTCGAAACAGGAGGGGTGAAAAGGTGTGTGCATTTTGGGACATGGGTCAATTGTGTTTTTGATTGTTTTGCAGGTCACTATGATAGGAGTAAACTTTGAGGAGAATCATATAGCAACTGGATTTGGAAATCACATGGCACAGCCATTACTTCGTGCTGAGTGGCATGAGAACTTGACATTCGAAGAAGGCGTTACGTTACTAGAGAAATGCATGCGAGTGCTTCTGTATCGTGATAGATCTGCTGTCAACAAGTTTCAGGTTCCACTCCTTTTTCCTTACAACTGTATGAGATTAACGTGTTATGGATTGCGATTTCTAGGAAAGTAATTAAATTTCATGTTAACTTGCTGGAATTGCTGCAATGTTTGTGGGTGCATATGTTATTGCCGTGTTCTCTTTTAGTTCAGTTTTTTTTTTCCTTTTCCACTACTCTTCGAGAGAACCTCTTGATCATGCTTTCTCTTTGCTTTTGCTGAATTGTCTCTGTTTTCAAAATTTAGATAACAACGTGGTTGTTAGAATCATATCACCTCCTATGATGTTATTTTTTTATGTTTAAAATTCTCTATACCTGTCCACAAAATCGGTGCTGAGCAAAATCAGAATAACAAGCTTTTAATTAGTTAAACACCGTGAAATAATGTTATTTTAGTGTTCTCCCCTGATCCTAGTTAAAAAAGCAACCCTAACAATTTTTGGCAACACTAACTTAATAATGGGGTGAGAAAGATGAAATGAATTGTTTTATGTTGTTGAAACTTGAAATAATCTCAATTCTTTTCATCTCTTGTATGATGGGAATAGACAGCATTTCATAATGATTTGTAATGAATAGAGACTTTATGAAGGGAATCCTGTGCGTGTTAAAATCTTGTCCACTTGGATGTGCTGAGCATCCGTGCAGTCACACACCTTAGGAAGACTTTTTTCTAGTAAAAGACCTTCAATCTGGTAACTGCGGCAAGCTGCTTTGGGACTCCCTAAAGTATTTCTTACAGGGGCTTAAACTGGATGGCTGAGGAACATCTTGATGTTGTCCTCTTTCTATAGTTGTTTGCGCTCAGGGTCTTGTGCATGTCTAACATGACTAAGGATAGAATGCAACTAAAGGGAACCATTCTTCCAGTTATTGTTGTTGGGTATGTTTTGTTAGTTCTAATACCAGATATTTACGTGAGGCAATGTATTGTCTGATTTGACATCTGACAAGTTCACAATTTCCCAACTGCAGATAGCTAAGATTACTGAAGAAGGTGTAACAATTTCTCAGCCTTACGCATTGAAGACATTCTGGGGATACAAGGCATTTGAGAACCCAACTGTTGGTGCTGAAGGATCATGGTAGTCAGCTAGGAAGCAGCCACTTCGAAATCTTCACGCAGTCTACAAAGGGGACCTAAAGACATGATGAGTTGGAAGTTATTGAAAGTCCTTTTAATGTTCAATTAATGTTTAAAACCTTGAATTGTTAGCTTGGCTTGATCTATGCCACACCAAAATTTCTGGTTTAGGGTTGGTGGCTGGCTTGTGAGGAAAAGGAATATTTTGAAATCGCCTGAACTATAAATGCTCTCTTCCTTTACTCTAGCTGCTGCTTTTACTGCTATGAATTATGAAGTTTGCTTTTGTAATTTGTTGTTTTTTTATTTTTTAATTTAGCATCATCAAGTCAGGCTTTAATTTATTTGATGCGTTCATGTCATTCCAATTAAAAATGGTGGGTTGGGAGGAAAAGTTAAGGGTGATTTGTGAATAATAAACTTTTTTGAAGTCAAAGTTTTGTAAATGTAGCAGGTTTGATTGATCATTCAATTCATGTTATACTTTGGAGGAGTTGTGGTTCGGTTGTGAATTTTGCCTGTATTGGCTTGGTTTTTTCGGCCCTTCTCCTCTTCCTCTTCTCTTCTCTTCTACTCTCTCTTTACTTTCCTGGGTTCAATTGGCTTTTCTTTCCTTTCCTCTTTTTCTTCCCTTCTCTCCTCCCCTTTTCTTCATCTTGGAGCCCAAATAGGCTTTGTTTATCTTGCCCAAATGGGTGATGGTCCTCTTCGATCTCTGCTATGCTGTGGGACTTTTATTTTATTTTTTTTATATAAAAAATTATATATGCATGGTTTTTTGATAAATATTTATATACAAAAAAAATATAAATTAAAAAAATTCATGTATATATACAATCTAATAAATCAACAGCTATGCTTGATAAAAAATTTTATTAACAATAAATATTAATGAAAATAGAAAAATTGATAGGCATATATATATCAAAATATTTAAGATTGCAACGTGAGCAATATACATGTAGGCTTTGAAGCGGTTGTGTTAAATAAAAAAAGGTGACATGAATTAAATATATTGTGAATTAAATAACGATGTAAATTAAATATATTTACACTTTGAGTCATGATATGTATTAAAGGTGGTTGAGAAATGAAAAAATCATATGATTTATATGTGTTGAGGAAATAAATTGTGAGGTAAATTACATGAATTGTGAAATAATATTATTAATATAAATTGAATATATTCATGAAGTGAAAGTAGTTATGAAATAACCTTGAAATAAAAAGGGATATTATATGAAAGTGTTTGAAAGAAACCAATCAATTTTAAAATTGTAAGGAATAAATTATATAGTAATGTGTTAAACTAGACTACAAATGAAATAATTATCATGATACAAGGATGGTAATATAATGAATAAAATGATGGGAAGAAAATTTATCGAAAAATAATAAAGAATATAAGATGTTGAAAATTAATATGAGTTCAATGTTATTAAAGAAAAACTCATAAAGTTGGTTTTTATCATAAAATTATTAAACATTAGTAACTAAGATGATAGAAATATTTAATATGATTTGTTTTGTAATTTTATGTATACAACATATAAATTTTTTTTAAGAATATTTATTTTGTAAGGTCATCGAATTACCCAGTATTATATATAAAGAATGTTTATATTTTTAGAAAAAAAAACTTATAATGAAAGTAATTTTTAATAAAAGTTGTAATAAATTATATACATATATAAATTGTTGAAAGATTGTTGGGATTTTATATATATATATATATATATATATATATATATATAGTGGTGTGTGCACGTTATATTAGACCTATCTTTTAGATTTTTATATAATTATTATGAAGGAAAAATTCAACCAGGGCCCACTCTCGATTCCTATCAGAAATCAGATATGCCGAGTCAGGAGACATTACAGGCACGACTTGTCCACAGGCAATGATTTTAGACCAATCTGTGGAGCCTCCGAATCTTTCTTTTCTATTTTTGTCCTAAATCATTGACAACGAATAAAGACGCTCTAATCCATTCGGGAACATGCTGAGGTGTAATTATATCTATATTTTACTGATTAATCACGAGTTCATTAAAAAAAAATTAAAAAAACATTGATTAAGAAAAAATTATAATTTTTAATTTTTTAAAAAATTTCTTTTCTCAATCCGGAATAGCTATCTATCTTCAGGAAACATTGAATCTCCCCCCCCTCCCCCCCGAATTATCAACAAGAAGCGAAAAGGTGAGAAGTTCAAGCATGGATCCAATGGCAGGCTGCAAGCCGTTGCTACATGTAAACTTGAGGTTATGTGAAATTTCTTCATTCTCTGGATGCTTGTTGTTGCTACAAAGTGTAACTAGAAAACAAAGTTCAATGGCATTTTCAATCTATCTTCTTCTCAGAACTATTGTTTCCCGCAAATAACATTGTCGAGTACGACATCGAAAGCATATACAAGTTCTTGAGAAGTGAAATTTTTTTTATTACTCCTACATCCTACCAATCCAAGCCCCCAGAACAGAGAGGCAGCATGGGATATGACTTGCGGCCTCAACAAATAAATTACAGCACAGGGGCATAATTTAAATATGCGATACAAAATTTAAAGACAAATATTGCTAGCCATCATACTTGCAGAGGTTCTCAAATCCCATGTATTCATGACGATGAATCTTTCCTATCATGTTTGCTACACCAACACCACCTGCAAAAGGAAGCGAAGAACTCTTTGAGAATTCATAGAGTTTAAAGAATTTATAATTTCAGGCCTCAAATAGCAGGAAATAGAAGAGCTCACCTAGTGAGATTGCACTGATAAATATGGTGGATGCTAGAATGAAGATGATAAGAGATGCCCTTCCAAACACAATGATCAACCTTCTCACAATATGCTGCCCTATGAAGGCAGCAAATGTAGCAACAGCTACGAAGTAAATAGCTGCCAGAAAATTTGAAATATTTGAGTCCATTGGAGCTAGCATAAACTATATTCCAACATACCTTAAGAAAATAACCATATCTATCACTTTACAGGGTGTCTTTAGACTGATAAGAATAAATAAAAGAAAGGTTGTATGGATGTTGTGGGCATTTACCATAAGGAACAGGAAAACGTTTCAGAAGGTAGTATTCCACGACAGACATGGATGACGAGAAAGTCATTGCAAAGGTGGCAGTTGCACTTGAGACCTGGATGGAAATCGTAAAGAAATTACCAAACTATTTGGCCTTTCATATGGCTTTGTGATCCATAAAAATCCCGCCTCTTCCAAATATACAAGCTTCAGTTTTTCCAGTTTGTAGCTTTACACATTATACACTATTACACACTAGAATGTAATAAAACAAAACAAGCTAACCTGAGGAGGGATTCCGAGCTCCAAAAATAGTGGACCCATGATAAATCCTCCTCCCAGTCCAAGCAGCCCACCAACTACTCCAGCTAGTATACCAAAGAGACAGTAGATCACAAGCTGAAGGACTGTGAAATTTGTGCCTCCAGTTCCCTTGGATGCAATTATTCTGTGTCCCTTGTACAGACTGACTGCTTCATACATTGACACCCCAACAGAAACTGGGATCTGGAAAACAACGAAAGGATGATTCAAAGAACTGTTTTATTAAAGAGTAGGACAGATTTCGATGCTACAAGATCATTCCCCATTTCACACACAGACACAAACAAGAAAGCACAAAAAGAAGGGATAGAGACCACTGTTGTGATAAAAGTACCTGTAACAAGTTTAACACCCAATATGTTGTCGAACAGGTAGATGTACCCTCCTGTTACCAAAAGAAAAGGATTTCTCATCATGTATACATTGAACATTGATTTAATATAAGCTAGGAAAACAAATGTAGGATGTAATCATTATGAGAAAACACAACAAACCTTTGTAATCTGCAGCACGAGGAATGCAACCCAGACAAAAACAAGAAGTCCAAGTTCTTTCCAGTAAACATTCTCAAGAATAGAGACCTACGGTAATGAATTGTATTAGTTTTGAGAACTCTTTGATGCTGATTTCAGCTGACAAAGTGTACTCACCTCTTCTTCTTTGTCAGCCTTTTGAGGGCTGTTGCTCGGGCCACCAGGAAGAGGCTTGTATTCCACTTCCCCAGCGCTGGCACCTGATACGAAGGAAAATATACACTGAGAAGCAGGAATCACTCGCTGGGCTTCCATAAAATAAGGAAACAGTAAGTCAACTCACCATCTGACTCCAAACGCTTTGCAGCCTCCTATAATGGGAGAAGAAAGGTGCCATTCAAATGGTTAGACTTAAATTTACATGTTTCTAACACATAACTACGTGAAACTCTAGTCATAAAGCCTTCCTTTTGTTTTGAAGTTCAGGTAAGCACAAATATATCCTCATGGGGCAGTTACCTTGGCAGTTTGAGGACAGTGCCACATATAATTTGTTCTAAAATTAATAATTGAAAACCTTGTTACTAATAAGCAGGCAATGAAACAATTTCACTTTGAAATGCAGCCTGTGCACGCCCAAAACCTATGCATAAATCATGAACAGGCTGATGAGATTACCCGTTTCATTATTGTTTCCTTTTTCCATGTTTCAATACCCTTCAAGAATGCCTTTGTTGATGTGCCTGCAAGCCATTACAATTAGCAAAAAGAATTAGAAGAGAGAAACATGAGTAAATTCCAATGAAATTCAACTAACATTACCTAAGAAAAGAACGATGAGCAGTACTGTGACCATCCAGTCTGCAAAAACGACATTGAAAGCAACACCTATACTAATTCCAAGCATAAGCATTGGTTGGATGAGCAGAGCCAGATCATAGTCAATAATGGGCATGTCAAGTGTCGGATGCCTTAGCTTAAGATTATAGTAAACTGTTGAGATTGCTGCACCCATAATCATACCTGCCAAATTTATACATACCAAAAATCCATTACTTTTTAAGTAACATATGAAAGAGCAATTTATTTTCCAACAAACCAGCCCTTTCACATTTTCTGTAAGCTACCTCACTGTTCACACAACACATTACATATTGTTAACTGCTTACTAGTCAGACTGATAAATCACAGCAGATGGATTAATTACCCATACTTCACTGTGCAATCTGAATCGAAAAAAAAGGCATTTGTAAATGCTGAAAGTCTCCTCCACTGTTCAGTAAAGCCCATCCCACCTTGACATACAGAGGACACGTGAACAAATAAAATTTCAACTGTTACAAGTCTTTTGAAGAAATAGGCACTGCACCTTCCCCTGACTGTGCTTCCAAGTTTCAAGCTCTAATTCAACATTTTCAAGTATAACAAAAAATGCCATGACAAGAAGAGCTAGTGAAAGGTGCCAGTCGTGGTAGTAAACTAGTTCACCGACTCGAGAAAATCTTTGTACTTGAAAGTTTCAATGATTAAAAAATCAGTTAAAATAGTCATTACTTTTATGTAAACTGAATTTTGAAACAATTAAGTAGTAGATTCAATAATTTAGTTACCTTCCCCCCCTATCCTCTACTTCTCCCCATACTCTAATCAAACGAATCAAAAAGGTTTTCCTTTCTCTACGGTGGGGAAGAGCGGCGTAAAAACAAAGGTCACCCTTTTCACACAGAAGATTCAATGGTTTCTTACATTTAGAAATAGCTGTTGCAGATTTTGGATCAAACCCAATTACCAGGCTAAGCATGGGAACAAAAATGCCGCCGCCACCAACACCGCCTACACTCCCAAAAGCAGCTCCAAAAAACCCAATAATCGAACCCAAAACAATTTGCCAACCAAATTTCATTTCCTGTCCACACAAAAATATTCATATATCAATAATTAAAACAAAAACCATACAAGAAATGATCACTTGTCAATCACCAACTAAATAAATAACCAGCACATAGAAAGTCACCCATCTTCTCATTTCATGTTATTTTAAAGAACACTAAAGATTCTTACAGGAAAAAAAATACTTAATTCAATAAGTTAAGAGAAGGGTATCAGAGCTTTTACCGGCCAAACATGTTGATAACCTTTGTGATCAGGCTGCCACAAGAAATTCACAGCTTTGAGAACATAACTTGACACAGAATCTCCTGTTTCATTCATTCTAGTAGATGTTGCTTCACGTTTCAAGCCCCTCTCAGCTGAAACGAACACAAAAGCTAACAAAAAGTTGAGCAAGACCATTAACACCGATCTTAAACCCCTCCATTTCCCTCCAAATTCAGTCATTGATCAGATCCTGGATTCTCTCTCTCTCTCTCTCTCTCTCTCTGCAAAAAATTTCTCTCTTTTTTCCCCTCCTCTCCCTCTCAAAGAGTTGACCTTTAGCCAATCCTCAATAACTCAACACTAAAAAAAACAAAAACCTCTGTATAACAAAGAAACAACGCTTGCATGCAAATGGTTGGTTTGTCGGAAAACCAAGAGGAGAGATAAAAGGAAAGGAGAAAGGAGATGCTTGTGACTCCGAGTTGCGTTCCTACGAGATATAAGCGAATAGATCCTTGAAAGCAGGAAACAGGATGTTTGTGACCAGGAAAGTTTGGAGTTGAAACAAATAGTCTGCGTTTGGTCTCTCTTCTGTGCTTAATATGAGAGGGGAAGAGAGAAATTATGATTTGTGAAAATTCACAGAGGTGGCAGATATGATACAATCTTGCTCTTGACAAGAGGAGGAATGGCATTGATTTATTTCTATTTGTTCCTTTTTAAATGATAGCTACCTTTTTTTCCACCAAAATTAAGCATTTTTGTGTTCGTGTAAAAAAAAA
>Ga0325401_1003131_pt1 | contig 15012 bp, 14 predicted proteins | sample PopdelMetagenome_FD_205666 | JGI IMG/M metagenome (GOLD analysis project Ga0325401, IMG submission 205666) | Populus deltoides microbial communities from Bellville, Georgia, United States - Xylem-PdKOR-R2 | ecosystem: Host-associated > Plants > Phyllosphere > Stem > Wood/Secondary xylem | place...
TGCAGTAGAGGCCAATAAACAGCTCGTTTCGAGCACCTGTTCAAGATCAGGATTACATAATCAATATAGAACAGGCATTCAAGAAAATAAAATATGCACCAAGAAGGGTGGATAAAAGATCTGGCTAGTTTTTCCGTCTTAGCATTCTTAATATGATGAGTGAAAAATGGGTTCATGCTATTCCCGTGGTTGTGTTGCTGTGCCTCCACACTCTGGTGGTTCTCTTTTCCAGGTGCTTAGTTCTTACCCTGTCTCTTTTATTGCTTTCTATTCTTTAATATTGTCATGACCCGATCCATAACCAGCATATAAGCAATCCCCTCTCTAAATTTTATTACCTATCCGAACACAGACATATAAACTTTTTCACCTATATAAACAAAATAGAGTTCTCCACAACATCGATAACAAAACTATCATGTAATATAAATTGATCGTTTTAATATAATTTTTAGTAATTTATAGAGCACTATCTAGACATAAAAAAAAATATAATTACAATTAAAAGATTAGGTTCTAACAATTCAATAAAAGCAATCTGCTAACAAATTATAAGCTTGAAAAGGATGAATAACAAGAGGGTGAGTTCAACAATTCAGTGAGTAAATAACGTTTAATATACACATACAAGGTAATAAAGCAAAGAGAAACATATACAAATTTGACTTTAGAATTTTACAAGAAAGTTTCATAAACAGGCCATAACAAAGAATAACATAAGGTAAGTTTCGTTAGAAAATCAAAATGCAATAAACAAGTGGCTCCAAATTGTGGATGATCAGTCCGCATAGGTTGGTAACTCCCCCAACCAACTAGGATTCAAATACGATGTGCACAAAGATAACACTACCATGCTAGCATGAGTATTCTGACCGATATTTTAAGGGTCATATCATAACCAAACACACAGAATCATATCTCAAAACTTAACTCATGACATCAATCAAATGAAAAACTATCAATTTAAAAGTGTATAATAACTCATATCAAATATTCAATTTCAATAAGTGATCATGTTTAATTATAAACAAGAAATAAATAACAATATAAGAATTATCAAGAAGCATGATCAATTTCATATTAACAATTCAAGTATTTATACTAATCCTCTAGCATATGAAAAATTATCCACTTATTTAACTCAAAAACAGAAAGAACACAAAAGCAAATATCAAAGGAAATCCTATCGATGTTTCGCAGGTAGAATATCAAGATTGTCTAAATATAAAAGAAGACATATTAAAAAACAACTTGAAAATAATATACAATATATTTAATACACTTAATTTAAGATCTAACTCATAACCTTATACATTTAGGAATCAAAACGTAATTATAAATCAGAATCGATCCATCCAATTGATCTCAAACATAACCTAAACTGATCGAACTTAAAAAAATCTTTCTTCCATCATTGTTAGGTCAACTAGTCGACAAAAATCCAACACCCAATCAGTTTATCGATTCATCCCAACCAGTGGACTAAAATCTAGTAGGCCAACCTGTCTATTGGTTCAACTTCAATCGGCCGATCGGTTGGTCGGGAATTCCAGATTAGTTTTCTAAAATGGTAGATCATAATCCTTAACCTAAAAACCTTAAAACCCAATATAATCAACCTATAACAATTCATCCCATCACGCTACAATCAACCAATTCATCATATATAATCAATTCATCAATCTATCCCAAAAACATAAACTTCAAGACCCTAAACCTTAACAAACCAAAAATCAAAGCTAATTACTTAAATTACACATTAAAAAACAAGTCTTACCTTAAACATTTAGCTTCTCCAATCCTTTTCCCCTATCTTTCTCTCTATTCTCTTCTTCTGCTTCCACTGCTGATTCTCTCTCTCAATTTCAGGTTTTTTTTTTATTTTTTTGTCTTCCTATTTATATTTATCAAGCTATATATTCAATTACTAAAATACCCTACTCTCATTTATATCTATTTCTAAGCCTTCAAGGGCATTGTTGCCTTTCTCTGTTTATTTCAAAACATCACAAATATTTGTTCGTTCTGCTTAGTTTGAGGCTTCTTGCTTTGTATGTATACTGTGTTTTTGAACCATGCTACGGATTTTTTGTAATCTAGTATGCAAATGGTGATGGTATGCATAATGCAGATAAAATGTTAATGAGTTGGTTTTCGATGCACTTCTTGAAACTTTTGGTTGTTGATAATGGCATGAATTCAAGTATTGATCGGTTTCTTCTACTACTTGTTTCAGATTCATGTGTGAGAATCTTGAATCTTTATCTTGAATTCAACTTTAATTAATTAGCTGCTGTATAATCTCAAATCTTTCCTCTAGTGTCCTTTTTTCTTTGATGTTTAAATGAGTGTGATTCCTTCCTTTTTATAGTGGTACCCTTTTCTTTGTTTCCTTGAACGGGCACTTACAACTTAAGATTGTGCAAGAAACTAAAACTTCCATATTATATGAATGGTGCTTTGAAAGGAGTGATGTGGAGAAGGGAAAGAGAAGTCATTGATTTGAACTGGGGATAGTTAGTAACTTCAGGATCCTTTCAAGAGTATAATGACTTCTGGTCGGCTCTCTCTGAGGAATTTGTTTGATATATGAGACAATCACACTTCATCAAACATAACAATAGCAGTAGGTGCAATTGAATGAATCTGATATATTTGGATCAGCATACAGTTTCATATTCTTGAAATTCATTCAATTCATCTTCCTACCTATCTAATCTAAGCAATGAAATGGAAATATTCTATTTATGGTCAGAAATTAATCTGAGAACTAGAAATCACTTAGATATCATCTTGTGTTCCCTGATTAATTACTCTGTATCTTTTCCTATGAATTAGCGAACCTGGACATCAAGGATGGCAGAATTGCTGGTATACATCGTTCCGATCATGTGACGCCGCCGCCCCTCGATACCAAGCATGTTTAACTTGCTGCATCAGCTACATCCCCACTTGCACAAGTTCCCGAGGACCTCACACCCAGTAATGAAATTGAAGCAGTTCCAGTGAGTAATGAATCATTTCTGCTTTACGAGAATGGTGAAGATTTTGTAAGACTATGCATCGTGCTGATCATGGGTACCACCGACTCTCAATTCAAATCGTGTTGCACTCACCACAACAGCTAAAACCCTGATTGCACCCATTCCTCAGGACTTCGCACTCAGTAATGAACTGAAGCACATCCTGTGTTCATCTTTATATGAGAATGATGAAGCTTTTGGCAAAAGCTGATCATGAGATGCCAATGCCTCGTGTTATTATTCTTGTTACACTCACCTTTATTCATATAAAACGTATTTATTATTAATAAAGTTTTTTTTCTTTAATATCTATTTATATTTGATTAATGATTTTAAAGTATAGATAAAATTTGAGAAATAAAAATATTTGGATAAAAAATTATAAAATTATTATAATTATGAGATTTATATTGCATCAATGTATTGTTCTTAAATGTTTATAGACAATGTTTTATTAAGACTAAATATTAATTAGAGTTGTTAAGATCGATGTATATTATGTTTATTTTTTTATGAAAGGAAGAAGATGCTTTCATACATTGAGGTATAAAGGATATCTGGAACTAATATGTAGGTGCTTGTTAAATGACATGTGTACTGAACTGACCTACAATAAAATTTCATATAGAGCAATCATATATTTATAGAAAAGCTCACATAATAGTTATGTAAGTAATCCTAAAACTTGATATCACTAAATTATCTTATATATAGAGTGTTATGCTCTGATCCTAACCACACATTGTTCTAATCAAAGATAACAAACGAGTAGATATTAGATATAACATAAACTATATGAAAATATTTGAATAATCAAGAGATGATGAATTAAAAAAATATTTTATATGTTCTTAAATAGTAATGATTGTGCAATCCTTAGTCAAGATAAAACAAGATTTGGAAAGAGTTTCAAATCTTATTTAAAGAATTAATGATTATAGTGTTGAGAACAAAAATGATTTAACAAAGCAGACATACTCCATGCTATAATATCTAAATTGAAACATTCTTGATGAAGGGATAATAATTACACTGAGAAACTAGTTATTTGAAATATTAAGTCAAACCACTTATGACTTTTCTAATATGAGGGATCATAACAAGTTGTTAAACCATATATTTGATCTTCAAATATAAATCAATTAATTATTGAATTGATAATAAATTAAATTGTATAATTTATTTAATGCTATTTTATTTAGGATTATGATTTATATTTAGATTAACTTATTTGGGAACCTAATAGGTTACACATATAAAAACAACTTGTCAGAAATTAAAAAATAGGATGGTTAATTAAGTGTGACTTGATTGTAAATAAATTTTAAAAATTAAGAATTATAATGTAATTAATATAGGTGATTACAATTTTAGATCTAGAAAAAATCAAGTAGGGACTTGATTGAATAAACTTCTAAAATTACCATAAAATAATATATGTGATATTATTTAAGAGACAAATTAATATTTTGTTATTTATAGGGTTTGTAGGTTTTCCTATGAATAGAATATTATGCATTTTATTTTCTACACATGATAGTATAATAGTATAATACAGAAACACATAAATACAAAAGAAAAGAGCAAATATTGTGAAGATTTTTTATTGATGGTTTATGTGAAATTTCATCAAAGATATTTAAATGACTAGTGATTTATGATAATTTAATCTTGAAATAATTATTCAAACTCTAGATTTATCTTGTGAAATTCTTGAAAATCTCAAAAATATTTAAATTTATCATTTCAGATGGATGTATTCTTTAAAGCTTTAAAGCCAACAGTCTCATTGTAGGTGACTGACTTTTACGGATGCACGATCTGATTTTGTGAGTTTCTGGTACAGTACTGTAAGCCTGTAAGGTGATAAAAATAGTCTTTTGAGGTTTATTTCTATTCATTACCATCAATACTGATTTTACTCCTGTATGAATTGGGCATTCTTCGGGAAAGGAGATGAAATTCTCACCAAGATTTCATGGTCAAAACTCTAATTGTGAGCAGTAGATAAAATCTGGTGACTGTAAATTATTATGATGAGTCAGTAAAGAAGGAATCAACTAGATAAAATCTGACTGCTTTTGGATGATGTTGACATCATCTAGAAATTGCAAAGCATATGAGCTTTTTTCCATAAAAGCAAATCATTTTTCTTAGGCTCATTGAAGTGGTATCTGATCTTCTCTGCATTAACAAGTAGAAGTTGATGAAGAACAGCTTATATTACCTGGTGATTTTTCACTAAAAGGATTCGTCAAAAGAACATAAAAATGAAATGCTGCAACTTCTCCCACTTTATTAGTAACTCCCTGGTTGATAATTGAGATGAGGTCTCTAAAAGTGATCGAATATGAAAAACAACAGGTCACGGGCAACCAGTGTCGGTAATGGGTGCTCGATCAGGACAAAACATAGGTTACTCGGGTCAGGTTCGGCCTTGCACACAACCAAATGCGATCTTACTGTGACCAACTACCTGTCAAAACAAGCCCCGTGGAAAATGTAGGAATGGCATGGCACTTTAAAACCCTATTTTGGGTCAACAGTCAATAAAATCATTTTGTGAATGGAAGTATCAATTTAGGCTTGGATCCAAAACCAAAATAAGGCATGTAAGTGATAAGTATTCGAGGAATGCATTAATCTAAATGTGGAAGATCTGTCTAAAACATCACTTGCTAGTGAAACTTAAAACCGAGCATGAGGTTAGTTTAGTTCTGAATACATGGGCATGCATGGTGAGGAGATGCCTAGTAAGCCCTTCAACTATCTATCAACAAGTATATGGCAGTAGTTGCTCTGGGTTTGTTTGAGATAGAAACAACAATTAAATCCGTAATTATCTTCTAGTTTCCTTATTTTGGTCCCTCCTCCTCCTCCTCCTCCAACCTTTCCCAAAAAGGGTGAGGATAGAGGAGTTAGGAGTTCAGTTCTCGTTGGCTATAATAGTTTAGGGAGACTTGGATCAATTAGCCTCAAGTTTCTCAATATCAACAGTAATATCGTGACGAGTGAGCAACACTCCTGGCTCCTCAGTTGCTGCCAGTTCCTTCTCTTGCCTTGAAAGAAACACAAAAAGTTAAAAACAAGGGACACAGAGCACGTCAGGGAAGTATGACAAGCCACAAAACAAGACAAAAACAAAATTGTCACTTTTCCTGCGCCAAGCTATTTTAAGAAAATATCATTACAATCACAAAACAAACTCTACGCTTCCCTTCTTGTTTTCCTTTTTTCTTCTAATTCACATTTTCTTCCTTTCTTCACCCACTTGTACTGACAATGGAAAGTGGAGAGTGGGTTTTTGTAACACGACCAACCGAGAAAGACTTGTGGAACCCAACTTCAACTGAGTTGGAGGATTCCAGACCGTTAGAAGTCACTTTTAGCGGGCCGGCCAAGTACTGGACGGATGGAATTCCGATCGGTAATGGCCGTCTTGGTGCCATGGTGTGGGGTGGTGTTTCATCAGAACTTATCCAACTGAATGGTAACTTATTTTCCCAATTTTAATGTCAGTTAACTTTTGCTGTTTGATTTATTGCAATGCATTAGAATATAGACGGTGATAATGATATTGTTGAATTGTTTTTTTGTAGAGGACACATTATGGACAGGGACTCCAACTGATTTTACTGACCCTGCTATACCACAAGCATTATCAGAGGTTAGAAATCTTGTTGACAGTGGTAAATTTTCAGAAGCAACTAAAGCAGCAGCAAGGATGTTTGGAAAATATACCAATGTATGTTAAGTAACACACCCTCCTTTTCTTTCTTTCCTCTCTCTTTTCTAGCGTTGATGTTTTCTTGTTCAAGCCCTTCTCTTTTCTAAATGAAAACAGATGATTAAGATCAATTTTTTGATATACCATCTTAATTTTTGTGTTCTTGTGTGTTAGTAATGAATTTCTGTTCTGAAGTATTTTAGAACTTAATGGGATTTAATATCACCATTTTTGTGTTACATTCAATTTTAACATTTAATGATTAATTCAATGGAAGAGGGTGAGCATATTCTGATGAATTTCGTTTGATGATTTAGGTTTACAAACTACTTGGTGATATCAAGCTAGAATTTAATGGTTCCACATATGTCGAAGGAACATATTATAGAGAGCTAGACTTAGATACTGCAACAGGAAGAGTAAAGTATACCGTGGATGATGTAGAATTCACAAGGGAACACTTTGTATCTAATCCAGATCAAGTGATTGTGACCAAGATTTCTGGAAGCAAAGCACAGTCTGTATCCTTTGCTGTATCTTTAGACAGCATATTAGAGCATCAATGTTACCTAACAGACGAAAATCAACTTGTAATGGAAGGAATTTGCCCTGGAAAAAGGATGACAACAGAAGTGAAGGCAAATGATGATCCAAAGGGAATGAAGTTCACTGCTGTTCTTGATTTACAGATTAGTAATGGCGCACGTTTGGTACGTCTTCTGGATGACAACAAGTTGAAGGTTGTTGGAGCAGATTGGGCTGTGTTGCTGCTTGTGGCTTCATCTTCATTTGAAGGGCCATTCGTGGATCCTTCAGATTCAAAGAAAAATCCTACTTCTGACTCTCTTCAAGCAATGAACTCAATAAAAAAGCTGTCATATTCTCAGCTTTATTCACGTCATTTAGATGACTTTCAGAATCTTTTTCACCGTGTTTCATTGCAGCTGGAGAAGAGCTCTGCTATTGGAGATGGAGTATCAGAGATCAAGAATCTTATGCCTTCAGTGATTGAAGATTTCGAAGGGAACAAAGATGTTGTGGTTCCAACAGTAGAGAGAATAAAGTCCTTTGAATCTGATGAAGATCCTTCCTTGGTGGAGCTTCTATTCCAGTTTGGTCGATATTTGCTTATTTCTTGTTCACGCCCCGGAACTCAGGTGGCTAATCTTCAAGGAATATGGAACAAGGATTTTTATCCAGCATGGGAGTATATTCCACTCTCCAATCTTCTTAATTTTTTATCTCCCTCTTTATTTCTATCTATATATGTGTAGAAGTTAGTTTTCGAGGGGAACATATGGGAGAACGAAAACAGAAGATTTAGAGTATCAGGAATTTGACTTCTACGTTTCTTTATTGCTCAAAAGTACATGACAGTATCTGAACTATTGGTTATTAATAATATCCATCATAAGTTAAAGTTAAATGATGACTTCCACTTCTTTGAGCATCAACATTTCATTTGGACTGCTACTTACCCTTGTATCTCTTTCTTCAGTTCTGCTCCAACCTTGAACATCAATCTTGAAATGAACTATTGGCCTTCCCTGCCTTGCAACCTCAGAGAGTGCCAGGAGCCCTTGTTTGATTTCATCAAATCTCTATCAATCAGTGGAAGTAAAGTTGCACAAGTAAGATCCCTTTCCATTCTATCTCATATTAAAAGCATTTTGTTATTTATTTGACCCGTTTATTTATAATTTATCCCACTCACTGGACTGTTTGATTAGATTTCAATGGCAGTGGTTCTCCTCAAACTCTAGCCAATAATTAAGAAATCTCAGATTTGCAGTCACAACTGAAAGCAGTAATACTAAGATGAGGGGTGTCTCGTATTTTCACTTTTTCATCTGGGGTTTCCATGTCAAAATAGCTAGGCTACCTAGAGAGTCTTGTCCTCAAATCAGCTCTACCTGCTTACACTCGTCATCATTCTACTAGGAAGGTGCGGTACTGCATATTCATGTCAGTGTAGCATCCCTAGGCCTAAAACCAGCAACATCCCAATCTATACCCTTGATCCCTTGTGGTTTTTGTTTTATTCATTCTTCATCCCAAATCTTTCTTACTTGTGTCTCGTAATTTGCAGGTAAACTACATTACAAGTGGTTGGGTTGCGCATCACAGGTCTGACATATGGGCGAAAGCATCCGCAGATATGGGAAATCCTAAGTGGGCAATATGGCCAATGGCTGGGGCCTGGGTTTGTACACACTTATGGGAGCACTACACTTATACACTGGACAAAGTAAGAGATATATTTTTCCATAAATTGTCTGTTACCTCTGTCTTTGATCATTGGCATGCTCATTTTCTTCTCCGTGAACTAAATAGCTGTAGCTCTCCTTAATAGCTGCTGTTATGAAATTTTGAAGGACTGCTAGTACATCCAACCCTTAAAGGCATTTTCAAAGAGAACTTGAAATTCTTCTTCCTTTCTTTCACTTTCAAGTGATTCATCAATGGGGACCGTACCATGCATTTTCATCTGATGACTGAGGGGGCAGGCCGCCTCATTTTTTTGGACAAGATATTACTAAGATTGGATGGTTTCTGTGTTCTTAAGTGGTTCTGCTGCAACTTACATCAGATTATGCCTTCCCCTTTGTTGTTATTTACCATATTCTTGATGAACATCTAATGAAACTTCAGAAATTTTGTTTCTTATTTCGTTCCAGCTTCTCTTTATAATTTTTTGTTAATAGCATAATTTACTTTGTGGGGTCTGTTATGCTGATAATTTCTAAATGATAGGATTTTCTTATAAATACGGCATACCCTCTGTTGGAAGGATGTGCATCATTTTTGGTGGACTGGTTGATTGAAGGGAATGATGGATATCTGGAAACCAACCCGTCAACATCTCCAGAACACATGTTTATTGCCCCAGATGGTAATTCTGCTTCTGTGAGCTACTCGTCAACCATGGATATGGCTATCATCAACGAAGTATTTTCTGCAATTGTTTCTGCTTCTGAGGTAAAGCTTTTATTCTCAACGGCTGTAATAATCACAATTGTATTTTCTAAATTGTCTACAAACTATGTATGTTAAAAAACTGTTCAAACAGGTTTTAGGCAGAAGTGAGGATGCTCTTGTTCAGAAAGTGCTCAAGGCTCAACCAAGGCTTTATCCACCAAAAATTGCTCCAGATGGTTCTATTATGGAATGGGTAAGCGAGTAGTTTTCTATATTATAGCTTCTAATCCACATAATGAAGTCATTTCCTGCATTTTAATTGCTGAATCTGACAAGTGAAATCCTCTCTGTGGTGGTGCAGGCACTCAATTTCAAGGATCCTGAGGTGAAGCATCGACATATTTCACATCTATTTGGGCTGTTTCCAGGGCACTCAATAACCTTGAAGAAAAATCCAGAACTCTGTAAAGCCGCAGAAAATACTCTCTACAAAAGAGGTTAGCATAAATTAATTGTGACCTTTTCCCTTCAATATAAAATTAGTCTAGGGGCATTTGAGTGGAATTGTTCCATCCTGTTGCATTGCTTTTTCTGTTCTTTCTGTTTCTGATAGATTATATGTTTGAGAAAGGTTTCTTACATAAAAGTACAAAACTGTGCAAGAGTAGCTTTCAAACTTGAAAAAAGTTGTCATGCTTTGAACGCGGAAGCTCTTGATGCAGGCGCAAAATGATATAAAAAAGGTGCATTTTGGTTTCGCAGATGATCATTGTGCATGGTAAATGACTTTTAGTTGTTTCAATCTGAATCGAAGAATTCACGCAGCTACAGAATTTCATTGAAGTTCTTGGTGCAAGTGTGCAAAATGATGATATAAAGAGTCATATTCTGGTTTCAACGTCAATATGCATGCTAAAGCATTCCAAGTTTACTTTCAATGAATTGTGCAGCTGATATGCGTTGTCCACAAATGGGGATGGAAAATGCCTTTGAAGTAATTATTTGATCCTTCTTAAAATATTATGCTGAAAATCCATCTCATTCAATCGTCTTGGTTTTAATATTTGAAACTTCAGCAGGCATGGCATTACTCAGAGTATAATAGTCAGGTAATGTTGCTTTTTAATTTTCATTTAACAGGAGAGGATGGCCCAGGATGGTCGACTGTATGGAAAACTGCTGTATGGGCACGTCTACAGAACAGTGAGCACGCTTATACAATGGTTAAGCATTTGATTAGGTTGGTAGACCCGGCGGATCAGAAGATAGGTTTCGAAGGTGGACTGTACAGCAACTTATTTGCAGCACACCCTCCTTTTCAAATCGATGCCAATTTGGGGTAAGCAGCATTGTCTGTGTTGTCGCTGAAAATGCAAATGAACACTTCCCGTTCAAAAGGGCTCATCTTGATCTGGGAGACCATCAGATACCACAAACATCTGTGCATTTCTGATATTAATGATTTCACACAGATGTTCTTTTTCTTCCGCTTCTGGTTCCAGGTTCCCAGCCGCAGTTTCGGAAATGCTTGTCCAGAGTACCATGACGGATTTGTACTTGCTTCCTGCTCTTCCTCGAGATAAATGGGCAAAAGGGTGTGTGAAAGGATTGCAAGCACGTGGGGGGAATACAGTCAACATATGCTGGGACAAAGGAGATCTTCAAGAAGTTGGCCTTTGGTTGAAGAAGGATGGGAGTTGTTCTCTCCAAAGATTACATTATAGAGGAACTACAGTTACGACAAGCTTATCATCTGGGATAATTTACACATTTAATTCACAGTTGCAATGTATAAAGTCGTTCTCGCTTTCGGAAGTGGCCTTCCCTCGAGTTTAGAGATATTCTTAATTTGTTCAATTTCAATCTTGAAAAGAATATTCCATGAACATGCATTTACAAAGCCAAGGACCCTGCTCTCTCTTAAAACAAAGATATTTTGATGATTAAGAAAGAAATTGGCAAAGAAAACAACTTATTACTTCAATAATAATTGTTTTGATAAAATCATTCAAAAGAAAATAATTAACAGTGCAAGGATGAAATCATATTTTACTCCAACTAATACAATGGCAAATCGACAACGACCCCATTTGCTTTCGTCTCCATTCCCCACAACTAGAGGTGAGCGAGCACCTTTCATTTATCTGAATTTTTCGAGCTAATTTGGGCCTGAAAATTGTCAGAAGGAAAGATTTAGGGACACACTTTGGAACACCCTCCTCGTATTAAAAGCATTTTTCTTAATTTATTTAACCTTTTGTCCTTGAGATTTATCCCAGCAACCAGATCGATTGTTCGGTTAAATTTCAACGGAGGAGGGAAGAGGTTCTCCTCAAACTCTGGTCAGTAATTAAGAAATTCAGTTGTTGCAGTCAGCACCGTTAGCAGATAAGGGAGAATACACTACAGAGGAATTAGAGTCACCGCCAGCTTATCATCGAGAACAATTTGCACTTTCTAACAACGTGTAAAGGCACGCTTCCTCCTCTCACGAGTGCCGTTAGTGAGCTCTCTCGTTCCATAATCGTAAGTTAAAATAAATATATAGAAAGGAAGGAAAGTTCTCTCATCACAGACAGCATAGCTCAGTTGCAGGCTTTCAACATGTTGGGCCTGGTCATGGGCCGAAAGATACAGCTGTACCCTACACTTCATTTTCATTTCACACATCCCTCTCGTTTCCGCAAAAACCGTTTCACGTTTTCTGCTCTCTAATGGCTTGGCGCAGTGGAGGATCACTCTCGCGTTCGCTCATGTCCGCCGCCAGGGCGCCGACCCCCCGCTCTTCCGCACAGCTCCCCCGCCTCCGTCCGCCGCCCACCTCCTCCCCCCGTTTCCAATCTCGCCGCTTATCCTTCGCTCCTTCCAGGTAGCCGTTCCTCTTAGATTTTTCTTCTCGATTTCTTAGATTAAAACATCATTACCCATTTCTTCTCACTGCATGTGGCTTAATGAGCTCGTTTGAGATGGAAGGTTAAGCATTGTGGATCCTTAATTTAGAAAATTGTCAATGCTAATTCTAGATTTTGTAAGAAATCAAGAAAATTTCATTTTTCCTAAACAATTTTTGCATATTGTTCATCAATGGGCAGCTTTCTTTGTATTGTGTTTTTATAGGAACTTGGGAGAACTGGGATGCACGCAGTCGTTGTTGCCTTTGGTGGCCTCGGGGCACTTGACATCACGTCTCAATGCTAATGTGCGGGCTTTCTGTGAGCTGTCTCATGGTACCTTCTGCCGTACTTGTCCGGATCGCTAATTGTTTCTTTGTGAGTCTTACTGTTTCTAGGGCACACAACAAAGCAAAAGTTGTTAGTGAACTGCTGCCCTGAATAACTTTGATTGGGAAGAGTAAAATTTTTTTAGTTTCTTTCCTCAAGTTTGTCAAAATTACTTTATGAAGTAGATTTGTTTTTGTTGGTTTCATGAAACCTGGTTAATGAGAGGAATTGGGATTGGGGTTGATAGGGAGGAATGGAAAAGATGGGTGATGCACGTGGACTTACTGTCAGCTAAAGGCGCAGAATTGATGCCACAATTGTAGGTTTCTCGTTTTGTTCTTGTTTCTTGTTCGTAGAAAACATAAATGTAGTGCATCTGTACTGAGTCCAAAGAGAAACCAGAGCCTTAAAGATAAGTTTTGAGGCATATAGTCAATTGCTTCATACATTTCAAAATGACCATTTGCAAGGTTTTTATGTTTCTAGATTCTTATGCTGGGAGATATATCTCTCCTGATCATTTAGTTGTTCATATTGAAAGGTTTCTGTACAAATCTGTTAATATTACTTGGGCTGAAACTTGTCTCCATTTGCTTCTAAGATAACAAACACATTGCTATTAGTAGCATTTTTCTTCATTTATTGTTATTGTTGTGTTTTTTTTTTTAATATTGTCATCATAAGTTGGTTTGCAACCCACTTGTGCATATTCGTTTTTCTTTACTGCTGATAGAAAAAATAATGAGAAATCCTTTTAGTGTGTTAGTTTTCTCGGTATGGTTGAATGTAAGAGTCATTGCTTGATCCCATGAGAGACACATCTCGAGTGATGCATTTGGAAGTTAGAATTCAATGGATTCTCTTCTATCGACATGATAGGCCAGATTCAGATTTTGTCTTCCATTTTCTTCCTTTATTGTGTATAGTTTCCTGCAAATTACAAGCAAAAACCAAGGTGTATTCCTTTTCTATTTTTATTACTTGACAGCTCCATCGCAATGAAAATTGAATGTCCCTATAAGCCACTAGATTCTGTAATCTGTACTGGAAAGGCTGACTTCAAATCAATTAGCCAGTTTTCATGTGGTTATTAGCAACAAAGATTATTCCAAATTTCAGATTAAGATCTGAAATTAGAAATCTTCGAATTCAATACTTTGCTGCTATTGAACTCAAGTTTCTTACTGCTTGAAGGAATTATGCCCCAAAAAACAACGCTTTTCTGATGCAGAATTCCTGCATGGATTTTGAACCATTTACGCTGTTGTTGCAGGTACTTGAAGAGCCTTTAGATTAGCACAGCCAAGTGCAACATTGTTTGAAGGAAGTCGGTGAATGGAGTACCCTTTGGGATGTTAGGATGTTAGGCTTTTTGGAATGCATATTTAATAAAGATGTCATGTTCTATGCTACATCTGAGATCAATGTCAGATTTCCTATGCTCTTGGGACAATCAAATTTTATGGTTTTATAGGCAACTATATTTGCGTATAAGTTTATTTGCCTGTTCCTTTGATTTATACCTTGTTTCCGCAAGGTCCTGCTGTTGATGCTTCATTATCACAATCGGACCTCCTTTAGTTTCTGGAATTTCTGTCCTTGTTTATTAAATGAAAGGGTTTTCACGGGCCATCCACTGCCCCTCTGTAAGTGCTAGATGATGTGTGGTGCTATCATGGAGTAGCCAAAAGTGCAGGGGAATTCTTGGGACGTGGCTTTAACATGGTTAAAAAAAAAGCTTGTAGTTTTAACTGGACATTCCAGCATCCGTTTTCTTAAAACTAGATGCTAAATCTTTTAAGTATGGTTTCTAGAACTTGCATTGGTATTGGTGAGATTTTGTTCCATGCAATGGCTGGGTTGCTCTCCAAGGAGAGGAGTATGAATTTCCCAAAAGTTCTTGATGGTGACGAGCAAGGTACAGTCAGGTAGCATAAGGTTGAGATGCTGCGTCGGAATTATGTTTACCTTTTGACTCTCTTGTGGAGGAACACGTGGTGAACGCATGGGATGCCACACCTGACTAGTGTCTCATATTAGTTGTAATCTATGAACAAACAGCACGAGGGCTGTCGTTTTCAGCTCGTGCACCAGGACCCCGCTCCATATTGGTGGTGTCAAT
>Ga0325401_1003133_pt1 | contig 15011 bp, 13 predicted proteins | sample PopdelMetagenome_FD_205666 | JGI IMG/M metagenome (GOLD analysis project Ga0325401, IMG submission 205666) | Populus deltoides microbial communities from Bellville, Georgia, United States - Xylem-PdKOR-R2 | ecosystem: Host-associated > Plants > Phyllosphere > Stem > Wood/Secondary xylem | place...
GTCGATGGGGCCGAGCTCCGCCTCCGCCCGCGCGGCGGCCGCCTCGACCAGATCGGGGTCCGCGACGTCGCCCCGGATCGCGATCACCGGGCCGCCGCGTGTCGCGATCATGGCGCGGGCCTGTTCCAGGCGATCGGGATCGCGCGCGACGATCGCGACCTGCCATCCCCGCTCGGCGAACAGGCACGCCGTCGCCAGGCCGATGCCGGCGCTGCCGCCCGTGACCACTACCGTCCTTGCCATGCCTTGTCTCCGATCGCGATGCGTCGGCGGCACAGCGCGCGAGGGGCGGATCGGTTGCGCCGGATCGGTCCCGATCGGCGACGGCGGGGGATCAGAGCGCGTCGAGCGCGCGGGCGACCCCATCCATGGTGAAGGGCTTTTGCAGGCGGGGGCGGTCCCGATACGCCTCGGCCACGCTGTCCTCTCCGCCCCCGGTCGCGAATACGAAGGGCTTGCCCATGCCGGCCAGCGCCTCGGCCAAAGCCTCGCTCTTCTCGCCGCCGCGCAGGTTCACGTCGAGGATGGCGGCGTCGGCGCCGGCGAGCAGCGGCATGGCGTCGGCCACGCTGTCGGCGGTGCCGGCGACCTCATGGTCGAGACATTCGAGAAAGTCCTCAAGCATCATGGCGATGAGGGGTTCGTCCTCGACGATCAGGATACGCTTCGTTGCGGCCATCCGGGGCCTTTAAGCGACGGGGCGGGGACGCGCAACGAACGCAGGTCAACGACCGGCGAGCGCGTCGCGGGTCGCCTCCGCCAGCTGCTGGACGGAGAAGGGTTTGGGGAGGAACGAGATATTGTCGAGGTTTATCGACCGGCGCAGCTGTTCCTCAGCGTATCCGGACATGAAAAGTATCGGCAGGTCCGGGTAACGCTGGCGCGCGCGGCGTCCCATGGTGGGACCGTCCATGGTGGGCATCATCACGTCGGTGACGATCAGGTCGGGACGGCCCGTCTCCTCCAGCTTTTCCAGACCCGCCTCGCCGTTCTCGGCGGTCAGCACCTGATAGCCCTGGCGGGTCAGCGCGCGTTCGGCGACGGCGCGGACCATGTCCTCGTCTTCGACCAGCAGGATCGTGCCCGACCCCCACAGCTCGGCCGGCTTGGAGGGATTGGCCGCGCGCGGCGCGCGGGCTGTGGCCGCGGCCGCCGCCGCGGCGTGGACGGGCAGGTAGATGGTGAAGCGCGCGCCCTGGCCGGGGCTCGAATCGACGAAGATCCAGCCGCCCGACTGCTTGACGATGCCGTACACCGTGGACAGCCCCAGGCCGGTCCCCTTGCCCTGTTCCTTGGTCGAGAAGAACGGTTCGAATATGTGCGCCTGGTCGGCGAGCGGGATGCCGGTGCCGTTGTCCTGCACCTCCAGCGCCGTGTAGTCGGCAGGCGGCAGGATGGCGTTGCCCAGCGCCGATACCTCCGCCGCCGACACCGCGCGGGTCGAGATGGTCAGCTGTCCCCCGCCGCGCGGATGGCGCGACAGCACGGCGTCGCGGGCGTTGACGGCCAGGTTGACCACCACCTGCTCCAGCTGGCCGGGGTCGGCGCGCACCAACCCCAGGTCGCGGCCGTGATGGACGTTCAGCGTCACCAGCTCGCCCATCAGGCGGCGGAGCAGGTTCGACACCTCGGAGATGACGTCGGGCAGCTGCAGCACCTGGGGCCGCAGCGTCTGTTGCCGGGAAAAGGCGAGCAGCTGGCGCGTGAGGGCGGCGGCGCGGTTGCTGTTGGCCTGGACCTGCTTGATGTCGTCGTAATCGCTGTCACCGGGCGAGTGGCGCATCAGCATCAGGTCGCAATGGCCGATGATCGCGGTCAGGATGTTGTTGAAGTCGTGCGCGACGCCGCCCGCCAGCTGGCCCACCGCCTGCATCTTGGTCGCCTGCTCCGCCTGGCGCTTGAGACGCGCTTCCTCCGTATTGTCCTTGAGGCTGAGCAGCACGACGGCGTCGCCCAGGCCGCGGGCGCCGGCGATGGTCAGGACCACCGGCTCGTCGGGGCGGTCGGCGAGCCGCACCGCCATGTCGGAAGAGTGGGTGGCGCCGCCTGCGAAACGGCGCACCGCGTCGGCGACGGCGGCCTTGTCCTCGCGGACCACCAGGTCTCCGGGATAGAGCGGGTGCGAGCCCGAGGTGACGGCGGCCGCGCGGAGGAAGGCGTCGTTCATCTGGATCAGCCGCCCTTCGCGGTCGACCAGCGCGATGCCGAGCGGGATCAGCGCGATCAGCGAGCGGACGGGCGCCACGTCGCCCCCCGTACCGATCGCGGGCACGCCGTCATCGTCGATCAGCGCCACCGCCAGCGGCGCGTCCGCCCCATCGAACAACGGCACCTCGATCAGGCGGAGCGGCGGCCCCTCCGCCCCGTCGCGGGCGAAGCGCAGCGTGCCGCCCGCGTCGACGGACAGCATCGGCCCCAGGTCGCGGCCCTCGATCGCCTCGGTCGCCGAGCCGGCGGCACGCGCGCGCAGCACGGCGTTGGCCGACAGCACGCGGCCCTCCGGCCCGATCAGCGCGGCCATGATCCCGGCCTCCGCCAGCCGGTCGCCCAGTTCGCCGGACAAGAGGCGACCGGCCTCGCCCACGTCGCCCCCCGCCCCGCCTTCGAGCCGCCAGACCAGCAGGTCGCCGTCGACGCCGGCCCGGACGACGGAGGCCGCGAGCCCGGATCGGCCCAGCGCGCCGGCCGGCGTCTCCGCCGACCCTTCGCGCCACGCGGAGCGGCCGGCGCGGCCCAGCGCCTCGACCGCGTTCTCGCTCAAAGGCAGGCCGGGCGGCGTGGGCAGCGTCGGGAAACGCTCGCGAAAGCCGTCATTGGCGCATACCAATCGCCCCGCCCGGTCGGTGACCGCGACCGCCGCGCGCGCGGACTGGGCAAGCGTCAGCGCCAGGTCCCAGTCGACGGCATGCCCCTGCGCCGCGGGAGCGGGGGCCAGCAGCCGCCAGATCGCCGCCGCCCCGCCCGCCGCCATCGCCGCGCCGGCGAAGCCCGCCGCCAAAGCGATGTCGCGGATCAGGTAGAACACGACCCCGCCCGCCGCCGCCGCCGCAGCGACCGCGACGAACAGCGCCATCCGGGCGTGCGGGGGGAGGACGGACCTCATCCCCCTTCCCTAGTCCGGACCGGGCGACCTGCGAAGCGGCGGCGCGCTACCAGATGCGCACGCGCTGTTCGGGGGTGAGGTACAGCTTCTGCCCCGCCTTCGGCCCGTAGGCCGCGTACCAGGGGTCGAGGTTGCGCACGACCCAGACGCGCTGTTGCGACGGGGAATGTGGGTCGGTCAGCAGCCGCTGGCGCAGCGCACCCTCGCGATAGTTGCGCCGCCACACCTGTGCCCAGCCCAGATAGAAGCGCTGATCGCCGGTATAGCCGTCGATCACCGGCGGCGTACGGCCGTTCAGCGACTTGCGATACGCATCGTGCGCCACCGATAGACCGGCCAGGTCGGCGGTGTTCTCACCCAGCGTCAGCCGGCCCTTGACATGCATTCCAGGCAGCGGCTCGTAGGCGTCGTACTCGGCGACGAGCGCGTCCGTGCGCTTCTTGAAAGCGGCGACGTCGGCCGGCGTCCACCATTCGGCCAGCCGCCCCTGCGGGTCGAACTTGGCGCCCTGATCGTCGAAATGGTGGCTCAACTCGTGGCCGATCACCGCGCCGATGCCGCCGTAATTCACCGCCGGGTCGGCCTTGGGATCGAAGAAGGGCGGTTGCAGGATCGCGGCGGGGAACACGATCTCCACCATCGTCGGATTGGCGTAGGCGTTGACGGTCATCGGGGTCATTCCCCATTCCCAACGCTGCACCGGCTTGCCGAGATGGCCGACATTGTAGTCGTGCCGCCACTGCGCCGCGCGCTGCTTGTTGCCCCACGCGTCGCCCTGTTTGATCGTCAGGTTGGAATAGTCGCGCCAGCGGTCGGGATAGCCGATCTTGGGGGTGAAGGCCGCCAGCTTCTGCCGCGCGCGCGCCTTGGTTTCGGGCGCCATCCAGTCGAGGGCGTCAATGCGCGGACCCATGGCGGCCAGCACGTTCTTGACCAGTTGGTCCGCCGCCGCCTTGGTTTCCGGCGGAAAGAAGCGGGCGACGTAGAGCTTGCTGACCTCGTCCGACAGTGCGCCGCTGGTGAAGTCGACGGCGCGCTTCCACCGCTCCTCCTGCTGGGGGGTGTCGTTGAGCGCGGTGCCGTAAAAGGCAAACCGCTCGCGATCGAAGGCGGCGGGCAGCACGTCGGCGTAACCGTCGAGCGTGCGGATCAGCAGCTGGTCGCGCAGCACCGCGACGGGGGCCGCGCCGACGAGCCGGGCGATGCCCTGGACCGCGCTGGGCTGGGCGACGATCACCGCGTCGGCGGTCATGCCGTCAGCGCGCAGGAAGGTGGCAAAGTCGAAGCCCGGCGCGGTGCGCGCGAGGTCGGCGATCGCCACCTTGTTGTAGGTCTTGTCGCGATCGCGGCTGTCGATGCGGGTCCAGCTGACGCGCGCGATCTCCGTCTCGAAATCGACCACCGCCTTGGCGCGGGCGGCGGCGTCTGGCTCACCCGCAAGCTCGAACATCCTGGCGAGGTGTGCCTGATAGGCGGTGCGGGCGGCGACCAGCTTGGGATCGGGCGATAGGTAATAGTCGCGGTCGGGCAGCCCCAGGCCCGCCTGGCGTAGGCTGACCGCGTAGACGTTGGGGTTCTTCGAGTCCTGGTTGACGCCCGCGCCGAAGGGCACGTCGACGCCGTTCCGATCAGCCTCCGCCAGCACGGTGGCGTAATTCGCGCGGGTCACGCCCTTGACCTTGGCGATCCAGGCGGCGGCGGGCTTCAACCCGGCGGCCTGGATGGCGGCGGTGTCGAGATAGGTGGCGTAGGCCGTGCCGATCTTCTGGACCCCCGCGCCTTCGAGGATAGTACGCGTGCGGTCACGCGACAGGTCGGCCAGCTTGTCGAACAGGCCGTAGCTGGACTTGTCGGCGGGGATGGCGGTCGCCTTGGACCAGCCACCGTTGGCGAAGGCGTAGAAATCGTCGCCCGGCGGCACCGCCTTCTCCATTCCCCCTTCGTCGAAGCCGAACTTGCCGTAGGTGGGGCCGGCGGCCGTCTGGGCGACGACGCCCGCGGCGAGCGCCAGGGGCGCGGCGAAAGACAGGAAGCGAAGGGCTGGTCGCATGAACGGCTCCGGTTGGATCCCGATTGGGTCAGGGCCCCTGGTCTAGGCGCGTTCCCCGTCCCCGCAAAGGCCGGACGAATGCCGATGCCGCCATTTGCGCGCGATCCACAATCGCCAGCCGAGCGCCGACAGCGCGTAGCCCAGCACCGCCGACGCGATCGTCAGGGTCACCATACCCAGCGCGAAGGCCGGCCCCATGCTCCACAACCAGGACAACCAGCCCTGGGCGGCTTCGGCGACGTGGGGTGCCGCGCCGGTGGTGTCCGTCCGCAGTACCCAGCGCCCGATCTGATAGCCCAGCACCAGAATGAAGGGCGTGGTGAAGGGATTGGTGATGAAAGTAGTCAGCGCGGCGGCGGGCACGTTGGCGCGGAACGGCAGCGCGAAGACGGCGGCGACGGCGATCTGGGCGACGGGGAACAGGATGCCCGCCACCATGCCCAGAGCCACCCCGCGCGGCACGGAGCGGCGGGTAAAGCGCCACAATTCGGGCGCCAGCACGCGGTGCGCCACCGGGCGGAGCAGCCGGTTATGCTCCATCGACTCGCGCGTCGGCAGGTTGCGGCGACACCAGGCGGCGGCGCGCGACCAGCCCGCGGACGGCCGCGTCGCCATCAGCCCCGGTCGCGCAGGATACGGGCCGCCTCTCGCTTCCATTCCCGTTCCTTGATCGCCTCTCGCTTGTCGTGGTCCTTGCGGCCCTTGGCCAGCGCGAGTTCCACCTTGGCCCGCCCCTGGCCGTTGAAATAAACCGACAACGGGACGAGCGTCATGCCCTCGCGCGCGACCGCGCCGTGCAGCTTGTTTATCTCGCGCTCGTGAAGGAGCAGTTTACGCGGCCGCTTGGGCTCGTGGTTGAAGCGGTTGCCGTGGCTGAACTCGGGCACGTTGGAGTTGACCAACCACACCTCGGTCGCCTTCACCTCGGCGTAGCTTTCCGCGATCGAGCCTTCGCCGAAGCGGAGCGACTTCACCTCGGTGCCGGTCAGGGCGATGCCGGCCTCGAACACCTGGTCGATCGAATATTCGAAGCGGGCGCGCCGGTTCTCGGCGACGACCTTGCGCTTGTCGAAGGCGGCGGGTTTGGGACGGGGCATTCTGGCGGCGATGTAGGCGAGGCACGGGCGCTAGGGAAGCGGTGGCCGTCGCGGGTACGGCACGGGTCGGATCAGAACGGGAGTTTCAGGCGCATCATGATCCGGTTGCTGGGGTGGCCGCCGACGCCATAGGCTTCCGTCTCTGCCGACACGCTGCCCCGACCGACGCGGACCTTCGCATCTGGTAGCGCGGGACCGTCGCGGTCCGGCCGCGGGGGCGGGCCCAGGCGGAACCGCGATTGGTCGGTCGCGCAGACTACCACCTCGTCCGTCCGCTCGACCGGACAACGCCGCGGCTCGGCGCCGGGACGCGACGGGGCGAGGAACGGACGGGCCGCCTGCATCAGGAGCAGAGCGGCCGGCCCCATCGGTCAGATCAGCCCCGCCCGCCCCAGCCCCGCATCCACCGCGTCGCGCGACGCCTGGGACGGCCAGGTCATCGGCAGGCGCAGGTGCTGGGGGAAACCGGGGCGGACGCGGGTCATCGCGTATTTGACGGGCCCCGGCGACGCGTCGGTGAAGAGCGCGGTGTGGAGGGCGAACAGACGGTCATGGAGTTCCAGCGCTCGGGGCCCATCGCCCGCCAGGCTGGCCATCTGAAAGTCGGCGCACAGGCGCGGCGCGACGTTGGCGGTGACGGAAATGCACCCCATCCCGCCCAGCGCGTTGAACGGCAGCGCCAGATCGTCGTTGCCCGACAGCTGGCAGAAGTCCGGCCCCAGCGCGGCGCGTTGCTCGGACACGCGAGCGAGTTGGCCGCTGGCGTCCTTCACACCCACGAACACCTTGGGAAACGCTTGCACGACCCGCGCCAGCGTGGCGGGCTGGATGTCGGTCACGGTGCGCGCGGGGACGTTGTAGAGGATGATCGGCAGCGGCGCGTCGGCGGCCAGCGCCTCGAAATGGCGGAAGATGCCTTCCTGCCCCGGCCGGTTGTAATAGGGCGGCACCATCAGCGCGGCATCGGCGCCGGCGTCGCGCGCGGCGCGCAGGTTCGCGGCGGCGACGCGCGTGTCGTTGGAGCCGGCGCCGGCGATCACCGGCACGCGGCCCCTCGCCTGGTCGACGCAGACCGCCACCGCGCGGAAATGCTCCTGCGCGCTGAGGGTCGCCGCTTCGCCCGTGGTGCCGCACGCCACCAGTGCGGTCGAACCTTGGTCGATCTGCCATTCGATCAGGTCGCGATAGCCGGCCTCGTCCACCTCGCCGTCGGTGTCGAACGGCGTGACCAGCGCGGGAATTGAACCGGAAAACATCGTGCTAGTCGGCCCACCCGTCATTTCGTTCAGGACAGGTAGCCGGCCACGCGATAGGCTGTCCACCATGTACGAGTTCCTGATCCGCGGTGCGGCCGCGCTGGCGGTGGTGGCCGGCGTCGCCGCCTTCGACCAGTCGACACCCCCGGCAGAGGCGACCGCCCCCTTCGCCGCCCCGCCGACGGACGCCGTCATATCCTCGACGCTGGCCCAGTGGCGCGCGCTGCGCGAGACGGACGCGCTGCCCTTCGACAGCTATGCCGGCTTTCTGCTGGCGCATCCCGGCTGGCCGGGCGAGGCGGCGAACCGGCGCGCGGCCGAGCGGCAGGCGGCGCTGGGGTCGGCCAGCCGGGACGCGGTGCTGCGCTACTTCGCGCGCTTCCCCGCCCAGACGGCTGCGGGCGCGCTGGCCGAGGCTCGCGCGCTGAAGGCGGCGGGGCGGCCGGGATCGGCGGAGGCGGCGCGACGCGCGTGGCGATCGACGGCGCTCAGCCCCGGCGACGAGGGCGCGGTGCTGGCGGAGTTCGGATCCGCCTTGACGCCCGCCGATCACGACGCGCGCGCCGACGCGCTGTTATGGGCTGGGCAGACGGGGGCGGCGGCGCGCGTGCTGCCCTACGCGTCCGCCGCGGCGCGGCCGGTGCTGGCGGCGCGACTGTCGCTCAGGACCAACGCGGCGGACGCTTCCGCCGTGTCGGCGCAGCCCGACGCGTTCGCGAACGATCCGGGCTTCATCGCCGATCGCGCCACCTGGCTGCGCAACGCCAATGCGGGGCCGAGCGCGCGGGCATGGCTGGCGCGGCCGCGGACGCTGGCGAGCCGGCCGGGCAACGCCGAGAAATGGTACGAGGTGCTGCTGACCGCGGCGCGTGGGAGCGCGGCGGACGGGCAGGACCAGCTGGCCTACGACATCGCCCGCCAGGTGGACGACGCCTATCCGACGGGCACCGACGTATCGCAGAAGCCCTATGGCGAGCGCGACGACTATACCAGCCTCGCGTGGTTGGCCGGGCAGGCGGCGATGCGGCTGAACCGGCCGGCGGACGCGATGGTGATGTTCGACCGCTACGGCCGTGCCAGCCAGGCGCCGCAGACGCGGGCCAAGGGCTTCTACTGGGCCGGCCGCGCGGCGGAGGCCGCGAACATCGCCGATCAGAAGGAGGCGTTTCTGGCCCGTGCCGCGGGCTATCGCGACCAATATTACGGCCAGCTCGCCAGCGAGCGCACCGGCCGGCCGCTGACGCCGCCGCCCGCCATCCAGCCGTCGGTCGCCACGCCCGCGCAGCGCGCGGCGTTCAACGCGCGCGAGACGGTGGCGGCCGCGCGCTTCCTTGGCCGGATCGGCGATCACGACGACCAGAGCTATTTCGTCCGCCAGATCGCCGCCGATGCGCGCAGCGACGCCGATCATGTGCTGGCGGCCGAGCTGGCGAGCCAGATCGGCCGGCCCGACCTGGCGGTGATGGTCGGGCGGCTGGCGGCGCAGAACGGGTTGAGCGACTATAGTGCCGCCGGCTTCCCCACCGTGGCGGTGCCGGGCGAGCTGAACGGCCGCTGGACGTTGATCCACGCCATCGCGCGCCAGGAAAGCCAGTTCGACCGCGCCGCTGTCAGCCCCGCCGGCGCGCGCGGGCTGATGCAGCTGATGCCCGGCACCGCGCGCGAGCAGGCGGGCAAGATGGGGCTGACGGTGGCGGGCGACGCGCTGACCACCGACCCCAGCCTGTCGATGCGGCTGGGCACGGGCTATTTCGACCGGGTATTCGGCCTGTACGGTAGTTATCCGCTGGCGATCGCGGCCTACAATGCGGGCCCGGGCAATGTGAACAAGTGGCTGCGCCAGTTCGGCGATCCGCGCACGGGCCAGATCGAATGGGTCGACTGGATCGAGAAGATCCCGCTGACCGAGACGCGCGGCTACGTCCAGCGCGTGACGGAGAACGCCGTCGTCTACGACCTGATGAACCCGGCGCGGGCGCGGAGCCAGGGCCCCAACCGGCTGAGCTGGTACCTGGGCAAGTCCAGGCCGGGATGAGGGGGCCAGGATGAGAGGACCGGGCTGATGGATCGCCCGAACTACATCACGCCCGCCGGCTACGCGACGCTGAAGGCGGAGTACGACCAGCTGTTGGGGACCGAACGACCGCGCATCGTCGACGTGGTGTCCTGGGCGGCGGGTAACGGCGACCGGTCGGAGAACGGCGACTATCTCTACGGTCGCAAGCGGCTGCGCGAGATCGACCGGCGGCTCGGCTGGCTGTCCAGGCGGATGAAGGCGGCCAAGGTCGTCGATCCCGCCGCCCAGCCGGATCGCACGCGCATATGGTTCGGCGCGGAGGCGACGATCGTCGACGAAGAGGATCGGACACGCGTCGTCACCCTGGTCGGCGACGACGAGGCGGACGCGGGCGCCGGCCGCATCGGTTGGAACGCGCCGCTGGCCCGCGCGCTGCGCGGGGGCGGCGTGGGCGACCTTCGCCGCGTGACGCTGCCCGCGGGGGGGCGCGAATACGAGGTAGTTGCGATCCGCTATCCCGGCGTTTGAGGAACGGGCGGGGCCGGCCGGCGGTTCTGGTCTTCCAAGGAGAAGATCATGGCCGAGAATTCCCGTACCCAGACCGCCCGCGACAACGACGACAGCGCGATGATCGACGAGGCGGTGGCCGACGCCGGGCCCGGCGCGGTCGGCCACGCCGGCGGACGCCTGCAAACCGACATCGGCACGCAGGACGACCTGAAGCAGGCGGTGGGCGATCCGGGCGACACCACGCGGCCCGAGAAGCAGGACACGATCAACAACGACACCGCCTATCCCGCCGACCGGCGGGGCGGACGCGGCTGAAGCATCGCGGGCGGCGTTGCATCGTCGCCCGTTCCGCCGCACCACCGGCGTCATGGATACGCCCGCCCCCGCCGCCCTCGCCAACGTCGCGCTGCTGATCGATGCGGATAACGCGTCGCCCGCCGCAATCGACCCGGTACTGACCATCCTGGCGGAACTGGGCACGGTCGGCGTGCGCCGCGTGTACGGCAACTGGGCCAAGCAGGGCCTGACCGGCTGGCGCGACGCCACGGTCAAGTTCGGCATCGAACCCTATCAACAATTCGACGTCACCAAGGGCAAGAACGCCACCGACATGAAGATGACCATCGACGCGATGGATCTGTTGTTCCGGGGGCGCGTGGGCGGGTTCGGTATCATGTCGTCGGACAGCGACTTCATGCCGCTGGCGATGCGGCTTCGCCAGGACGGCGTGCCCGTCTACGGCTTCGGCGAGAAGAAGACGCCGCAATCGTTCCAGAACGCGTGCACCCGCTTCATTGATGTAGGGGCTCTAGTGAAGGAACTGCGTCGGCCAGCGGCCGCCCCGACGCCCGCCGTGGCCCCCACACCCGCCCAGACCGCCAAGGCCACCCCTGCCCAGCCCCCGGCCCCCGCGGCGGAGGACGTGCCGCTGGACCAGTCGCTACCGCCGGCGATCCGCGTCAGCGAGGCGACACGTACGGAGGCGGAGAAAGCGGGGGTCGACCCCGAACTGCTGAAGCTGTTGATCGACGCGTACGACTCGGTGAAGCGTGACGCCAAGGGCTATGCCAGCCTGTCGGCGATGGGCCAGCTGGCGGGCAACCGTTCCAGCTTCGACGTGCGCAATTTCGGTTTCAAACGCTTGGCCGACTTGATCGCGGCCGTGCCCAACTTTCAAGCGGAGGAACGCGGCGACGGGCGGCTGTTCGTCAAGCGGGTGCGGTGACGAACCTTTCAGCCGATGGTATCGGAACGCCATGAACGCTCCGTTCGCCCCGACACATGACCCCGGCACCTACAGGTTGAAGGTCAACGACTATCTGACGCTCGCCGAAGCGGGCGCGTTCGGCGACCAGCGGACCGAGTTCCTGGAAGGGGAGATCATCGTCCTGAGCCCACAATACCGGCCGCATCTCATGGTCAAGATGTGCCTTTGCGATGCGATCAATGACGTGCTGCGCGAAACTCAGCCGAACCTGCGAACGGTCGTGAAAGGCAGCGTGTCGCTGGACGAACGATCCATGCCTGACCCCGACATCAGCGTAACGACCGAGCCGAACGGTGCCGGGGCGATCCCGGTAGCCTCCGTCATACTGGCGGTGGAGGTCGCCGACACGACGTTGCAGACGGATCTGCACCGTAAAGCAGACCTTTACTCCAACGCCGGCATCCCCGAATATTGGGTCGCCGACGTCCAGGGCCGCGTCCTGCACCAGATGTGGACACCCACGCCAGACGGCTATGCCGACCGCCGCCGCCTCGCTTTCGGCGATCAGCTGACGGCGGTTACGATCGCGGAACTGTCGATCGACACCGCCGCCTTCTGACGCCTCAGCGCGTCAGTTTCTTGTACGCCAGCCGCGTCGGACGGTCGGCCGCGTCGCCCATGCGGCGGCGCTTGTCCTCCTCGTAGCTCTCGTAATTGCCCTCGAACCATTCGACGTGGCTGTCGCCTTCGAACGCCAGGATGTGCGTGCACAGGCGGTCGAGGAAGAAGCGGTCGTGGCTGATGACCACCGCGCAGCCCGCGAACGTCTCCAGCGCCTCTTCGAGGGCGCGAAGCGTTTCCACGTCCAGGTCGTTGGTCGGCTCGTCAAGCAGCAGGACGTTGCCGCCCTCCTTCAACATCTTGGCCATGTGGACGCGGTTGCGCTCACCGCCCGAGAGCTGGCCGACCTTCTTCTGCTGATCGGGCCCGCGGAAGTTGAACGCGCCCACGTACGCGCGGGTGCCGATCTCCTGCTTGCCGAAGCGGAACACCTCCAGCTTGTCGCTGATCTCTTCCCAAACGTTCTTGTTTGGGTCGAGGTCGTCGCGGCTCTGGTCGACGTAGCCCAGCTTGACGGTCGAGCCGACCTCGATCGAGCCGCCGTCGGGCTGTTCCTGGCCGGTGATGAGCTTGAACAAGGTCGACTTGCCGGCGCCGTTGGGGCCGATCACGCCGACGATGCCGCCCGGCGGCAGGGTGAAGTCCAACCCCTCGAACAGGATCCGGTCGCCGTAGCTCTTGGATAGTCCCTTGGCCTCGATCACCTTGCCGCCCAGCCGCTCGGGCAGCTGGATCAGGATCTGCGCCTTGCCGGCGACGCGGTTCTCCTGCTTTTCCATCAGTTCGTCGAAGGCGCGGATGCGGGCCTTGGACTTGGTCTGACGGGCCTTGGGCGTCTGGCGCATCCAGGCCAGTTCGTCGGCGATCGCGCGCTGCCGCCCGGCCTCGTCACGCTCCTCCTGCTCGAGCCGCTTGGCCTTCTTTTCCAGGTAACCGGAATAGTTGCTCTCGTAGGTGTAGTAGCGCCCACGATCGAGTTCGAGGACCCAATTGACGACGTTATCTAGGAAGTAACGGTCGTGGGTGACCAGGATGACGTTGCCGGCATATTCCTTGAGGAAATTCTCCAGCCACGCGACACTCTCGGCGTCGAGGTGGTTGGTCGGCTCGTCGAGCAACAGAATGTCGGGCTTTTCCAGCAGGAGCCGACACAGCGCCACCCGGCGGCGCTCGCCGCCCGACAGGCGCGATACGTCGGCGTCGGACGGCGGACAGCGGAGCGCCTCCATCGCCTGTTCCAGCTGGCTGTCGAGCGCCCAGCCGTCGACCGCGTCGATCTTGGCCTGAAGGTCGCCCATCTCCTCCATCAGCGCGTCGAAGTCGGTGTCGTCCTGGAGATCGCCCATCTCGGCCGAGATCGCGTTGAAGCGGTCGACCAGGTCGGCCACCGGCTTCACGCCGTCGCGGACGTTGCCCATCACGTCCTTGCTCGGGTCGAGCTGCGGCTCCTGGGCCAGATAGCCGACGCGGATGCCGTCCGCCGCCCAGGCCTCGCCCTGATAATCGGGGTCCATGCCGGCCATGACCTTCATCAGCGTGGACTTGCCGGCACCGTTGGGGCCGATGATGGCGATCTTGGCGCCCGGCAGGAACTGAAGGTGGACGTTATTCAGGACCGGCTTGTTGGCCCCGGGAAAGGTCTTGGTCAGGCCCTTCATGACGTAGGTATACTGGACGGCCATGGCGGGCACGTGCTCCGTGATCTGATGGTGTCGGAATGCGCAGCGCATGTAATGGCCCCCGCCCGCGTTGGCAAACGCGGGCGGGGGACGTAGGCATGGGTCCGATGACCCGCCCCCTCCTCGCCGCCCTGCTGTGCGCTGCCGCCCCCCTGTCCGCGGAGGCGGTAAGCTCGCCCGCGCAGACGGTGACTCCGCCCGCCGCCCCTTCCCCGCCGCCGCGCCCCGTCGCGGTCCCGCGCGAGATCGCGGCGCTGCGCGACGCGGCGCTGAAGGATGATCTGGCCTACGACATCGTCGAGGGACTGACGACCGAGGTGGGCCAGCGACTGGCCGCGACCGAGGCGGAGGCGCGCGGGCGCACCTGGGCGGTCGCGAAGCTGAAGGCGCTGGGTTTCCGCAACGTGCGCGTCGAGGCGTTTCAGATGCCCGTCTGGCTGCGCGGCGCGGAGAGGGGCGAGATCGTGACGCCCTATCCGCAGAAACTCGCGCTGACGGCGCTGGGCAATTCCGGCGCGACGCCGGCCGAGGGTATCACCGCTGAGGTCGCGGTATTCCGCGAGTATAACGACCTGCTGGCGGTGGAGGACGGGGCCTTGCGCAGCAAGATCGCCTATATCGGCAACGCGATGGAGCCGACGCAGGACGGCTCCAGCTACGGCGCGTTCGGCGTGGCGCGACGCGCGGGGCCGGCGTTGGCGGCCGCCAAGGGCGCGGTGGCGGTGGTGATCCGCTCGATCGGCACCGATGCGCATCGCAACCCGCATACGGGCGTAACCAACTTCCCCGCCGGCACCGCGCCCATCCCCGCCGCCGCCCTGTCGGTGCCGGACGCCGAATTGCTGGAGCGCGTGGCGGCGCGGGGCAAGCCGGTGACGATGCGGCTGGTGCTGACGCCGCGCTTCGCGGGCGAGGGCACGTCGGGCAACGTGATCGCCGAGGTGCCGGGCACCGATCCGGCCGCGGGCGTGGTGCTGGTGGGCGGCCATCTGGACAGCTGGGACCTGGGGACGGGCGCGATCGACGACGCGTCGGGACTGGCGATCACCACGGCGGCCGCCAAGCGGCTGCTGGACGCCGGGCGTCGACCGCGTCGCACGATCCGCGTGGTGTGGTTCGGCGCGGAGGAGGTCGGGGGGTTCGGGGGCGAGGCCTATGCGCGCGCGCACGGCGGCGAAGCCCACGCGATCGCGGCCGAGTCCGATTTCGGCACGGGCAAGGTCTGGCGCTTCGAGGTCAACCTGCCGCCGGCCGCGTCGGCGGTAACGGATCGGCTGGGCGCGGCCCTGGCACCGCTGGGTATCGTACGCGGCACGGGCCTGGGCGGTGACGGCACCGACATCGGCCCCATGATCCGCCGCGGCGTCGGCGGCATCGACCTGAACCAGTCGGGCCTCGGCTATTTCGACACCCATCACACGCCGGACGACGTGCTGGATCGCGTGAATCCCGCCGACCTGCGTCAGAACGT
>Ga0325401_1003137_pt1 | contig 15006 bp, 6 predicted proteins | sample PopdelMetagenome_FD_205666 | JGI IMG/M metagenome (GOLD analysis project Ga0325401, IMG submission 205666) | Populus deltoides microbial communities from Bellville, Georgia, United States - Xylem-PdKOR-R2 | ecosystem: Host-associated > Plants > Phyllosphere > Stem > Wood/Secondary xylem | place...
TATTATCATTTAAGTATTTTAAAAATATTTTGGTATACACTAACATCTTAACATTTTTTTAGGCTGAAAAAATCACCGAATCGTAATACAGAACGAGCAAAAAAGCTAGTTTATTCTATGTGACAACCAACAATAACAACAATAATATATTTAGATTCCTCAGGGAAGCAACGAACACAAAATGATTCTTCTCCAGTAATTCTATTTTACTAAGCGAACAGAATAATTCTAAATTCCTAATAATCTCTTTTCTTGAAGAGTGATTCTGGAAGAAAAAATAAAGTATTATACAATCAAAGGTCATATGCATTATATCATAAGGCTAGATAAAAGGAAGAAAAGCATACAAGAAAAGTCTACATGTGATATCACTTCACTTATATGCAAGCGACACCATCGTAGCAACATAAATTCGAAAGAAAGAAAATTTATATACTCGATAAAAGCTTTGTTTTGGCTGCGAGAAATTTGTTTTCTTTTTATATATATACATATACAATCTTGACCTACTTGTGTGCCAATGTAGTTCCAGTAGCTTCTTCGGAAAAGGATCGTTCCACCGAAGGGAGTAGAAGAGTGGAGAAGAAAAGGAAGCTTCCATCGATTATTATTGATATAGATAATAAAATAATATTTAGAGGTGATGTGATGATTCAAGGGATGGAGCAACAAAGTGCTAGAATGCTCTTTCTTTTTCTTGATTTTTTAAAGCTAGAAGCCTCTTCCCACCCCTATATATAGCTTGTTTCATTTCGTCGTTAACTAATCGAAGTAAAAATCCTCAGCAGTCCTCTGATTTTCTATAAAATTTGTTGTTTCTATCTAGTTACTTCCAACCATGGCATCCCTCATTCCTAGCTTCTTCGGCAGCCGAAAGACCAACGTGTTCGATCCATTTTCTCTCGACATTTGGGATCCTTTCGAGGGCCTCTTATCTTCTACACTGGCCAATGTTCCTGCCTCAACTGGCGAAACATCAGCTTTTGTCAATGCAAGAATCGATTGGAAAGAGACTCCAGAAGCTCACGTTTTCAAAGCTGACCTTCCGGGGCTAAAGAAAGAGGAGGTCAAAGTGGAGGTGGAAGAGGGTAGAATCCTGCAAATCAGTGGAGAGAGGAGCAAAGAACCGGAGGGAAAAAATGATAAGTGGCATCGAATTGAGAGGAGCAGCGGCAAGTTTTTACGCAGGTTCAGGTTGCCAGGGAACGCAAAGATGGATCAAGTGAAAGCCAGCATTGAGAATGGAGTGCTTACTGTGACTATTCCCAAGGCAGAGGAAAAGAAGGCCGAGGTCAAGGCCATTGAGATTTCAGGCTAAATCATATTTTATAACATGTCTAAACCCGAGTGTGAGAAGCAATAAAAATGGATAAAAAAGTGTGAGAATATGATTGTGTTTGTCATGATGTAAAAAGGAAGAAAAACGTGTTATTAATAAAAGATTAATAAGTATTTGGTCTAGAATTCTCATTGATCCATCATTCTTAACTATTATTTAATTTCTTTGCAAGATAGTTTAAAATAACAATTAGATCATTACTCGTGCTACTGGGTGAGATTTTTTATATAAAAAAATATTCAATGTTGTTAATATGTTTTTTAGATTTTTTTAATTATAAAATGATTTGATTTAATGTAATATGGTTAATATGATACATTTAAAAATAAACTAGTTAATCGACAAAAATATAGTTTGATTATAAAAAAATAAATCAAGACATCTTTTTTTAAATATTGAAACAACAATATATGAGATCGACTTGGATCAACTCAGGTTAACTTGTTAAATTTGTTACCCAGGTTATGAGACCTTGATAACTCTATAGAAAAAAAATATTAAACCCAATTCTCAACTAATCTAATATCGGATGATGAAATTAAAAATAAAATTCAACTAAAAAAATGAATTGAATCAACTCGGGTTAATCTGTTAAACTTGGATCTTGAGATTGAGATTGGGATAATCCATGAAAGAAAATTGAAACAAGTTATATATGAAGCTCAATTCTTAATTAACTTAATATTGAAAGATGAAATTAAAAAAAAAATCTATTAAAAAATAACACAAAAACCCACCCGAGTCAACCAAGCAAACTTGTGACATGGGTTATGAGATTGAGATAACTTCATAGAACGTAAACCAAAATAAATTATAAAGATTAATTCTCTCAATAACCCAATATTAAGGGATAAAATTAAAAAGAAAATAACTAAAAAAGAAACAAAAAAACTCGAGCCAATCAGCCTAGCCCGCGACCTGAGTTATAAGATCATGATAACCTCATAGAAAAATAAATATGAAGCTCAATTCTCAATCAACCCAATGTTAAATGATAAAATTAAGAAAAAATCAAATAAGAAAAATGACAAAAAAAATTACCCGAGTTAATCCAAGTTAACCTACCAAACCTGAGTTAGGAGACCAAGATAATTCCATAGAAAAAAAAATTATAAAATTCAATTATCAACAAACCTAATGTGAATGATGAAATTGAAAAAAAATCAATTAAAAAAACCCGAGACAACTTGGCTAACCCGTAAAACTCATGACTCATGTAATAAGACAATGATAACCCCATAAAAAGTAAATAAAAAAATAATTATGAAGCTCAATTCTCAATCAATTAAATGTTGAAGGATGAAGTTGAAATAAAAATAATTAAAAAAATAACCAAAAAAATAATCTGAATTAACACAGTTAACCCATAAAACTCACGATTCGAGTTATTAGATCGGGATAACTCCATAGAAATCAAATAAAAAAAATTATAAAGTTCAATATTCAATAAATCCAATGTTGGAGAATAAAATTAAAAAAATAAAATTTAAAATATTTTAAGAATCAAAATAAAAAAATTCTTGACATTTTCTAGTTAAATGTCAACATACCTTTTTAGTATATGTTTGACCATAATATTCACCAATATGATTTCAATAGCCAAAAAGGCCATTCTAGGATTGCCTCAACTTCATCTTGGTATTTCTTTCATGGATATATGATGCATGCATTGATAAGAACTCTAGTTTGTCATCGACAATAATTTCCTTTTCTTTTATTCTCGCTCTCAACCTCGGTCTTTATGCCCCACAACTTGATTTTCAAGTTAGCCCCTAAACATTTATTTCTTTTTTATTTAGTCCATCTTCTTTTGGTTATGATTTTTTTAAAATAATTCATTGAATTAATTTTTTTAATTTCATCATCGTTCAATTTTTTGTTTTGTCAAATTTGGTCCCCATTCTTTTAATTGCTATTTTTTTTTTTGTAATCTATGATAATTTTTTGAGTTGCATTTTTTTTTATTCCACCCTCCATAATTTGTTTCCTTAATAGATTTCATCCTTATTCTTTTGACTGTTGTTGTTGTTATTTTTTTTCTTTGGAAAACATCAAAACTAGTAACTTTTTACCTAATTTAATTCTTTGACATTAAATTGGTTTGAATGTGATATTCTTGGTGAACCCCGTGTCTAAGATTTCATAAGCTACAAGCTTTGAAAATAAACTCGGCTTTATGAGGTTTGCCTAAGATTGCTTTGGTTTTTTTTTTTTTATCATTTTTCTAAATTGATTTTTTTCAATTTCATAATTCAATATTAATTTCATTGAAGATTGAGCTCTGATTTTTTTTTTATGCTTTCTATAACCTAGGTTTTATCATTTTTTATTTATTAGGTTACCTCGTGTCTTTTTTATTTGTTATTCTTTATTAAATTTATTTTTTTACAACACATTTTATTCTTGAATTAAATAGAATTGATTTATTGAATATAGGTGGATGCTCACTTCATTTTATTTTGTTCCATTTGCTTTTTTGGAATGTTGCTTTAGCGACTAATGTGACTTCTTTTTATGTCGCTATCTAGAATGTTGCAATCAGGTTTGAACCATCTCAACAAACTCTTTTGTGGTAGTCGATGTTCACAATGGAGTGACGATAGGTTTCCAACGATCTTTTTCTTTTCTTTTCTTTTCCTTCTGGGTATAATATTGGTGGCTTAATTGTTTTGGTTGATTGTTGCCAGATATTCTTTTACGGTTTGTCTATTATTGTTGCCTATAATTTAAATCAAATTATTAAACCACTTGGTCTTATTGAATCGAGTCAAGTTAATGACTTGAGTATCGAATTTTTCTTGCTTCTTTAAAAATATTATCGTCGTCTAAGCATCTTTTTGCATGCTTAAGAAATTTTGACCGACCCGTAATGTAGCGTAGATTACTTATCTACGTAGCTTCTATATATTGTGTGGTTTGTCAATATGCTAATAAATAAGATTTTAAAAATGATTTTATATTCATTTACTAACACATTTGTTAAAATAAAAATTCTTTAAACTTAAAAAAAGTTTTAACAAATGTGTTAGTAAATGTGTGTTCATGATACCTTATTATAATAATATGTGTTCATAATACCCAAATGATTTTATATTCATTTACTAACACATTAACTCTCCAATATCTTATTATAAAGTTTTTAATTTAATTAAAACTATAAAAGTATTATGAACTAGACATGTGTTTTTTTAGTTATTAAAACTTTAACATTATATTATAAAAGACCAATTGTGAGATATAATCACTTTCATGGATTGAGAGATGAATGGTTGTGAGTGGTTCTAAGTAGCTATATTATTTATTAATTTAAAATTTTGAATCAATTATTCTTATTAATATATTTTATATCACTTTCATGGATTGAGAGATGAATGGTTATGAGTGGTTCTAAGTAGCTATATTATTTATTAATTTAAAATTTTGAGTCAACTATTCTCATTAATATATCTTATATAATCTTATAAGTTTAAAATAAGTTTTAAAAGTTTTTAAGTTTGACATTAACAGAATCTCGACCAGTTTTTTCTTAAAAGTATTTTATACAAAATGAATACAGAAAAAAAAGTTTATCAATAAAAGATTTTACCCAAAACAAATTCTATCTCGAATTGGATGTATAAGAAGCTCCTACAAAGACAAAGCTTCATAATTAACAGCAATCAATTGGTTTATCAAGTCGATCGACCTTCTCGGCAGCATTACTCTTTCTCGAATACCAAACCATGCCATGATCTTACGAAAGCGAGAATGGTTGTTTGAATGGAAAAGGACCGATGTTCGATGATTTCTCTTATTCAGATTAGTAGCCATATACACTTTGATTTTCAAGTCCAGTCTTCCAGTACAATAATAATTTTATTTAGTTGCCAGACATGAACCATGCTCATTCAAGTTCATGTTTATTAACACTAATGAATCAAATTTTTATCGGTATATCTTATTAAAAAATATTAAATTAAAAAAACTTATGGTTATAAATTTTTTAAAATACAAACATGTTCTAGTGAAGGTATGTTGAGTCTGCCACTAGCCAAATAGCGCCAGACCCAACCATAATTGAGTTTGGAAGTGTGCCAAGCCACAGACACGTTATGTCTGCTGCTAGTTAGACCCAGTCACAATTAAGTTTGACAGTGTACCAAGACCCATGCACATTGGATATGACCAATGCTAGACCTAGCCATGATTAAGCTTGATAGTATGCTAAGCCCCAAACATGATAGGTCTAGTGCTAGCCAGACCCAACCACGAATGGGCTCAATAGTGTGCCTAGCCCAAGCGTGCTGGGTCTGGCACTGGCTAGACCCAATCACAAATGGGTTTGACAGTGTGTCTAACCCAGGCGTGTTGGAGAGTTGATTGGGTCTAACACCATCAATTCTATAAATTTTTATATAAAATCATAGAGGAATTATTTCTCAATAAATAGACTTAATTAAACAAGTCAATACTCTATCAAGATCATTAGATGTATTAAAGTCTTTTATGACTAGCCATGTCACCATCTTTTAGTTGGATAAAATAACTGGAATACAATTCACAATACAACTTAAAATATCACAAAAATGAAATTACACTTCAATCCCTCCTCTCTACAAAAGGACAAGACTCATGGGCTATAAATACATAATGAGAACTTCAGAACAAAAGTTCACAATCTTTATTCTCTATTACATATATATTTTTAGAGCATCTTTCTCTAGAATATTATTGTATTTTTTCTCTTTAAAAGATACTTAGTTAAGTATCGGAAAATCCCCACCTCCATTAAAAGAGACCTTTTACAGATATTAGCCACAAGCCATCTTCGTCTACCAAGTATCAAATATAAGCTATCAACCACCTTAGCTAGGGAGAATGGATGAGATTGTTAGGACCAATTGATTATTCAACCCGGAAGCCTTATTCCTAGCTCACTTGGATATTTAGGATTTCATTAGTGGCGTCATTTATAAGAAGGTTGATAAAAAAGCCATTGGTTTCTTCCTAAAACTTGTTTTTTAATATTTTCAGGGCATTTCATGGCACACAACCAATGCCCGCATGGGTTAGGATGCAGGACAAATCAACTCGTGGCCATGAACACTCTTACCTAGCAAGAGCTTCAACAACTCACTAGTCAAGTGCAACTCCTCACCTAGACCGTGTTGGCAACTCAATGAAAAAATAAGACCTTGCCACCCCAATAAGTCTTAACACCATTAATAACACACAATGCCTTAGCGCTACGACCACCGGTTGCACAAAGAGACTATAAAAATGATAATTATAGAAGTCTCTCAAGGGATCGTTGCCACACCCATGCACATAATAAATACTCCGAGTGTACTCCCCTTAGCTACTATAGGATGAACCATGGTTACTATAACTATCATTTTATGCCAAGCTCTCTAGGCTTCTAAGAGCCCAACGAACAAAAAAATTATGAGACAATTTATGTATGAGCATACCTAAGGAAATGTCTATAACCCCCATCAGTAGAGAGTTTCTCCCTTGTCCAAACACATATTGAGCACTTGACTCCCTAAAGACTATATTTCTATGAAAACGAGTTTGGACAACTATGATGGTTTGGTTGACCCAAGAGAGCATGTACAAAATATACGCAGTAGCTTGGAATTGATCATCCAAGATCGTGACTTAATATGAAAGATACTCCCTACAACCTTTAGAGGATCTACATGTGCTTGGTATAACAACTTGGAACTAAACTTTATTGAAGGATTCAATAACCAATGTGTTAAGCTAATGGCATACTTTAGCATCAGCATACCTGCAAAAAAAAAAAAAAAAAAGACTCCACGGACCTTTTTTGTGTTGCCCAACAAGAGGAAGGGTTTACAGGAGCATATTTAAAGAGATTCAACGAGAAGATGTTCAAGGTAGAAGAATTGATTGAGCCAATGACCCTAGAAGCCTTAATAAGAAGAGTATGTGAACATGCTCTCTAGAGAAAACTTTATACCTTACCAAATAAAAGCTTGTCCAAAATGAAGCAATTCATGGAAAATCACATACAGATTGAAAAAATCAATTTACTACTAAATGGACCTCCTTGTTTTTACAAGGACAACCAACGTGATTGACCTTCCAAGTGAAGTAATCGAAGTATTCTAAGCAAACATCTTAGTGTCACCTCCAAGACATGTTTCCTTCTAAGAACCTCTTCCATACCTATCACTTAGATCATTTCAAGATGTATAATCCTTGATAAAAATATAAGTTTCTTGAATATGAATGACTTATTCAAAATGACCTTTTATTTTCTCCAGGTGATGATTGAAAGCCTCTCAACACTTATCCTAAAAAGGTGCAATTCTCTTAGGAAGGGATAGACATAGTCTCCTTAATGCCATATGCACCAATCTTCAGGGGATGAAAGTGATCTCTTTAGTGCTTTATGCACCAATCTTCATGGGATAGCCGTAATCTTCCCAGTGCTATATGCACCAATCTCCAGGGGATGAAAGTCATCTCCTCAATGCTATATGCATCGATCTCTAGGGGATAAACGTAGTCTTCCCAGTGCTATATGCATCAATCTCCAAGGATAAATGTGATCTCCCTAGTGTTATATGTATCAATCTTCAAAGAATGAATGTGATCTTCCCAGTGTTATATACACCAATCTCCAAGGGATAGATATAGTCTCCCAAGTACTATATGCACAAATATCTAAGGGATGAATATGACATCTCCAATGCTATATGCACCAAGCTTTAAGGGATAGACACAATCTCTCCATTGCTGTATGCACCAATCTCCAAGAAATAGACTCAGTCTCCCCAGTGCTATATGCACCAATCTCTCAAGGATGGATATGATCTCCCCAATGTTATATGCACCAATCTTCAAGGGATAGATGTAGTCTCTCTGATGCTATATGCACCAATCTCCGAGGGATGTATGTGATCTCCCTAATGCTATATATACCAATCTTCAAGGTATGGACTTGATCTCTTTAATGCTATATGTATCACTCTTCAAGGGATGGACTTGGTCTCTCTAGTATAGATAGTAACATCATTTAATCACCACTTTTCAGTGAGGGGCTCTCATACCTCGTTAAAAAATTAAAAAAAAAGATCATGATGACCACTCTTTAGTGGAGGACTCTTAAGCCTCATAACAATGTTGGGAAAGCTACAAGCACTCACTTTTCAAAAAACCTATAATCACTTAGAAATTTCTTAGGTTCATCCTCTCTAGGTTCCATATAATCACTTAGGAATTTGTATAGATGATAGGCATGGTATCCATGATCTCTTATAATTTTTCCAAGTATAGATTCTTGATATTTTATGTCTGAAAGAATTTCTTCTGGTTCAGATGCATATTTTATTATATCCCTTTTTTATATACCTCTTTTTTATACGAGCAAAACTCATTTCTCTACCCAAACTAGAAAATTAATTAAAGTCTTCGCTTATTATTATATCGCAAAGACTGGCTGGCTAATGATGAACCGATATTTTATCGGTATATTTTTACCAAAAACCACCGGATCAAGAAAAACTTATAGGTATAAATTTTTCAGAACACAACACACCCTAGTGAAGGTGTGTTGGGTCTGGCGCTAGCCACACCCATCTATAATTGGGCTTGACAGTGTGTCAAGATCTTGGTGTATTGGGTATGGCCAATGCCAGACTCAGCCACGATAGGCTTGACAATGTGCCTAGCCTAAGTGTGTTTGGCCCTTTTTTTTTTTTTGCAACTGGGGTGGATGACATGTTATTGACCCCAAATTATTTTGAAAACAAAAATCAGACGACGAGTCGTGTGATTTGCCCAGTGGTTGAAAAATCATGACTTAAGTTTTTTTTACCTAAAAATCAATTTTCAACCTATTTTTGACCTAAAACATCATAAGAACCATAATTAACTTATCTATGTCCTAAAAAAACCACCAAAAAAACCAAAATCAACCCGAATCCAAAATCAACCCAAGCTCAAATCTTTTTTTTCACGAACTTTAAAGGTAAAAAAACACCTAATATACTCCCTAATCAAATGAAACTGTTTGACACAAATATTATCAATTTTGGTGGTCTAAATATGCATCAACAACATTTCTCTCTCTCTACCACTAGAATCCAGCAATCCTTTTCTCTACTCTTTTAATCAGGGGTTAAAAAAATAAAAAAGAACTTTTATATCAAAATTGAATTGAAAAATATTAAGGTATTAAAATTATATAATTTGTATGATTTTTAAAGTTTAAGGACCAAATTGCATCTTTTACAAAACTTATGGCATGCCATCTATATTTGACATCCTTTTCATTTAAGTTTATATTTTTTTATTTTATATTTTTATAAAAATCAAAATCAATTGGCTTGGATTATAACTAAATCATCAAAAATAAAAAAGTTTAAAAATCAAATTAGAAAAACTTCATGTACATTATCTTTACAACACGCATATGGACCGCTTAAGATTCCAGTGACCTTGTGCTGGAGTTTCCCCACCTCCAGCCAGCCCACTCCACCTTGATTCTTTTTTGTCAATCGCATTAAATTACTGCGGAACTGTTTCTGATCTCACCCATCGTGTGAAACAGCACTCGCTGTCTCTGTGAACGTTTTTATTTTTTTAACCGAATCAATCAACCGCTACGTTTACCCGGTTAGCTCAATCTAGCCGCGCCACAAGGAAAAGGGCTGGCTCGCTCTCTCTAAAAGTCTCCCGTGTAGACAGAGACAAAGAGACGACTATGGCAATTGGCCTGCTAGGATTTCACTAATCCGGTTCAGCAAACGAGTATCTGCTAGTGCAGTGATAGATCTGACTGATTGGTTTTGTATTCTTTGGGTTATAGCAATGGAGGAAGAAGAGAAAGGAGGAGTTGAGGTAGTAGAGATTTTGATTGAGACAGTGAACAAGATTGCTTCGATCTCAGATTACAGATGTACGGTCAAGAAACAGTATTGCAATCTAGCCAGGAGGTTGAAGTTGTTGATACCAATGTTGGAAGAGATTAGAGACAGCAAAGACTCCATCATCCCTCAACAAACTCTCAAAGCTCTTGTTTTGCTCAAACAAGCTTTGGATTCTGCTAAAGATTTGCTTATATTTGGTTGCGAAGGAAGCAAGATTTACATGGTTTGTGTTTTTTTCTATAATTTTTTTCTCATTTTCTATTTTAGTTCCTTATCTGATTGTAGAGACTCTGTTGATGGGACATTGATTTCTTTGTATGGAGCTGGTTCGTGGGGTTTTGGATTTTGATCATGCATATTACTGAATACAACCCAGTGAATGTTCTGGATTGACTTTTTTTGGGCGAGTTGTTGTCAAAACCTTTCTTGTCGAGGTCTTTGGATTGCAATTTTATGTCATGCCACAGCATACCGCCGGTACTTTGGTATGGGTTCATAGGCAATATGTCATACAGGAAAAATAAAATAATAGAGAAGGGGAGCCATAAAATTGCCTACCGTGAAAGAAAATGCTGTGGCATTTCAGAATTGGAATATTTTATGCTTTTGTTTGTTTCTTTTTCCTTTAACCACGGCATTGTATACAAATACTGTGCAGAGACTTGTCTAAAGATTTTCAGCTGATGCCGATTCATTGATGGAATGGCTTTAAGCATTGGAACATTTTGTTTATCTTTATATCAATGTCAACTTCCTCAATCCTATGTGTATAATGTATATTCTATATTGTTTGTAATGTTGCATCGTTTGTATATTTATTGTTAAATATTACCATGCCCTGGTGTTATTATACAAGTCCTCCGTTATTCTTATTGCAAAAGAGTAGAGGCAAAATTCGGTAATATTTTCAAAGTGCTATTTAGGTTATGGTTTGGTCTGTCATGGCTCCTGCAAGCTACCTAGTTTTCTTTGTTCTTTTTTCTTCCAAAATCACCGGGTTTATTTTGCTTTCAGGTCCTAGAGAGGGAACAAATTATGAATAAATACCATGAGGTGACAGCTAAATTGGAGCAAGCTCTAAGTGGAATTTCCTATGAAGGCCTGGACATATCTGATGAAGTTAAGGAACAGGTTGAAAATTATTTGTTTATGTATATATTTGGGGATGTAGATAGCCCAGAACCAACAAGTTAATATTCTGCCCTGTGATAGTTGAGATTTTATGTCATATGCATTGCATAATGTTGAGGTGATTTCTTGGGAATCATAACCGTCAAAGGAGCTTAGTGAGACTTCACTGTTTTTCTTCTTGACATTTTCAAAAAATTTATGGTTCAAAGATCCTAAGATGATCCTGTCACGTTTTAAAACTACACCTGCTTCATTTTAACTAGAATATGAGTGGTCCTTACAGCTCCTTGCATCAATTTGTCCCTGTTATTGTATTTGTTATATTATACATCTTTTTTTGTTCTTTTTCTTTTTTAAAAGTAAACTTTGATTTCAGGTTGAACTTGTCCTTGCTCAATTTAGAAGAGCCAAAGGAAGGGTCGATGCTACCGATGTTGAGCTGCATGAAGATCTCTTGTCCCTTTACAACAAGACCAATGATTCAGCATCAGATCTTGCTGTCCTAAGAAGAATATCTGAAAAATTACAATTGATGGGAATAGCTGACCTTACACAAGAGTCTCTAGCTTTGCATGAGATGGTTGCTGCTACTGGAGGAGATCCTGGGGAGAGCATTGAGAAGATGTCGATGCTTTTGAAGAAAATTAAAGATTTTGTGCAAACAGAAAACCCAAACCTGGATGCACCTGAAAGAGAAAAGAATCTTCCCCCAAGTGGCAGTGGACAAGCTATTGTTGATGGAAGTCACCAGATGCCAGTTATACCAGATGATTTTCGCTGTCCAATATCCCTGGAATTGATGAAGGATCCTGTAATTGTTTCAACAGGGCAGGTATATGGATCCCGAATCTTCTATCCTATGATGTCCTAAACAATGGTTGAAAATTAATTTCTGTTTTTCATGTGTTTTTGTCTGTGATTTGATGATGTGAAGTTTCAGCCCTTGCCTCCATCTTCCATTTTTCAACCACAATTATAGAATGTCTACAGAAAGTGCCATATGCTTAGATAAAACTTGTTATGTGCATTGAAACAGTTAGGTCACAGCATCTACTAATTAAGATCTTCCCTTAGATGAGACCTTTATTTGAGATTTGAAGGTGTAGAGTTATCAGAGGAGGATTCTTGTCCTCCAATAATCACTTTTAAGTTGCTTCAAAAAGACGGGAAACTTGCAAAAACAAATCTGATGGTTTGCTGCTTCTCGGGTAGGAGGGCAACAAACTTCTGGGGGGTTGATAGCTGATTGATCTTTTACTAGATCTCTTGCTTGGTCCTCGCCCTGTATAAACTGAGGGACTTGCTTATACATTTTTCTATGGCTGTCCTTTTTAACATATCTTCTCTGTCAATTATAGACCTATGAACGTTCCTGCATTGAGAAATGGCTGGGAGCAGGACATGACACTTGTCCAAAGACGCAACAGAAACTCATTAGTACTGCTCCAACACCCAACTTTGTTCTACGAAGCCTCATAGCGCAATGGTGTGAAGCCAATGGCATTGAGCCACCAAAAAGGCCCAGCAGAACTGTATCTACTTGCTCACCTGCTGAGCGTACAAAGATTGAAATTCTCCTCCACAAGCTTAAATCTGGCTGCCTAGAAGACCAGCGGTCTGCTGCTGGGGAGATCCGTCTTCTTGCCAAGCACAATGCTGATAATCGTGTGGCTATTGCTCAAGCTGGTGCAATCCCTCTCCTTGTTGGCCTCCTCTTGACACCTGACCCTCGCATCCAAGAGCATGCAATTACAGCGCTCCTTAACCTCTCCATATGTGAAGATAACAAAGGAAGCATTGTATCAGCTGGGGCAGTTCCTGGTATTGTGCATGTGCTCAAGAAGGGCAGCATGGAAGCTCGAGAAAATGCCGCAGCCACCCTTTTCAGCCTTTCAGTTGTGGATGAAAATAAGGTTACAATTGGTTTTCTGGGGGCTATCCCACCTCTGGTGACACTTCTAAGTGAAGGTACACAAAGGGGGAAGAAGGATGCAGCGACTGCACTTTTCAACTTGTGCATCTACCAGGGGAACAAGGGAAAGGCAGTGAGGGCCGGAGTTGTGCCCACATTGATGTGTCTATTAACAGAAACCGGAGGTGGAATGGTGGATGAGGCACTGGCTATACTAGCAATACTGGCTAGCCACCCTGAAGGGAAGGCAACCATTGGAGCTGCAGAGGCAGTGCCAGTTTTGGTGGAAGTTATCAGGAATGGGTCACCCAGGAACAGAGAGAATGCAGCAGCAGTGTTGGTGCATCTTTGTTCTGGAGACCAGAAACATATGGTAGAGGCACAAGAATGTGGAGTTATGGTACCGCTGGTGGATTTGGCACAAAATGGCACAGACCGGGGAAAGAGGAAGGCTCAACAGTTGCTTGAGCGTATAAGCAGATTTGTTGAGCAACAAAATCACTCTCAGGCACAAACTGAGGCTCATATCCAGCAGCCTCAACCATCCTCCATGGCTAATTTTGGTGATAGCTGACATTTTGGTGTACTGTCTGTTTGTTTGGTTTTTGTTCCTTTTCAAGATTCCAAGAGGCATCCTTGCTTTGGAAGAGGAAGGTGGAAGATGCCTTCCTCTTAAGTCATTCATTTGTTTGTGTGGGGTGAGGACTGCTGCTCTGTCAGGGGACTACTCAAGATCCAACAGAAATAGGAGAATGAAGAGGAAACTCCAAAATGAATCCTACTTGTATGTGAAATTGTACCATTGTAACATGCAATCATCCTCGGTTTTTATTGAAGAGATGTCTTCTTTACTCGCATCAAGGTCATGTATAAGAATAAGATACCACGGTTCAACTTACAGAAAGGAAAGAATGAAATGATATCAGTCTATGTAAATGCTTTTATTAGTTGCTCCTTTGCTGCAACGGAACTATATTTCTAATTTCGTTTAGCTGCTCCTCAAGCGTGAACAAGATGTGCTAACCCAAGGAACATGGCCAACAATTTGTTGTGATCCAGGTCCTTGGAAGAAGAAACTGGTTCTCAATACTTGTGGAGCTTCACTGGGAATATGCATTTGTTTTTCTAGCGAAACAATTTGGCTCTGCTGCGAAGCACTGGTATGGGGACAGGGAGAGCGCGAAAGGCATTTATTGCAGCACCATATATATATATGGTAATATCTTTCCAACAAACCTTCAATATGGGCATCTGTCCTGTTTCAAGGGCAATTATATAAAATTCCATAAGATGGAATAAAAAAATATTATAATAATTATATAGACTTGTAGTTGTTTTCTTAACCTACTTTATAATTAAATCTATGATAATTATATATATAAAAAATACATCAACCTAGCGATTCAAGGTAAAAAAAAAACAATTTGCTTGCTTGCAAGTCTTTCTTCGGACAAGTAACTTAAGCCCATACTCTTTCAATGCAGGTTACATAAATCTTGGATATGGTCATAGCCATTTTAGCACGACTGCGAAATAAATGAGACCCGTGGGCTTGGTTGGTGGCCCCAAAAAAAGGGTGAGAACGTCTTATCCAACCCTTTTATCGCTGAGTCGCTCTTGTGAGTCCATAGAAATTAAGGTGTTAGTCGAAGGCTTCAGATTTCTATAAGCATTAAACGACATGGAAAATCATGCCCCCTTTCTCTCCTTTTCCTTTTAAGATAGAATTTCCATTAATATTA